>Ga0310122_10001814_pt1 | contig 13629 bp, 10 predicted proteins | sample CB6_Bottom_1051__FD_203503 | JGI IMG/M metagenome (GOLD analysis project Ga0310122, IMG submission 203503) | Marine microbial communities from Western Arctic Ocean, Canada - CB6_Bottom_1051 | ecosystem: Environmental > Aquatic > Marine > Oceanic | place: Canada: Western Arctic Ocean | collected...
TTCGCATCCGCCGGAGCGACTGCCCGAGCTGATCCAGCTCGCAATGGTCGATCCGGCGCGCTTCATCCTCGCCGCGTCCAGCAGTCGGAGTCGCATACGGTCGACCGAACGCGCGCGTCATCCACTCAGCACGTTCGTCTTGAATCGAATTCTCGGCATGCAGCTCGAAAATTACGGTGCGAGTTTTCGCCTCTACCCCTGTGATTCCCTGGCACGAATTCCCTTCCAGCTCGCATCCGATGATCGACTCTTCGATACGGAGATCATTCTTCAGCTACGCGCACTCGGCATTCCGATCCACGAGGTCCCGCTCACCGAATTCGACGACGAACCCGACGCCGATCGTGACCGGTCGGGCGATCGCGAGGCCGTGTCGAGACCCGAAAACCGAGATCGCTCGGCAGCCACCCTGCTCGCGCTCAAGACCGCGATCGGCTACCGCCTTCACCAGCTCCATGTCACTCGTGATGGTCGCTACCTCGTCGACCACGACATCCACTACACCCTGAAACGTTCGCGCACGAGTTCGCACGCCCAGATCATCTCGGCGATCGCAGAGGGAAGTGCGGTTCTCGATCTCGGTTGCTCGAATGGTCTTCTGGCGCGACCGCTGCTTGATAAAAAGGTGCGCGTCACCGGCGTCGATGCAGGTCCCGGCGAAAAACTCGCCAGTGAACTCGCGGAGTATTATCAACGCGACCTCGAGCTTCCTCTTCAACTTCCCTATGAGCGCGTCTTCGACTATGTCATTTGTGCCGATGTCATTGAACATCTTCGCAATCGCGCCCAGCTCCTGCGCGGGGCACGCCGATATCTGAAGCCCGACGGCAGGCTGATCATCTCGACGCCCAATATTGCGCTCTGGTTCTACCGACTTTCTCTGCTCGTGGGCCGCTTCGAATATGGGCCTCGAGGCGTCCTCGATGAAACCCACGTCCACCTCTACACGGCGTCGACGTTCCGCCGCGAGATCGAAAGGGCTGGCTTTACCGTCCTCGAAGAACGTGCGACGTCACTGCCCTTCGAAGTCGTGTTCGAATCGACCGGACGCAGTCGCCTGATTCGCTCGATCGAATGGACCTATCATCTCCTGGCCCGCCTCTGGCCATCGATGTTCGCCTATCAACTGATCGTCGAAGCCCAGATCACGACCCTCGACGAGGAATCGACCGAAGAGTCGCGTTCGGGCCCCTAGAATGTCGGAGTCCACGCCTCGACCCGCCGGAATCCGCGACTCCGCTTCGTTCTCTCCAGAACTCCAAGCGCTGCGGGGCTGGGCCATCCTGCTCGTCTTCCTCTTTCATGCCGATGGCGTCATCACGGGTTTCGAACGAATCGGGACGACCGTCTCACCGCTGCTCGCCTTCATGACCGCCGGCCATACCGGCGTCACACTCTTCTTCATCCTGAGTGCCTTCCTGCTTTGCCGACCCTTCCTCGAAGAGGGCCGCGGCGGCAAGGTCGTCGAACGGACGAGCTTCTTTCGTCGTCGCGTTCTTCGCATCATGCCGCTCTATGCGACGGCCGTCCTTGTCGCGGTCGTGCTCAGCCGGAAGAACCCGAACGCCCTGATCGACGGTCTCGGGTCGCTCTTCTTCTTCAATTCGATCACGGGAACCGCCGGAAGTCTGATGCCCTACAGCTCAGTCTGGTGGAGTCTGGCGACCGAAATCCAGTTCTATCTCCTGTTGCCGCTGCTCGGTTTCTTTCTTCGCGGGAAGATCGGACGCGTCGTCGGACTGGTCGCCCTGCTCTCCTGGGCCGCCGCAACCCTCATCCTCGCTTTGAACCATGGACTCGTCTCGAACGCCGTCCATTTCCGCCTCAGCCTCTCGCTCTTCGGGCGCATGCCGGCCTTTCTCGCCGGGATCGCCGCGGCTTGGCTCGTGTCGCGATACGGCGAACAGATTCGATCGTCGGCGCGAAACGTTGCGTGGTTCCGAAACGGCGGCGCCGATCTTCTTTTGCTCGTCGTGTTATTCGGCCTCGGCCTCGTGCTGCAACAAGTCACCTACCGCGGCTTCATTCAAACCGAAGTCCTGGCACCAGCTTCAATTTTGTACGAGAGCCTGCTCTGGACGGCCGTTCTCCTACTGGTCCTGCTCGCACCGATTCGCGTCGGACGATGGATCACCAATCGAGTCTTCACGACCCTGGGTCTGCTTTCCTATTCGCTCTACCTGATCCATGAACCCGTGCTCTTCTACAGCCTGATCCGAGTCGTGAACCGGGGAATTCCAGTCGCCGAAGACCTCGGACTGCGCACGCTGGTCTTCGCGATCGCCTTCCTGGCTTGCGTCACCTTCTCTGCGCTCACCTATCGCTTCATCGAGCGCCCCTTTCTGGTCCGAAAGGCGCGCATCGATCGCTAGAATTCGACGGCCCAGAACTTTCGCCACCTCGCCCAGACGGAAACAACGCGATCATGCGTATCTTCATCACCGGAGCCTCGGCGATCAGACGCTGGCACCCGAGATTGCCGCGATGGTCGAGAAAGGCGGATTCATGTGGATCGACGGCGGGCGCGGGCGAACCTCGACCACCCATATCGACAATCTGGTCCACGGCGCACGAGTCGTGCTCGAACAAGGACGAGCGGGAGAAATCTATTTCGTGACGGATGGCGAAGTCCGGAGCTTTCGAGAATTCCTGCCCGAGCTGATGCAGGCCTACGGTGTGGCGTTAGGCGACAAGTCGCTCCCGTCCGCGATCGCGCGGCCGGCGGCGGCCGCCATCGAGGGAGCTTGGCGCCTCCTGCGCCTACCCGGCGCGCCGCCGCTCGCGCGCCATGCCATCGACCTCATGTGCTGTGATTGCACGCTCGACACGGGGAAGATCGAGCGGGAGTTGGACTATCGGCCGGTCGTGTCGGTCGCAGACGGTCTTCGACGGCTCCAGGAAATCGAGGCCGGCAAGCCGGCGTAGCTCAGAGATTCGCCGGCGGCATCTCGACCTGAATCTGGGTAAGTCCGCCGTTCACGCCATAGACTTCACCCGTCACATAACTCGCTGCCGGCGAAGCCAGATAGAGCGCGCAGGCGGCGATATCCTCGACGCTCCCGATTCGGTTCATCGGAGTCTTCGAGAGCATTTGTCGCTCTAGATCCTCATTCATGAAGCCGGCCAGCGCTTCGGTCAGGATCGAACCGACCGCGATCCCGTTCACGCGAATCTTGGGCGCGAAATCCTGGGCGAGATTTTGGGTCAGGAACGAAAGCGCCGACTTGGCCGTCCCGTAGGCGACGAACCCCCTGGCATTGAAGCGTCCGGCGACCGATGAAATGTTCACGATCGCCCCGGACCCGGCCGTTTCGACCATCTTGGGAACCGCCAGCCGCGTCATCGCGAAGGCGGTCGTGACGTTGAAGCGAAAACACGCCTCGAATTCGTCCTCGGTCGTGTCGAGGGTTGCCTTCGGTCGCCAACCGCCCGCGTTGTTGACCAGAATGTCGAGACGACCGAACTCTTCGACGGCGCGCTCGATCACGGTCTCTCTCTGATTCCCGTCCAAAACATCGCAGGGCACCACCAGCGCGCGACGACCCCGCTCCCTCACCCGTTTTGCCGTTTCTTCGAGTTGTTCGAGCGTTCGGGCGGCCAGCACGACGTCGGCCCCCGCGTCTGCAAAGGCGATCGCGGTCCCCGCTCCGATGCCGCGGCCGGATCCAGTAATGACGGCGACTTGACCGTCGAGTCGGAAACGATCCAAGATACTCTTCATTGCACGCTCTCCTGATTGAGTCGGTCTGCTGCCCGCGATCGGTCGGCAAGTCAGCAACGATCATGGAGAATCTATCTCGCGGAGTCCATACGGGGCATCCCATTGAACACGCCAGAGGGAACATTTCTTCGATCGCTGAGCTGATTTCGGCCGGTATTCGACCCGAAAGAGACCTCCCGCCGCTTCTTGCTCGGCCAAGTGTCCGTTCGTCGGCGATCGGCGACTCGCCGAAAAAACCTCCATCGACCTCCCGGGCCTGATGCCTGGGGATCGATGGAGGCTGGATGTCCTTCGCCGAGTTGTTAGTCGAACCGAGTCCGAACTATCCAGCCAGGCTCTTCAACATCGCCTGCTCTTTCTCGATGATTGCCTTGAAGCTCGGCCGGCTCGTGCACCGATCGACGAACGCGGCCAGGCGTGGCCAGCGCGACGCATCGACTTCAGCCTTGCCGTGCTGGAAGCTCACGAACTGAGTTGCCGTCGCGATGTCCGCGATCGAAAAGCGATTGCCGACCAGCCAGTCATTGTCGCCCAACTCGCGCTCGTAGTAGTCGAAAAGCGGAGGCAACGTCACCGTCAGTGCCTCCTCGACCTTCGCCTCATCGCCTTCGCGCTTGAAGAAGAGGGGACCCAATACGCGCTCCTGGAAGGGAACGACCGTTCCGGAGATGATTCCGTTATCCGCGTATTCCTCGAACCAGAGGGTACGAGCGACCTCATAGGCATCCTCGGGGTAGAGCGCGGGCTCGGGCTCGATCCTCTCCAGATACACACAGATCGCCGAGGAATCCGGAATGACCTTGTCGACATCGGTCAAGACCGGAACCTTGCCAAGCGGATGCATCCGCTTGTATTCGTCCGAGACACCGAAGGGTGCCATCGGATCGTGTTCATACGAGATGTTCTTCTCCGCAAGTACGACGCGGACCTTTCGAACGAAGGGGGAGATATGAGCGCCAATCAATTTCAGGGTCATGGGATGTTGCTTCCGGGTTGTTGGTGGGTTTCGATTCAAGACTCATCAAGAATAGGCTGGGAAGATCCGAGAGGGCCTGGGCATCGCCCTCGATCTGGACGTCATCGGATGCGAGCGCGGCTTCGACTGGCACGTCGCCACTCATCAATCCCATGAGGATCATCGCGGGCGCCCTGACCCGAACGTCCACCGGCAATTCGTCATCGATCATATGCGTGCCTTGTTCTCCGCCAGCGACGCGAAAGATCGACTCGCCGGACTCTCCATAAGGTCGCAGCTCGAATCGGCGGGGCAGCGTGGGTTCCCGTTTGCCGAAGGCGCTCACCGCCAAGCCCAACCAATCGGGCTCGACATGATCTCCGGGCTGGGAGTTCGCCAGGAATCGAGCTCCCCATTTCGTGAGTTCGATGAGGGCGGGTCCGAGTGCCCGACCGTTCGGCGTGAGTTCGTAGACCGTCGACGCAGCCGGTGGCTCGAGTTCTCGGCGCGCGATGACCTCCTGTGACTCGAGCGCGGCCAGGCGATCGGCCCGCATGCTGCTGCTGATGCCCGGCAATCGGCGGCGAAAATCACTGAAACGCGGGGGCCCAACGGTCAGTTCCCGAAGAATCGGCAGGACCCAGCGATGGCCCAGAATCTCCGCGGCGCGAGCCAGGGGGCAGAATTGCTGATCGCGAAATGAATCCACGAACGAACCCGAGCCCGTTTGGTTCTAAATTGAAACTTATATGTTTTATTTTGGAACTCAGTCGAAATTCGTCAACGAAATTACCGGACTGAAAGGTTATGATCGAGAGCGACCTCGACCTCCACCGAACTGGAGCCCCCGCCATGAGTGAACTCGGTACCCGGTCTGCCCACGACCTGGCCGCCATGATTCGCCGCAAGGAAATTTCGAGTTGCGAACTCCTCGACTATTTCCTCGGCGCGGTCGCGAATCGAAACGAAGCGGTCAACGCCGTCGTGACCCTCGATGAAGAAAACGCGCGCAAGAGCGCGGCCGCCGCCGACGAAGCCGTCGCGCGCGGCGATGCCCTCGGGCCTCTGCACGGTTTGCCGATGACGATCAAGGACAGCTTCGAAACGGCGGGCATTCGAACCACGGCGGGTGCGCCCGAATATTCCGATCATGTCCCGACGCTCGACGCCGACGCCGTCGCGAATTTGAAGCAAGCGGGCGCCGTCATCTTCGGAAAGACCAACCTCCCCTTCATGGCGGCTGACGTCCAGAGCTACAACGACGTCTTCGGCTGTACGAACAATCCCTACGACCTCTCGCGTACGCCGGGTGGCTCGTCCGGCGGTGCCGTCGCTGCGCTTGCGGCCGGCCTGACAAGTCTGGAGCTCGGCAGCGATATCGGCGGCTCGATTCGAACGCCCGCGTCGTGGGCCGGAGTCTACGGCCACAAACCGACCTATGGCATCGTCTCGGTCCGAGGACATGTCCCGGGCCCGCCCGGATCTCTCGCACCCGACGATCTCGCCGTAGCCGGACCGCTGGCGAGAAGCGCCGATGACCTCGCAATTTCGCTCGATGTCCTCGCGGGACCCGACGTGAATGACCGGACAGGCTGGCGACTCGACCTTCCCGCTTCCCGCCATCGTCGCCTTTCGGACTTTCGCGTCGCGACCTGGTTCGACGACCCGAGCTTTCCGATCGACGATTCTGTACGGGCCCGGTTCGAGGTGATGATCGACGCGCTCCGCGGTGCCGGCGTGAAGGTTGACGAGAAGGCGCGGCCCGAATTCGCGCTGAACGACCTGATTCAGACCTATTACCAGCTGCTGCTGCCGATCATCCTCGCCGGACTGCCGGATCCGGCGATCGAGGCCGTCGCCAATCGCGCGGACGGTTTCGACAAGGAGGATCTAGGCGAGGAGGCCGAATACGCGCGCGCGCCGGTCATTCGACATCGCAATTGGCTCGCCAAGAATGAGGCTCGACATCGAACTCGCGCCATCTTCCGTACTTTCTTCTCGGACTACGACGTCCTGCTCTGTCCGGTCGTGCCTGTCCCTGCGATTTCCCACGACCACTCGGACTTTGCGGCCCGCACGATTCGGGTCAACGACCAGGACAGGCCCTACACCGATCTCTTCGGATGGATTTCGATGGCCACGACGTGTTACCTGCCCGCAACCGTCGCGCCGATTGGTCCAACGTCAGAGGGATTGCCGGTCGGTGCACAGATTATCGGCCCCTATCTCGAGGACCATACGACGATCGAATTCGCACGCCTGCTAGGCGACGTCATCGGCGGCTTCACAGCGCCGACGCTTTGATCCTCAGCCGACGCGGCGCGCGGTGACCTTGATCTCGGCTCGAGTGCCCGGGATGACGAGTTCCGTCACGCCGATCCAGGTCGACGCCGGATAGGGTTCCTTGATGAACTCGTCTTTCACCTTCGCCATCGTCGCGGCGTTCTTCTGCAGATCGACGATGTAGAGAGTGCTGTCGACGATGTCCTCGTAACCCACGCCAGCGGCTGCCAGCGTCTCGCCAAGAGATTTCCAGGCGTTTCGGAATTCGTCTTCGGTCGTGTCACCCTGGCCGACGACGCCGGAACAAAAAATCAGATCGTCGTGTCGCACAGCGGGCGCGAAATGCCAGCTGTCGTAGGTCTTGCGGGCGGAATCGGGAACGATGACGTCGATGGGCATTGGCTTTCTCCTAGGGGTTTTGGGGGTAGATTCGAGGCTGTCGGCTTGGCCGTGTTCAGGTCAAGGCTAACGGCCGCGACAGATCCTGAAAAGAGCCGATCGGCCGCGCGCGACCGGAGCAGAGATCAGGCTTTCGGGACGGAGGGCGTGGCTTCTGCAAGTTGGCTACGACCGCCGAAGACACGGCGCACGATGCTCTTCACGAAGTCGCCTAGATCATCGATCAAGATGTAGAAGACCGGCACGAAGAGCAGCGTCAGCATGGTCGAAGAGAACATGCCCATCGCCGTCGCGATCGCCATCGGCGCCCGCGTCTCCGCCCCGGGCCCAAGGCCGATCGCCGCCGGCAATACGCCGAAAATCATCGAGATCGCGGTCATGAGAACCGGTCGCATCCGAATCGGCGCCGCCCGTCGCATGGCTTCGACTTTGCCGAGTCCCGTCTTCCGGAGCTGATTCGCGTAGTCGACGAGGAGAATCGAATTCTTCGTGACCAGCCCGAATAACAGGATGATGCCAATCAGACTGAAAAGATTGAGGCTGTGGCCGAAGATCAGAAGTCCGCCGAGCGCACCGACCATCGATAGCGGAAGCGCGAGCATGACCGTGATCGGATGGAGCAAGCTTTCGAACTGCGCCGCCAGCACCATGTAGATCACCAGAATTCCAAGCAACATGGCCACCGCGAATTGGGTATTGCCTTCGGACATCGCCTCCGCATCACCAACGACATGAAGCGTCACTGCGGAGGGAAGGATCTCCTTCGCGACGTCGTTGGCGAAGGCGGTCGCTTCCCCGAGTTTGATCCCATCGAGATTGGCTGAAATGGTCACACTTCGTTGTCGATTCGTGCGGGTGATGCTCGACGGCGCGGCACCGGTCTCAATGGTCACGAGGTTTCGAAGCGCGATCGCATCTCCATTTCGACTACGCACATAGAGCGAGCCAATGGAATCGACATCGTTGCGCAGGTCCTCTTCGAGGCGCATTCGAATGTCGTAGCGTCGGCCGGATTCCTTGAAGACGCCGACGTCGAGGCCGCCCACCATGAGCTGAATCGCTTCCCCGATCGTTCGCGCGTCGACGCCCATTTCGGCTGCCTTCCCGCGATCGACACGAATGCGCAGCTCGGGCAGTCCGAGCTTGAGACTGCTATCGAGATCCACGTAGCCGCCGTGGCGTTCGAGTCGGCCGATGAATTTCCGAGAGATCCGGTCCAGCTCCTGGAGGGAGAGATTCCCGCGAAGCTGGACGCTGAACCCACCGCCACCTCTGGACATCGATTCGGCCGGATTGAAGATGCGAATCGTTCGACCAGGCACTTGCGAGAGTGCTGTTCGGGCTTCCCGGATCAGACTGATGACACTTTTGTCTCGCTTCGATCGATCCACGAGCATCCCGAAGATCATCCCCGCGTTCGTCCTCGGCGGTTCGAAGCTACCCGACGATCCGGCCGCCGAGAAGATGCCGACGATCTCGGGTTGATCCATGAACCACTTTTCATCTTCTTCGAGATAATCGAGGGTCGCCCAGACCGACGATCCCGGCGCCGACTCCAGTCTCGCGAAGAAGATTCCCTCGTCGGACGGCGGAAAGAATTCGGCCTTCAATTGCGAAGCGAAAGCGTAGGCGAGCATCAGGCTCACCAGCGTCAGCCCTACCGTGACCCAGCGATGATCGATGCTGAGATTCAAGATCTTTTTGTAGGAAGCTTCGAGCCCCATGAAGCCCGATTCGAGGCGATCGTAGATGCTCCCGGGTTCGCGCGGTTCGGGTGGTGGCATGCGCGCCGCCAACATCGGTGTCAGCGTCAGCGCGACAAAGAGCGAAATCATCACCGATCCGGCCACGACCAGCCCGAACTCGCCCAGGAAACTACCGACCAATCCATCGACGAAGACTACGGGAAGAAAAACAGCCGCGACGGAAATCGTGGCACTCGTCGCAGCAAAGGCGATTTCCCGTGTGCCGATCTTGGCGGCGTCACTGGAACTCTTTCCATCCGCGCGATGGCGTTCGATGTTTTCGAGAACCACGATCGCATCATCGATCACGACGCCTACCGCGAGCGTCATGCCGAGCAGCGTCATCGTATTGAGCGTGAATCCGAATATCCAAACCAGACCGAACGTGGCAACCAATGACACCGGAATGGCGAGGGCGATGATCAAGGTTGGACGCGTCCGGCGGAGAAAAATGAAGACCGTGAGAATCGCCAACAGTGCGCCGAAGATGAGAGCGAATTTCGTCTCTTCGACTGCCTCACGAACACCCTTCGAAAAATCGATGAAGCCTTCTTTGTCTCCTACCTGGATCTCCGGCGGCAAAATGCTTTCGAGGTCCTTGAGCCGTGACAAGACCTCATCCACGATGCCCACCGTGTTGCCGCCCGACCTCTTCAGAATGCCAATGCCCAGGGAGACCTGTCCGTTGTATCGCATGATCGACTCGACATCCTGGACGCCATCCTCGACGCGAGCAACGTCGCGCAAATAGACAGGCACACCATCGCTCGTTGCGACGATCATTCTTTCGAGCTCATCGATGCTGCGAAATTCGGCATCCGTTCGGACGGAATATTGGATACGGGCGCCCTCGATGGCGCCCGCGGGTAGCTCGACATGTTCCCGGCGAAGAGCACGAAGGACATCGACGGCCGAAAGCTCCCTGGCTCGCAATGCGTCCCCATGAAGCCAGATGCGGATGTTGCGGTCCTGCCGCCCGAAGATCGAAACTCCAGCGACGCCGGGGATCGATTCGATATAGGGGTTGATGCGACGCCGAACGAATTCGCTGGCCTTCGTAGCGGTCGTGGTGATTCGCAATGGGATCCAGAGAATAGGCTGGTCGTTTGGATCGAAAGTTCCAACGATCGGGGTTTCGAGATCTTCGGGAAGTTCACGACGCGCCTGGGCGACTTGATCTCGAACGTTTTGCGCCGCGATATCGAGGTCCGTCCCCAACTCGAACTCGACCTTGATGACCGATGCGCCGCGATAGCTGGTCGACTCGAGATTGCGAACGCCCGCGACCGTATTCAGCTGTTCTTCGAGGACATCGGTGACGTCCTCTTCGATTCCCTCCGGTGTGGCGCCCTCGAGAGTCGCGCTGACCGTGAGAACCGGGAAGTCCATGTTCGGATATTGATCGACGCCGAGACGGTTGTATCCGAGAACGCCGAATATGATCAGCGCCAGGATCATCATCCAAGTGAGGATGGGTCGATCGATCGAGAGATCAGACAGACTCATGATGCGTTTCCGTTCGAAACATCAACGGGAGCGGCCTCACTCGCCGTCGCTTCCGCAGCCGGCTCCGCCACGGGCGTTCCATCTGCATGGCGGATGGACACGATCACCCCCTCCTCCAGTCGCGTGTGACCTCGAACCACGACCAGGTCGTTCGGTCGCAGGCTGCCCTCGATTTCGATCCAACCCTCACCGTGTGCCCGGGTCTCGACGGGCATTCGCTCGACGCGATCGGATTCGCCGATGCGAAAGACGATGGCGCCATCGGCGCGCTGAACGACAGCGTCTTCCGGCACGACGATCGCTCCGAGGCGTTCACTGACGCCGAGATCGGCATGTGCGAAGAGTCCGGGACGAATTCGCCCTTCTGGGTTGGCAAGCTCGGCCTTGACCCGAAGCGTTCGGGTTCGCGGATCGATGATCGGTGAAATCATGCTGACCGTTGCCAGGAAGACTTCATCTGGATAGGGAGCGAGTTTGATCTCGACGGGAAACCCGAGTGCGACTTTCGATGAATCGATTTCAGCAAGCGTAAATTCCACTTCGATCGGATCGAGGGCGACCAGATCGAAGAGTGCGGAACCGACCGAAAGGTACTCACCGACGCTCACATGACGTCGCGCGATCATCCCTGCGAAGGGCGCCCTCACCGTTGCATCTTCGAGCGCACGACGCGCCAATCCGAGTCGCGCTTCGGCCGCACTGCGTGCCGATCGCGCTCTCGACTCGCGGGTCTGGTCCTCGTCGAGTCTCGCTTCGGAAGCGACATTGCCTTTACTGAGGCGCCTGGTTCGCGCGAGCTTTCGAGCGGAAACGGAGAGCTCTGCACGCGCCTCCGCGAGCTGCGCTTCGCTGCGGGCGACTTCCAATTGTCGGCGCTCCGGATCGATGACTAGAAGGACTTCGTCCACTTCGACCCCGACCCCTTCCTGGGTGCGAATCTCGGTGACAATCCCTGAGACCTGAGCCGCGAGGGTCGCTTCGGCCTTGGCGATCAGTTCGCCCGTTGCGTCGATGCGATCGAAGACATCTCGACGCATGACCGGCGCGACCATTACGGGTGGACGAAAAGCGTCGGCCGCAACGACCGGTTCTTCCGCGCCACAACCCACGAATCCGACGCTTGCGACGAGAAGGGCGAGGCAGCTCGCGATCAGCGTTCGAGCGCATTCCTCTCGAAGAGGACGTCGTCGAAGAGCCCGGCTTCCAACAACACAAACGTGATTTCCCATCGCCTCTACTCCTCGAACCGTTCTTTTCGGTTCGCTTCTCGCGTGCTCTCGGGCTCGAGCCATCCACGTATGATTCCTTCGATACTGCGATCCAACAGGTCTTCTTTCCATTCGATATCTGGCCGAAGGGCATGCAGCGAGACGATCCCATGAATCATTGCCCAGATCGCCTGGCGGAAAGTTTCGAGATCCCCATAGGCGATCCATTTTCGTTCTGCGATTTGTTCGGCCGGTGTCTGCATCAAGCGGCGCGCCTCTTCGGCGGCCTCGATCATCCGATCATCATCCTCGCGAACCTGCATCAGGAGCTGGTAGTGGGTCGGATTTCGCAATCCAAACAGCGCGAATGCGCGCGACAGAGCCCTTAGATTTTCGACCGGGTCATCAACCACGGGTACGCGTTGCAAGTCGCCGGCCAGCAGTGTTAGGCGCTGCTCGAGCAGCGCGTCGATCAGACCGTCCTTGTCCTTGAAGTGGTGATAGATCGTGGGCGCGCTGTAGCCGCAACGATCGACCAGTTTCCGCACGGAGAATCCGCGCTCGCCCATCGCGAGCAGAAGCGCCTCGGTCGCGTCGAGAATGACCCGGCGAGTTTCTGCCCGGCTGAGACTTCGGCGCTCCTGTGCGGCGTGTAGCGACATAGATGAACTCCATAGGCCCGAAAGTCACCCAGTCGGATCGCCCGATCCGGACTTGTCCCGCAAGCCGGTCGAGGGGGACTGGGGGAGTTCGCGGCGCGCGACGACTCCACGTATCTATCTGAAAATATTGATCTTAACGGCGGGAAAGCACTATAACGACGTTAAACCCAATATCAGAATTAGCACAGCTACCCTCGGTTTCCACTGGCCGCCACGCAGGTCCGGGTCTGAACACGATCTGGCGGCCATTCGACTGAAGAAGGAGCCCCATGACGCCACGGCGAACCTCCCTTGTCTTGATCATGGTCACCCTGGGGCGCTGGTCATGGCCTGGGGCTTTTCCGAGCGTCGCATGGTCCTCTTGCGGGTCGCCGGCAGCCTGCTGGCGTCGATCTACCCGATTTGCGCGAGCGTGCTGAGAACGGGCGTCTCACGCCAACGACAGCTGAACACCTGGGTTTCGCAGAAGGCTTCGCGCCGCCGACCTTGACGGTGACGGAGTGGTCGCTCCCGGCTCATCCATCTCGTTGGGCGATCGATCGATTCTCGTCCCCCATACTCCTGGCCACACGCCCGACTCGATTACGCTGGTCGAACTCTCGACCGCGCTCATCTTCTCGGGCGACTTCATCTGTCCCGGTCCGCTGCTCGTCTTTCTCCCAGGCAGCGCAATGGGCGACTACCTCGAAGGCGCGAAGACCCTCCTGGAATCCGCGCAGGGTGCGTCACGGATCCTGAGCGCCCACCGCATGGCGTCGCGCGGGCTCCCCGAACTCAGCCTTCGCGATGTCGAAGATCTCGAGGGGGTGCTCGAAGCCATTTACCGAGGCGAACAGTCCGGGGAAGGCCTGCCATCGCGATGTAGTCGGGCTCCATTCGCTGATTATCTCCGGGCCGGCGTCTCGCAGGTCCAGTGGAAGTCCTGGCCGCCTCGAGAACGCTCTCAGCATACGCGAGGTCGGGGTCCGGCCTGTTCAGACCTTCGCGCCCCGAGTCCGATCGCCAAGGCGGCGGACCCACTTTGAGGCCTTCGCCTGCGGGGCCCTGGTCGCGGGTCGGCCGATTCGCAACTAGGGGACCTAAAACCCCCTTGGGAATCAACTACTTGGAGAAAAAGGCCGGCGCCGGATCCGCACACCAGCGCTATCCT
>Ga0310122_10001817_pt1 | contig 13620 bp, 8 predicted proteins | sample CB6_Bottom_1051__FD_203503 | JGI IMG/M metagenome (GOLD analysis project Ga0310122, IMG submission 203503) | Marine microbial communities from Western Arctic Ocean, Canada - CB6_Bottom_1051 | ecosystem: Environmental > Aquatic > Marine > Oceanic | place: Canada: Western Arctic Ocean | collected...
TGGCTGGACCCGCGCGGGCCGCAAGGTCTACTTCGAGTCGTTCAACGCAGCCGCGGCCGCCCGCGGAGGCCATTCGTTCCCGGGCTTCCTGAGGAATATCCGCAACGAGGCGATCGCGGCGCTGCCAGCGGCTGAAAAAGTCGCATTGGCCAAGACGCTCGAGGCCGCCGCCAAGCCCAACTCGGTCGCCCCCGACGCGACACCGCGGAAGTTCGTCCGCAAGTGGACGACCGATGAACTGCTGCCAGCCTTTGCGAAACCCCTGGTCAACCGGAACTTCACGCAGGGCCGCGAGCTGTTTGCCGCGGCGAACTGCTTCAAGTGTCACCGCTTCCGCGGCCAGGGAGGCATCGTCGGTCCCGACCTCACAGCCGCCGGACGACGGTTCAACAGCAAGGACATGCTCGATTCGATGACCGTCCCGTCACGGACGGTCCCCGATCAGTACCAGGCCTCGATCTTCGTCCTCGACAACGGCAAGACGGTGATCGGTCGAGTCGCCAACCTCAGCGGCCAGAACATCATGGTGATGACCAACATGCTCGAACCGGGCACCTTCACCGTGGTGCGGCGGGACACGATCGAGGAGGTGATTGCCTCCAAGACGTCGATGATGCCCGAAGGACTGCTGAACACCCTGACCAAGAATGAGATCCTCGACCTGGTCGCCTACATCCGCTCGGGCGGCAATCCCATGCACCCGGTCTACGTCAAGTAGCCTTGGTGCGACGACGGGCTCCGGGGTCAGATCCGCCTGCGGCGGACCCATGGCGGGGCCTGACCCCTTCCCGCGAGAGTTAGTGGTTGTGTGAATTCAAGTTCGAAGCACGTGCTCATGCTCGCCGTGGGGCTGAATCGCCAGAGTCGGTACCGACGCCGCAGAGAGACGGTTGCGGCCCTCGTTGAGCGATTTGAATCTCGGACGCTACTTTCAGCGTTCCTGGTCAACAGTTTTGATGACGCCCCCGACGCTGACCCCGGGGATGGCGTGGCTGAAGATGCCGCCGGCAACACGACGCTGCGGGCGGCCGTGATGGAAGCCAACGCCCAGTCCGGGGACGACCAAATCCTGCTTCCGGCCGGCACGTACGCGTTCGGTATTGTCGGAACCCGAGAAAATGCAGCCCGTACCGGTGACCTGGACATCACCGACACCTCCGGCCAGTTGACGATCATTGGTACGACCGACGCGGCCGCCACCATCGACGCGGCCGGCCTCGATCGCGTGTTCCAGGTCCACGTCGGTGCCTCGCTGAAGCTCTGGGGTGTGACTATCACCGGAGGATCCGCTAGTGGCATCCTGAATCACGGCCAGCTGACTCTCTTGGCGACGGTCGTGACCGCGAACAGCACGACAACCGATGGGGGCGGCATCCTCAATCTAGCCTCCAACGATGACGACACGGCGACGGTTGAAATCGTCGCCAGCACGATCCGAGATAACCGAGCCACGGAGGCAGGGGGCCGTGGCGGTGGAATCTCCAACGTGGCTGCGAACGGCCGCGCGGCGACAGTGACCATCAGCGACAGCGTGATCGAGGACAACGTAGCTCGTGCCGGAGGTGGGGTCTACAACCATGCCCAGAGAGGCCGGGCAGTGGCGACAGTGACGATCAGCGACAGCCTGATCGCGGAGAACGAGGCTCTTTATGGTGGCGGCGGTGTCTACAACGATGCCCACACAGACCGGGCCCACGCGAGGCTGGTCATCAGCAGCAGCGTGCTTCGCGGCAATCACGCTTTTTACGGAGGCGCCGTAAACGCCAGTGCCTCTTTGCAATCAGCAAGGGCCGAGACGGAGGTCATCGAGAGTACTTTCGATGCCAATACGGCGACCAGAGCCGGTGGAGCCTTGTATAACACTGCTTCCGATCAGGGTTCGATTTCGACAATGCGGATCATCGGTAGTACTCTCAGCGGCAATTCGGCGAACGAAGGAGGCGGTGTCTACAACTGGGCGATCAGACGTAACGCGCTGGCCAGGGTCGAGATCGCCAACAGCACGCTCAGTGGCAACTCGGCCCTTCGATACGGCGGTGCCGTGTACAATCGGGCCGGCCGGATCGGGCTCCCCCCGGACGAGGTCGATGCGACCACAACAACCTTGATTACCGACAGCACCATCAGTGGAAACTCAGTCACAACCGGACTGGCCACCGACGCTGCCGGGGGTGGAATCTACGGAGTACTCTTATCGGAGCAGGTCGCGGACGCGGTCGCCTTGCGAAACAGTATCGTTGCCGGGAATACCGCTCCAGCCGGTCCGGATCTCTTCGGTGCGATCACGAGCCGAGGATTCAACCTGATCGGGGATACCAGCGATGCCGGCGAGTTGGCGGCGAGCGACCTCTTGAACGTCGATCCGCTGCTCGGCCCTCTGGGCGACAACGGTGGTCCGACAGCCACTTTCCCCCTGCAAAACGGTAGCCCGGCGATCGACGCCGGGGACATACTCAACGCCACCTTCAGCGATCAGCGGGGGGTCGAGCGGACTCAGGGGCCCGCGGTCGACATCGGTGCGTTTGAATACGAGCGAACGGGGCAGGCCGAAACGGTCGTGCTTCCAGTCGGCGGCGGGTCCTACCAGGTGATTCTCGATGCCGCTGATCTTGTCGTACAGCGACAGGGTGGGCCGGAACTGTTCCGGCGGAGATTGCTGCTCGTTGAATCGCTGAGGGTCGAAGGGTCCGTCGATGACGACACGTTGGTTGTCGAGTTCGCAGGCGGGGACCCGGTGCCCTCGTTCGGTCTGGCCTTCCACGGCATGGGTGAGTCCGCCAACGGAGACGCATTGCGGCTGCGCGGAGGGTCGGCAGCGGCGATCGTGCATTCCCTCACCGATGTCGATGTCGGTTTCCTGTCGATCGACCGCTCAGCGATTTCGTACGAGGGGGTCGAAGCACTCGCTGACGAGCTGATCACGACGGACCGGGTTTTCAGACTCTTCGGGGACCAGGGAGGCCAACTGAGGCTAAGCGGCGGGAATGCGACCGACGACGGCTTGTCTCAACTCACCGGCGACAGGTTGAGCCGTCCGGTCGAGTTTGCCAACCCGAGGGGATCGCTGACTTTCCACGGCAGCGACGGTGATGATGTGATCACGCTGGCCTCGGTAGATCCGGCGTTCGCAGCCTCCATCGCTGTCCACGGGCAGGCGGGTGACGACACGCTTGATGCCTCGTCGTTCAGCCAAAGCGTCACGCTCGAGGGAGATCGTGGGAATGACACGATCACCGGTGGCATCGGCGGCGATTCACTTGTGGGGGGAGACGGCGATGATCACCTCAACGGACGAGGCGGTCACGACACGATCTTCGGTGAGATCGGAGACGATTCGCTTTATGGCGGCAGCGGCAGCGACCGGCTAGACGGTGGCCGCCAGGCCGACTCGCTGTACGGCCAGGGGAGTCGACTCGACTCGCTCACAGGAGGTCCCGGCAGCGATCTGCTCTCCGGTGGTTCGGGTACCGACGTGTTGGTCGAGGCCGTCAACGAGCGAATCATCTTGACCAGCTACTCGATGGGGGGGCTCGGGACTGACCGGATCAGTGGATTGGAGTTGGCCGTGTTGGCCAGCGGCTCGAATGGCATTTGGATCGACGCGAGCCGGTTCGGTGGACGCGTGACACTTATCGGAGGAAGCGGCCGCGACAGGTTAACGGGCGGTCGACGGGACGACGACCTGCGTGGCGGCGAGGGTATCGACACCCTCATCGGCGGACCAGGCAATGACACGCTCAGCGGCGATGCCGGAGATGACATGCTCAACGGAGGCATTGGGCAGGATTCGCTGAATGGAGGCGCCGGTCACGATCGACTGTTCGGAGGACGGCATGCAGATTGGCTCGACGGCGGGGACGGGAATGACCACCTCCGCGGACAGGGGAGCTTCGATACTCTGTTCGGCCGTTCTGGAGATGATACGCTCATCGGCGATTCCGGCGGCGATCGGCTCAATGGAGGCAGCGGTAATGATCTGCTGCTGGGCGGAGACGGTCTCGATCGGCTGTTGGGTGGCAGGGGACGCGACACACTCGTCGGGGGCCTCGGCAACGACGTCTTGAGGGGACAGGCAGGCCACGACCTGCTGATCGGTGATGCAGGACATGATTGGATCAGCGGAGATGCTGGTTCCGACACGATCCTTGGCGGAGCCGGTAATGACACGCTGCTGGGAGGAACCGGTCCAGACATTGTGCTCGGCCAGAGCGGCGACGATCTCCTCAACGGCCAGGGCCACTCCGGCGACACCCCCGCCGGCGGCCCCGGAGACGACACTGTATTCGGCTCCAGTGGTGAAACCGACGAGTCGTTTGTCTTCTTCACCGAATGGGCAGACGTCGCGTAACGCAACGGCCCACAACTCGTGATGCGATGATCGGCTGTTATCTGTCGAAACGATGTTGTCGGTGATCGAGACCTGTCGTCCCAAGAACCGAGGGTTTCCACCCCGGGCTGGGCTCGGGCGCCCGCGGCTTCGGCGAAAGCCAGGTCCGCACATTACGCCATGATCTTGCGGATCGGTTCGGCTCCTTCGACGCCGACCAGCTTCTGATCGAGCCCATTGAAGAAGTAGCTCAGGCGGTTCGGGTCGAATCCCATCCGGTCGAGCACCGTGGCGTGCAGGTTGCGGACGTGGAACCGATCCTCGACCGCCGCGCTGCCCAGCTCGTCGGTCTTGCCCACATTGACGCCACCCTTGATGCCGCCGCCGGCCATCCACATGGTGAACCCGTAGGAGTTGTGGTCCCGCCCGGTCCCCTTGGCATACTCGGCCGTCGGCTGACGCCCGAATTCACCGCCCCAGACAATCAGCGTCTTCTCGAACAGGCCTCGCTGCTTCAGGTCGTTGATCAACCCGGCGATCGGCTTATCGGTTTCCAGGGCGTGCATGTCGTGGTTGCGTTTCAGGTCGCCATGAGCGTCCCAGTTGGAGTCGTTGTGGTTTCCGCCCGAGTAGACCTGGATGAACCGAACGCCCCGCTCGACCAGCCGGCGGGCCATCAGGCACTGGCGCCCGAAGTAGGAGCTCTCCTTGCGGTCCAGTCCGTAGGCGGCCTGGGTCTCTTTGGTCTCCGAGGCCAGGTCGGTCGCCTCGGGAGCCGACGACTGCATCTTGTAGGCCAGTTCGTAGCTGGCAATCCGGGCGGCCAGGTCGCTGTTGTCGACCCGACGCACCAGGTGCTCGTTGTTGTAGGCTCGCAGCGAATCGAGCAGCCGACGCTGCATCGACTGGCTGATATCAGCGGGTCGCTTCAGGTTGAGAATCGGCGATCCCTGTGATCGCATGATCGTGGCCTGGAAGCTGGCGGGCATGTAACCAGCCGACCAGTTCTTGGCTCCACTGATCGGTCCACCCCTGGGATCGAGCATCACGACGAACCCGGGCAGATTCTCGTTCTGAGTCCCCAGCCCGTAGTTGACCCACGATCCCAGGCAGGGGCTGCCCGAGACGATCTTGCCCGAGTTCATCATCAGCATCGCCGAACCGTGAATCGGGCTGTCGGCGGTCATCGAGTGCAGAAAGGCGACGTCGTCGACGCAGGTGGCGAAATTCGGGAACAGGTCGCTGACCCACTGGCCGCACTCGCCGTGCTGCTTGAAGTTCCAGGGGGTCTCGACAATCCGGCCCCGGCTCTTGCGGCCACCGCGTCCGAACGTCTTCACGTCGATCGTCTTGCCGTCCATACCCTTCATCTTCGGCTTGTAGTCGAAGGTGTCGATCTGGCTGGGGCCGCCGTACATGTACAGGAAGATCACGCTGGTGGCTTGTGGATCGAAATGAGGGTCCCTGGGCGCGAGCGGGTTGACGAACTTGGTTTGGCCGTCGGCGGCGACCGCCTGGCGGGACAGGAAGTCGTCGTCGAGCAACCCTGAAAGTGCCAGGCCGGTGAACCCGGCTCCGGTCTCCCACAGAAACTCGCGGCGGGTCCGCCCGCAGAAATCGCCGTGCTGGGTCTTTTGTCGTGTCATGGTATTCGGTGACAAGTCGGGGTTGAGTGCAGGGTGTGTCGCGGGCGAGTCCCTGATCAGTCAATCGACGTAGAGAAACTCGTTGAGGTTGATCGCCAGCAGGCAGAAGCACTTCAGCGCCACCTCGGGGCTCGCCTTGTCCCGGGTCTGCAGAGACTGGATCAGCGACACTCCGCGACGGACCTCCGCGGCAGTCGGTGTCCGCTGCAGAGACCTCTTCAGTCCCAGCGCGACCTGAGCGGAGGTGTCGTTGCCGGCCCGTTTCCTGAGCAGCTCGGCGAACACGGCCGCTTCGCGTTGGCTGAACTCGCTGTTGAGCAGAGCCAGCGACTGGGTGGGCTGTGTGGTGGTGAACCGCACCGGGCAGCTGTTGTCGAGATCAGGAGCATCGAAGGTCTCGAACATCGGCACCACCAGCGACCGCTTGACGTGCACGTAGATGCTGCGGCGGTTGCGATCTTCCGGCGACGACCTGCCCCAGTTGGCTCCCGGTTGAGATTGCCCCTGGAGAATCTCGCGGGGAATCACCGTGTAGATACTCGGGCCAAACATCTTCTTGCGGTTGAGTGCTCCGTTGACGGCCAGCACCGAATCGCGGATCTCCTCGGCCGAGAGCCGGCGCATGTTGAACCGCCAGAAGAGCTGGTTGGTCGGATCGGCGGCCAGGGCCTGTTTGTTGCCGCGAGAGGACATGCGGTAGGTCGAGGAGAGCATGATCTGGCGGTGCATTCTCTTGAGCGTCCAGCCGCCTTCGACGAGTTCGGTGGCGAGCCAGTCGAGCAGTTGTGGATGGGTGGGCTTCTGCCCGGCCAGGCCGAAGTTGTTCGAGGAGGCAACGATACCTCGGCCGAAGTGGTACTGCCACAACCGGTTGGCCAGCACGCGGGCGGTCAGAGGATTCCGCGGACTCGTGATCCACTCGGCCAACGCCCGGCGACGGTTGGCGGTCTGGGCCCCCTGGGCGGGAGGCTTGATATTGGGCCTGGGAGGTGACAGGACCAGGGGGAACCCCGGCTCGACCTTCTCGCCTCGAGCGTGTGCGTTGCCGCGAATCTGGATGAAGCTCTGAGGCGGATTCGGGCCCAGTTCCTTGACGACCAGGGCCTTCGCGAGACCTGGTGGGCGGAACTTGCGCAACCGGTCGCGGCGGGCGGCCAGTTCCTGGTACGCGTCGAATTTCTCTTTGGCCAACTTCCCCGGGACTTTCTTTTTCAGGATCGCCACGCGGCTCTGCTCGCGCTTGAAGTCGTCAACTTCCCCCCCTGCCAACAGGCCCTTGTAGATGGCATCCAGGGCGGCCAGTTGCTTGAGCACACCGGCGAGGTCGGCCTGGTGCCGTGCCACCAGCTCCCTGTTTCGCTCCTGTTCCCGGGGCGTGGCCACGGTCGTTACGCTGGCAGCCTCGACCGTATTCCCGCCGCGGACGCCGTAGCGGCGAATGTTGCGGAAGAAGGCCAGCAGGCGGTAGTAGTCCTTCTGAGGGATCGGGTCCAGCTTGTGGTCGTGACAACGAGCACATCCGACGGTGAGCCCCAGGAAGACCTCGGAAGTGGTCCGCAGGATGTCGTCGAGGTCCTCGAAGCGGGACTGCTCGCGGTCAACCGGCTCGTCCTGCCAGATCCCCAGCCGGTAGTACCCCGTCGCGATCATCGTATCGGCGGTGACCTCTTCGAGTTCATCGCCGGCGAGCTGTTCGGTGGCAAACCGGTCGAACGGCTTGTCGCTGTTGAACGACCGGATCACGTAATCGCGGAACCTCCAGACGTGAGGCTTGGTGCCGTCGCGTTCGTAGCTGTTCGATTCGGCGTAGCGGACCAGGTCCAACCAGTGGCGGGCCCATTTTTCTCCATAGTGAGGCGACTTCAGCAGGCGGTCGACGACCCGGCCGTGGGCAGCTTCAGTGTCATCGGCAAGAAACTCGTCGATCGCGCCAGGCGTGGGCGGCAGCCCGGTCAGGTCATAGGTCGCCCGTCTCAACCACGAGGCCTTGCCGGCCGGTTCGGCCGGAGCCAGCCCGGCTCGTTCGAGACGCGCCAGCACAAAGCGGTCGATGGGCCCCGCGACCCAGTCGGCTCGCCGGACCGCCGGAGGCTGCGGCCGCCGGAGGGGCTGAAAGCTCCAAAACGCCTTCGTCTGAGCGTTGACCTGAGGGGTCTTCGCGTCGGATTTGCCGATCTTGCCGGCGAAGTCGGGGCTGATCGGCAGTCCCATGCGGATCCACCGCTTGAGGATCTCGATCTGTGCGGCCGGCAGCTTGCCCGACGGGGGCATCTCGTAGCCTTCGAGCTCGTAATTGATCGCCTCCAGCAACAGGCTCTTCTCGGGCCGCTTCAGGTTCACCGCCCGCCCGCTGTCGCCTCCCTTCATGATCCCCGACCGGCTGTCCAGGTGCAGACCCCCCTTGACCTTCGCTCCGCCATGGCACTTGAAGCAGTTCTTCACCAGCAGCGGCTTCACCTTCTGCGTGAAGAAATCCACCTGTTCGCGCGGTGAAAGCGCCTGGGCAGCGTCGGTGACCCGGCAGGTCAGCAGCATTGCCGCCAGCAGGCCGGCAACCAGGACGGGCAGCTTCATTTCAAGCCATTGCGTTGAAAACACAGGGCGAGCAGCACGGATCTTCGAAATTTTATCGTAGCGCATCGTAGCTCATCGTAGCACGCCACCGTCTACGCAACACGGCCAAGCCAGCACGTTGAAACAGCCATCCGGCACCGTGGGACTGCTATATTTGGAGAGACCGGGGACGCGAGGAGATTGTCGGTTAACCCGCCTGCGGCGGGTTGAATAGCCCGTGCAGCCTGTTCGTCCCGTGGAAGCATGTCATCCCGAGCGCAGCGACCCGCCACCGGCGGGTCAACCGGAGTCGAAATGCCACCGTCGAGATCCCTCGCTCCGCTCGGGATCACACTTGACTCGCTGTTTCTAAGTCTGGCCACGGTCGGGATACTGGCCGCAACCGCGTTTCCGGCACCGGCACCTGTGGATGCTCTCGAATCGGCCCGCGCCACGCTCAAACGCAACGACGACGGCCAGGTTGTGGAAGTGCTGTTCCACCACCACACCGAGCTGTCCGAGGCCGGCCTGAGACAACTCGCCGGACTCAAACACCTCAAGCGACTCGGCCTCGCTTCACCCCGGCTTACCAACGACCACCTGGCCCACGTTGCCGGCCTGGGCGGCCTGGAATCTCTCGGCCTGAGCCAGGCACAGATCACCGACGACGGTCTCGAGCACCTGGTCGGGCTGACCGCGTTGCGGAGCTTGCAACTGGACGGCTGCCGAGCGGTCACCGACGCGGGCCTGGCCAAGCTCGTCGGCCTCAAGTCGCTCGTCGAACTCCACCTCGGCGAAACCGCCGTCACGCTCAACGGCCTGAAACAACTCGCCGGCCGTCGCCTGAAAGTTCTGCGGCTGCCCGCCGAGCTGTATGTCGACGAGTGTCTCGGCGCGTACCTGCGGGCACTCGACACCCAGCTCGAACTCGATCTCTCCGGCTGGTCTCTCACCGATGACGGCCTGCCGCACCTGGCCGCCCAACAGCAGCTGAAGTCGCTGGTGCTGCCGGGCGGATGGCGGCGTGAGAAGTTGATTTCCGATCTGGGCCTGGTCCACCTGGCCGGGCTCTCTCAGCTCGAGACTCTGAGCCTGGCCGAGACGAACATCGACGGATCGGGTCTGAGGCATCTGCGCGGCCTGGCGAACCTCAAGTCGCTCGATTTGGCCGGCACCAGGGTGCTCGACGAGCACATGCATCACGTGGGTGGTCTCGAGCGGCTTGAGTCTCTGAGGCTGGCGTACTGCCAGGAAATCACCGACGCGGGTCTCGAGCCACTGGCCCGGCTCACGCGTCTGAAGCATCTCAACCTCGGAGTGTATCCCGGGAACAGCAAGTTGACCGACCGCGGTCTGGCGCACCTGTCGGGGCTAACCAACCTCCGCGAACTCTATCTCACCGACATGCCGGTCACCGCCGTCGGGCTGAGTCACCTCGAGTCGATGACGGGGCTCGAATTGCTGTGGCTGGGCGGCTGCATGAAGGTCACCGACGAAGGCCTGGCCTCTGTTGCCGCCATCGACTCGTTGAAGTGGGTCAATCTCAACGACACCGACGTCACCGGTGCCGGGGTGCTGATGCTGCAGCGGCTACGGCCCTTGTGCAAGGTGTCCCACGGCACCAGCATCACCTGGATGCACCATAACGGCTGGTGGTTTCGACCGACCGCCGTCGCCGCACCGTTGTTGCTGCTGGGCGTGGCAAGCAGCTGGTTTGTTCTGCGACGTCGGATGGCCCGGGGGTGCCCAAGCATGGGTGAATCGGTTAAACATGAAGGTGGTAAATCGGGGTAGGTGGCCGAATCGGGAGGAGAGACGATGAGACGTGCCGGGCTCAACACGACCGCCTCAGCGACGGTGTTGCTGGCGAGCCTGCTTGCCATCGGCTGCCAGGACCAGGGCCGACCCGCTTCACGGCCCACCGGTCCGGTACCCGAGTCGCTCGATTTCCAGGTCGACTCGATCGACGGCGAGCCGGTCAACCTGGCCCGCTATCTCGGCAAAGTGGTCGTGGTGGTCAACATTGCCAGCCGCTGATCGTTGACCACCCAGTTCCTGCAGTTGCAGGAGATGCAGGACAGGTACGGGTCCGATGACTTTATCGTGCTCGGGTTCCCCACCGACCAGTTCGGCAGCTTCGCCGCGGGCACCGACGAGGAGGTCAAGAACTTCTGCCAGTCCAAGTACAAGGTGTCGTTCGACCTGTTTGCCAAGATCGACGTCAACGGCGAGGAGGCCGCACCGTTCTACGAATTCCTCACCAGCCAGGACGCTCCGCCGACGGGTAAGGGGAAGATCGAGTGGAACTTTGAGAAGTTCGTGCTCGACCGGCAGGGCCAGGTTGTCGGCCGCTTCCGACCTCACGTGCAACCCAAGTCGACGAGTGTCCGATCGGTGATCGAAAAGGCTCTGGCAGGTTGATGCCCGAGCGAGCGGCTGGCTCGGAATGACACAGTGGCCCGGCCGATTGCATGCCGCGCCGTGGCGGGCCACAATTGAACTCCACCCCGATCGCTGTTCTTCTCACTCGAGGCTCACCATGCGTTTTGCAATTGCCGTGGCCACCCTGTTGGCGATGCTGGTTTCTTCCACGGTTTCTGCCGCCGACGACTCGGTCTTCAGTCTCTTGGCCCGCTCGCGAACTGCCACCAAGCTGCCATGGGGCAACGGTCACCGGCTGGCCAATCAGCCATTGAAGTGGAAGGCCCGGCAGACGGCGGTGATCGTCTGCGACATGTGGGACCTGCACCATTGCCTGAACGCCACGCGACGCGGAACCGAGATGGCTCCGAGGATGAACAACCTGCTGAAGCTGGCCCGGCAGCACGGGGCCACGATCATCCACGCACCCAGCAGCTGCATGAACACCTACAAGGACCACCCGGCCCGCAAGCGGGCCCAGGCCGTGCCGAAATCCAAGTCACTGCCCGCTGAAATCGGCAAGTGGTGCTACAAGATCCCGTCTGAGGAGAAGGGGGTCTACCCGCTGGACCAGACAGATGGAGGTGAAGATGACGATCTGGCCGAACACCGGGCCTGGGCCAAGAAACTCGAGAAGATGGGGCGCAACCCGAAGGCTCCGTGGAAGAGCCAGACCGATATGCTCGAGATCGCCGACGAAGACTACATCTCCGACAACGGGGAAGAGGTCTGGAGCATCATGGAGCAGAAGGGACTCAAGAACGTGATCCTGCTCGGCGTGCATACCAACATGTGTGTGCTGGGACGGCCGTTTGGCCTGAGGCAGATGTCCAAGAACGGCAAGAATGTTGTGCTGGTCCGAGACATGACCGACACGATGTACAACCCCAAGAGATGGCCGTTTGTCAGCCACTTCCAAGGCACCAGCCTGATTGTGGAGCACATCGAAAAGTTCGTCTGCCCGACGATCACCAGCGACCAGTTGCTTGGTGGCAAGCCGTTTGCCTTCAAGAACGACCGCCGGCCCAAGGCGGTGTTCCTGGTGGCCGAGAGGATCTACAACACCCGCTCGACGCTGCCGGTGATGGCCCGACACCTGTTCGAGGATCGGTTGGGATTCCAGACCACCGTGCTGGGAGCCGCCGATGGCGTGCACGAGATCAAGGGGATGGCAGAAGCTGTCAGACAGGCCGACCTGGTCATCGTCTCGGTCCGCCGACGAGCATTGCCCAGGAAGGATCTCGATGCCCTGAAGGCCCACCTGGCCGCCGGCAAACCTCTGATCGGCCTGCGGACCGCCAGCCACGCGTTCGATGCCAAAGGATCCGGACCCAAGGGGCACGCCGAGTGGGCCGAATTCGATGCCCGGGTGCTGGGTGGCAACTACCACAACCACCACGCGTCGGGGCCCAAGACGACGATCACCGCCAGGGAACTCTCGCACCCGATCCTGGTCGGATTGGCCGGGACCTTCACCAGCAACGGGTCACTCTACAAGACCGGGCCGCTGGCCAAGGGGACGACCGAGTTGTTGAGCGGGTCGATTCCGGGGCAGAAGGCCGAGCCGATTGCCTGGACCAACCGGTTCGGTAAGGCGCGGATCTTCTATACGTCGCTGGGACACGAGGACGACTTCAAGCAGCCAGCGTTCTGGCAGCTGATGGAGAATGCCGTGAGATGGACCGTGGGTATGAAGAACGCGGTCGCAGCTCGGCCGTGATCGGCTAGCAGGCTGCCAGGGGACTGGCTCCGCAGCCCCGCCTTTGGCGGGGCGGAGGTGCCTGTCCCGGCGCGAGTGGCCGGTTCTTGGAGCCGGGACAGGCACCCCGCCACGGGTCCGCCTGCGGCGGACTAGGGACTGGCCGGAGGAGCCGCGTCGTCGTCGCTCTCGGCGATCAGGATCGCGACCGTGACCGCCGTCACACCGAGTGCCACCAGGCCCAGCTCGCTCAGGCCCAGGAAGCCTTTCGAATCCTCATCCGCTGCGCCGTCCTGGCCACGGATGACCAATGGCTGGTCAACCAGGACCACCTGGGCAGATGTCCGCGGCGGAGCCGATCCGCTGGCCCAGGCTCGGATCAACTGGGCCGTCGAACCGCTGGACACCGCGTAGGCACCGCCGGGCAGATTCTTGACGGCGAAGCGGCCCGTGCGGTCGGTCTTCACCCGGGCAATCAGGCTCGAGCCACGATGCACTCGCACCGTTCGCCCCACCAGGCCGCGGCCACGGCCGTCAACCACTCGTCCCAACAACGTGCCAGAAGATCCCAGCACCACGTCCGACATCACCGATTTCACCGATTTCAGCGACTTCTTCACGGGCGGAGGCGTCGCTGCGATCAGTCCCTGAGGCAACAGCATTCCGACACAGGCCAGAACCAGGGCAATCCGTCGAATCAGCATGGCAGTCACCGTTTTTCGTTGAGCGGGGTTGGTCGGGTCAAACCGGAACGCACACGTATACATCTCATTTCGGTTACGCGGCTTACCCGGTCGAGGACAACGGATGTGGATGGTCTAGAATCCGTATCTTCCCCATATTAACATATGGGACTGTCCTATCTGGATGCGGGGGGGGTCTGACGCCGCCCACAGTAAAGTCCCGCTCCACCCAGAACGGCACGCAGGCGGGGCCTGACCCCTTTTCAACCAGCACTCGCTGCAACTCGAAGA
>Ga0310122_10001818_pt1 | contig 13619 bp, 9 predicted proteins | sample CB6_Bottom_1051__FD_203503 | JGI IMG/M metagenome (GOLD analysis project Ga0310122, IMG submission 203503) | Marine microbial communities from Western Arctic Ocean, Canada - CB6_Bottom_1051 | ecosystem: Environmental > Aquatic > Marine > Oceanic | place: Canada: Western Arctic Ocean | collected...
TTTTTATATCTAAAAATTCAAATAACCTGGCGCCAGAAGCCATAGATCTTTGTATTTGTGTGTATTGCATCATCAGATTTCTAATTGGGTCAAAAAGTCTTTGAATATATAAAACTGAAGCAATTATTACTCCAATTGCAGCAGCATCATTTAAGATTAATTTACTGGCTACAAAAGCTGCAATAATAAGTGCAGTACTAGTAAGAATGTCTACTGGCGGCAATAAAGCTGAGGATAATTTCTGGGCTTTTAAAGCTGAATTCAGATGATCTTTGGTTTTAATATTGAAATTTTTATTGTTGTTATCTTCTCTATTAAAATTTTGTACTTCTTTTATACCGTTTAGATTTTCACTGAATGATGAAAGAACTTGTGAAATTGCTATCCTTACAGCTATAAATGCTCTTTTTGCTACAGGTTGCCAGAGCACGACGGCAATAAAGAGGAGCGGTACGACCGATAAAGATGATATTCCAATTTTAAAATTCATTATTAAAAGTGTTGCGCAAATGCCCACTAAGGTAAGAATATCTGCCAGTGTCATAACAACAATTGAAAATGATTCTTGCAATTGTGAAGTATCTCCCATCAATCTTGACATTATGCTTCCAGATTTTGTTTTCTGAAAATAGTTTAAGTTTAGTTTTAGAAGATGGGAAAACATATCAATACGAATATCTCTGAGAGTATACTGCCCAACTCTAGCTAGATATATTTGTCCAATATAATTTGTTACCCACGCAGCGAACATGGTTAATCCAAATATTAATGATATTTTGATTAATCCAGATTTTTGACTAGCAATACCTATATTTGGATTATTAATATAATCGTCAATTCCAATTTTAATAAAATATGGAATTAATACTGCTAAACTTGCGGATAGAAGTGTGCATATAGCTCCTATTGCAGAATATTTTTTATATCTCCATATATAAGGAGATATTCTTTTTATAACATTGATGTCATATAATTTCCCGAACATTTCATCATCGCTGTCTCCCCTAGACATTGGTCCAAAGGTATGTCCTATCATGAAAATTTCACAGTTTTAATTTGTAGTTTGTAATTCATATATATTTTTATATATTCCGTTTAAATTTATTAAATGATCGTGGGAACCGTATTCAGTAATTTCTCCTTTATTCATTACTGCAATATTGCTTGATTGTTGAAAATTGTTTAATTTATGAGCAATAGTTATAACTGTTCGTCCTGAAATTAATTTGTTAATAGCTTTTTGAATATCCTTTTCTGTTGATGCATCAACGCTTGATGTAGAATCATCAAGTATAAGGATTGGAGGATCTAAAAGTAATGTGCGTGCTATGCTTAATCTTTGTTTTTGACCTCCAGATAAATTTGCACCATTTTCAGATATTAAGGAATTATATTTATCCGGTAAAGAGTTAATATATTCATGTATTTGAGCTATCTGAGCTGCTTCAATTATTTTGTCCATTGAAGCAGCGGGGTTTCCATAACAAATGTTATTTTTGAATGTTTCATTAAAAATAAATACATCTTGATGCACATAACCTATATTTTTTCTAAGTATGCCAAGGGCGATATCTTTTATATTTTTTCCATCTATATAAATTGCCCCATTACTTGGATCATAAAAACGTAGCAATAATTGAACCAAAGTACTTTTGCCGCTACCAGCCTCTCCTGTAATTGAAATGCTTTGATTCTTTTTAATTGATAAATTTACGTCTTTTACACTTTCAGATTTTGCATCAGGAAATTGATGAGAAACATTTTTAAAAATGATTTCACCTTTCATTTTGTAGAAGTTTGTATTTGCATTTGAGGGATTTGTTATTTGTGGTTTTGTATCTAATACCTCAAAGATTCTTTTACCACAAGTTGATCCTCTGGTACTTGCATTCAATAGCCAGCCTATCATTCTTACCGGCATAGCCAGGAGTTGCATATAAAACATAAAACTTGTTAAGTCTCCAATACTCATTTCTCCATTTATTACTTTTAACCCACCGATGGCAAGTATTAAAGCTAATGTAGCCCAATAAGCAAACAGGACCGTAGTCATTGTAATGGCTCTAAAATTTTCTACATTAATATTTAATTCTTTAAATTCTTCATTTGTATTACTAAATTTGTTAATTTGATGACTTTCAGCATAAAATGCTTTAACAACTTTGATACCGTTTAAATTTTCTTGTAACAAAGCATTTAATTCGGCATTTTTTTCTTGAACTTTCAACCATATTTGTCTTAATTTTAAACGCATTCTAGCTGCAAGAAATCCAGATAAAACTAAAAATGAACATGCATATATAGCCAGTTCAAAATTTTTAATTAAAAGTAAGGTTATGCTACCAAAAAACATTAAGAAGACATAAGGAGATCTTACTATGCCCATTGGAATAAACATCCTTATTCCTTCTATATCTACTATTACTCTGGACATCATTTCTCCGGTATGTGTTTTATCATGAAAATAAAAATCCAGTTTTTGTGTCTTGTCATATAGTTGATCTCTTAGTACTTTAGAAACTTTAAATGATAAAGCTTCACCATAATAGTTTTGCCCATAGGAAAATGCACCTCTTGTGCAACCTAATGAAAATAAGATAATTAAAAGGAAAGTGAGGTTAAGAGATTTGTAAATTGATTCATTGGTTGAATTGGGATCAATTCTATCCACAATACCGCCAAGTAATTCAGGAATGAGAAGATAACTAATTACAGCACCTACGGTACAAATGTAACCAAGTATTAAATAGAGTTTGAATTTTAAAGTATAAGAAGTTATTCTTAGTAAAATATTCATGTTGAAGCAGTTAATTTTTTTAACTTTTGATCTTAGAATATCTTAGGCTTATTAATATTTTTTTCAATACGCAAACGCATAAATTAAAGACAAAATTATAAAAATTAGGAGTAAATAATGATAAAACTTGATATTAAACAATTAATTAAAATACCTTATTCTTGTTCTCCGACATCATCAAAAGATAATAAAAGAATTGCTTATTTAAATAATAAATCAGGAACTCCCCAAGTTTGGCTTTGTGATGAAAATAATGTTCACAAACCACTCACTAATTATAAAGAAAGAGTTGCGCTGGTTTCATGGTCTCCAGATGATAAATGGATCCTTTTTAGTATAGATAAAGGTGGAGATGAAAATTTTCAAATAAAGCTTATAGATACTTCAGATTATATTAATATAATTTCTTTATCAGATGATATGTCTGTACGAAATGATTTTGGAGGATGGAGTACTGATGGAAGTACTATTGTATATTCATCTAACAAAAGAAATGCAGCTTATTTTGATTTATATACACAGGAAATTAATGGGGAATCTAAATTGGTTTATCAAACATCAGAAGATGTTCATAGCGTTGCATTTAAAGCCTATTCTAATGATTTGAAAAAGATATTATTTACTGAAGAAAGAACGAATAGATATCAGTATTTGAAAATTCTGGATACAGAATCAGGTAATATATCTCAGCTTTCAGATAACAATTTGAACGGCGGCTTTAAGCAAGCAATTTTTTCTGATGAAGATGATGAAATTATTATAATCACTAATGAAGGCAAGGATTTTTCTGGTATTGTCAAATTAAATTTAAAATCTAATAATCTGAGGTATATTTATTTAGAAGATCATGAAGTGGAATATTTTAAAATGGATTCTGAAAATAATCGATTAATATTTTATATTAATGATCGAGGATATTCAAAATTGGGAATATTAAATTTATTAAATGATGATTCTGAAATTTTAGATAATCCGTATGAAGTTACTTTTATGGAGCCAGGATGGGCTTGGGGATTATGTATATTGGATGAATCAAATTTGTTATTTACTATTAATTCAACAAACCAAAATGCAGAAATTATCAAGTTTAATTTAGATACTCAAAAATACGAGTTTTTTAATAGATCCTATGAAGGAGGTATTGAATTAGGAAAATTACCAAAACCTACATTGCATTCTTATAAAACTTTTGACAACAGAGATATCCCATTCTTTTTTCTTAAGCCAGATAATTTTAAGCAGGGAGAAGGGAATCCTATTTTGATACTTATACATGGCGGGCCAGAGGGACAGGAAAGACCAACATTTAAACCCGAATTACAGTATTTGGTAAATCAGGGGATAGGTATTTTATTACCTAACGTTAGAGGAAGCGGAGGATATGGTGAATCATATGGCCACCTGGATGACAAATACAAAAGAATGGATTCAGTTAAAGATATTGAATATTTATGGAAGTGGGTTGTAGAATCAGGATGGGCATCCAAGGATAAAATTGCAGTGATGGGAGGAAGTTATGGTGGATTCATGACTCTTTCATGTATAACTGTTTACCCTGATTTATGGGCTGCAGCAGTAGAATTATACGGAATGGTCAATATGGTGACATTTTTTGAACATACAGCGTCTTATAGAGCTCAACATCGAGCATATGAATATGGAGATCCAATTAAGGATCGTAAATTGTTAGAAGATATTTCGGCAATACATAAAATTGATCAAATTGTTACTCCGTTATTAGTTTTACATGGGGATGAAGATCCTAGAGTTCCGATGTATGAAACCGAACAGCTTGTTAGTGAAATGAAAGAAGCAGGAAAACCGGTTGAATTTGTGAGATTTTTAGATGAAGGGCATGGTTTTGTAAAAGAGCCGAACAGAATAAAAGCTTACACTTCAATAGCAGAATTTTTAACTAAATATCTACTTTAATAAATATTTTGAAATCTTACAAGAATAATGATTATTTTATTTTCATAGGATTTTTAAATGATTCAAAAGTTGGATACATAGTTTGTCATACTATTCATGATGAATTCAATATATATAATTTGGCTATACTAGAGAAATATAGAAATAAAGGATTTGCCAGCAAATTATTGCGATATGCTTTTGAACATTTGAGTAGGGATATAAAATCTATTTATGCAGAGGTAAGAGCAACAAATTTTCAAGCTTTGAGCTTATTTCGAAAATTTGGATTTAATGAATATAATATAAGGAAAATTACTATTCATTCCCTACTGAAAATGCTATTTTAATGCAATATAAATTTCAGAGTGATTAAATAATCTTGAAATTCATTTCAAATAGAATCAAAGAAAAATCCAATGTATATTTTGGATGGTATGCTTTAGCTGGAGTAGGCTTAGTGCAACTGGTGTCTACTGCGGCAGGTAGTTTGAATTTATCTATGTTTATAGTTCCGATGTCTGATGAATTAGGATTTTCGAGAACTTTATTTTCCGGCGCAGTTGCTTTAGGTAGTATATTTGCAGCTATTTTTTCAATTCCTTTTGGATTGTTATTCGATTTAAAAAAGACAAGACAGGTATTGATATTGAGTGTTGTATCTATGGGGATTGCTACTTTTGCAATGTCTTATGTAAGTGAATGGATATTGTTATATGTTTTGGTAACTATTACTCGAATGTTTTTTTCTACACCTATGATGGTTGGAGGCTCGATTATCATTGCAAAATGGTTTATAACTAATCGTGGTAGGGCAAATGGTATTTTATACGCTTTTCATTCAATTGGAATGGTGGTTTTCCCAGTATTAGCAGGTATATTTATTGTTCATTATGGTTGGAGGTCTGCTTGGGCATACTTAGGATTTGTAGTTATTATAATTGCATTGATACCTTCATTGATATTTATATATGAAGAACCAGGATCTTTAGGTATTAAATTAAAAAATGATGAAAAAATAAAAAATAATTTAGTCAATTTTTCATTAGGGGAAGCTGCAAGAACTAAATCTCTTTGGATTATCGCTATTGGAACTGGTGTTTTGTACTTTTTTCATTCGGGTATTAATACACATCAGGCAGCATTTTTACATGATAGAGATATTAGTTTAGGGCTTTCATCTTTGGTAATATCCTTTAATGCAATTTCAACAGGATTGGGCAGTATTATATGGGGGCTGATTTGCGACAGAGTTAAAATTAAATACGCATTTTCCGGGGTATTTGCCTCTTCAATGTTAGCTTTATTAATTTTGATCTATACATTTGATGTTTATATGGCTATTTTAGCTTCCATATTTTTTGGCTTTGCTATGGGTGGAATGCTTGCGGTACCTGCAGTTGCTTATGCTAATTACTATGGAACAGATTCATTGGGGAAGATACGCGGTATTACTCATCCAGTTACTACAGCAGGAGCGGCTTCTGGTGTTATGGTTTCAGGTATTATATTTGATATTTACTCTAGTTATACATCAGCTTTCTGGATTTATTTTTTAATGTCAATTTTTATGGTGTTTTTTAGCTTGTTTTTAGATAAACCTAGAAATGAAATGAATTAGGAATATAATTAATAATAATAATTACTAAATATTGTTGTAAAAGAGTTTTTTTATTCCTATTTAAACATTTACCAAGAAAAATGAAGTTGATATATATATGTATATACATTAGTATTACGACCTAATTTGTTTTTAACATATTAAGGTTTATAAGCCTAAAGGAGGCATAATATGAAAAATTTGAGGCGTTTCGCCCCTATATTTCTTGTTTCTGCTGTTTTGTTGTTTGCGTTAGCTTGTTCTTCAGAAGAAGAAACCACGACAACTGCACCTGCAGCTGCACCTGCAGCCGCACCAGCGGCAGCACCAGCGGCAGCACCAGCCACAATAAAAGGTCCTGGTGCTAGTAAGCAAGAAAAAGGAACAATTGTTTTTGCTCAATCCACTCTACAATGCCCACATGGAGTCAACACTGTTTATTGCGGTGCTTATGATTCTGTTGCTTGGGGAATTGGTGAAGACTTATTCACATGGAGATGGAAAGATGGCGGAGGAATTAATTATGAGGCAATGCAATTAGCTGAAAGCTACACACTGTCTGATGATCTCTCTACTTTGAGCATAAAAATCAGAAGCGGAGTTCAATTCCATAAAGGTTATGGAACAATGACTGCTGCTGATGTTGTTCACAGTTATAATAAGACAAATCCAATGATTACCCCGCACAGTATTGCTCCAAGTGCTGCAAACTTCGCATCACTTTTTGGTAAAAATCCAGCTGTAGCAGATGGTTCAAATGTAAATTTTGTATTTGAAAATTTTGATGTTGCATGGGTAAATAACCTGATGAATACAGGTGGTTTCGTTGGTGTTGTGATTCATTCTAAGAAAGCTTTTGATGAGCATGATGAAACTTGGGCAAAAGTAAATGTTATTGCCACAGGTCCATACGAAGTTGAAAGCTGGGTTAGAGATGACACAGCAGTATTTACTGCTTGGGATGGGCATTGGGAATTCCCTGCTCCTCAGGCAAGAAAAGTTATTGTAAAAGCTGTACCTCAGAACGAGGTAAGAATTGCTGGAATGCAAACTGGTGAAATTGATGCTACAGAGTTAGCTCTTAAAAGTGTACCAGAAATGAAAGCAGCTGGTTTTTCAACCACGACTGCTGGTAATGCAAATCAATTCAGTTTTTACTTTTCTGGAAATATGTGGGAATCTGTTCATGCAGGAACTGGTGCTAAGTTAGATATAGCTGGCAGTGGTGTTTATGCAAGAGAAATTCCTTGGATTGGTAACCCTTTCAGTCCTGATGATAGTAATAACCCTGATGGAATGGATGACATGGAACAAGCAAGATTGGTTAGATGGGCTGTTGCTACATCTATAGACCGAGATATGATTAACTCAGAGTTACTTGGCGGTCTTGGTACTCCAAACTATGTTGCATTTATTGATCCTGAAAATGAACATAATAAACCAGAATGGAATATAGCTTATGATCCACAGGGATCAGTGGCTAACATTGAAAAAGCTGGTTATACAAAGAAAGGTAACTATTTCTTTGAAATGCCTATTTTCGTACCTAGCGGAAGCAATGGTGGATTAGGTGAAGAAATAGCTGATGCTGTTGGTGGATATATGGAAGCAATTGGACTTAAAACTGCCGTGCTAAAATATCCTTATGCAGTTCACAGACCTGGTTTGGTAGGAAGAACAAGTACTATTCCAATTCTATATTCAGATGATGACGGACAGTCAGTTTATCCTCACGACAAACCAAAAGGATTGGTTAACAGTAGTTTAACTAGAGGTGGTTATTGTGTATGTTTTGAAACACCTACAATAGCTGATCTTTACAAAAGAGCTGCTAAAGAACCAGATCTAGCTAAAAGATTAGATTTAGCTGATCAATTTATAGAACATGTACATTACTGGGCATTACAGCCTGGCGTTGTTGCTCTTCCTCAGTTAACAACTTATAACCCTAATGTTATAAGTGAATGGACAATGGAGCCTACTCCATTTGGAACTGCTACATTCGCAAACATAAAATTAAAATAAAACTATAAACCTTAGTAGTTAGAATAAAGAAAGGGAATCTAATAATCAGATTCCCTTTTTTTATTTGTAAAAATATCTTGACTCTTAAAATATTTTCTATAAACTATCAATTTATATATTAATTCTTAAACAGTAATACCTAGTGGCAAATTTTTTATTTAGAAGACTGTATTTTGCAATATTTTCAATGTTTGCAGCAACAATTATAGTTTTTTGTATGTCTAGATTAATTGGAGATCCTTTACTACTTTATGCTCAAGCTGGTGGTTATGGTATGCCTCCTGAACAAAAAGAATACCTAAGACAGTATTTAGGATTAGATAAACCACTTATTGTGCAATATTTTGTTTGGATGTGGAATGCTATGCAAGGAGATCTAGGGAAGAGCTTGCTGGACAGAACACCTGTAACTACAATGATATGGGAAAAACTGCCTGCGACTGCATATCTGGCTGGAACTGCATGGTTATTTGCAATTATTACAGGAATTCCTTTAGGAATTATTTCATCTATTAAACGTGGCGGATTAGTTGATTATATTGCCAGAGGATTTGCTCTTTTTGGTCAAGCCTTACCTCAGTTTTGGATTGCTATAGTTGCAATATTAATTTTTGCTGTCCAACTTGGCTGGCTTCCGGCTTTTGGAATGGCTTCATCTGATGATCCTTTTTTAGATAAAGTCAAACATTTTATATTGCCTACTATAACACTTGGATGGGGAGGTTCGGCAATTTATACTAGATTGACTAGGTCTGCCATGTTAGAGATTATGGATTCTGAATTTATTAAACTGGCAAGAGCTAAAGGTGTTAGTACGACAAAAGTTATATGGAAACATGCTTTTAGAAATGCTTTAATTCCCCCAATTACTTATTCAAGTTTGTTTTTGGCAGGATTCATTACTGGAGCCACAGTAGTGGAATTAGTATTTTCATGGCCAGGGATTGGTAGATTGGCAATACAGGCAGTCATCAATAACGACTTTGCATTATTAACAGGGACTGTATTATTTTTCGCAGCAGCTTATTTGTTTTTTGCATTTTTGGCTGATGTTATGTATGGATTTGCTGATCCAAGGATAAGGTATGATTAAATGAATAATGCAATATCAGTATTAAATAAATTTAACCCTAGCAAAGTATGGAACGCTTTTAGAAGATGGCCAATTATTCCAGTAGCAATATTAGCTATTTTACTTTTTACTGGAATCTTTGCTCCACTTCTTGCTCCTCAGTCACCTACTGCACAAACATTAAAGTTAAGAAATGCCCCGCCTTCATGGATGGAAAATGGAACCCCAGGTAAATTTTTGGGAGCTGATCATGTTGGGCGTGATGTTTTTAGTAGAATTATTCATGGAGCAAGGATTTCACTTTTTGTGGTTATTATTTCTTTGACTAGCGGATTATTGGTAGGTTCAACTTTAGGTTTAATTGCAGGTTATGCCGGTGGATTTATTGATGAAATGATTATGAGACTTGTTGATGTTTGGCTGGCATTACCTTTTGTGTTATTGGCTTTAATTGCAGCAATTGTATTAGGGCCAAGTGTTAAAACTGTTATGATTTTGTTGGCATTATTTACATGGGCAACTTTTGTAAGATATGTAAGAGGAGAAGTATTATCACTTAAAACAAGAGATTATGTTGCACTGGCAAAAGTTGCGGGGGCATCAACAACAAGAATTATAATTAAACATATATTGCCAAACGTTCTTAACACAATTATTGTTGTGGCTACTTTAAGAGTTGGGCAATTAATATTAACTGAAGCAACTTTAAGTTTTGTGGGGGCTGGAATTCCTGCACCTACTCCGGCTTGGGGATTAATGGTTTCAGAAGAAAAAGAATATTTAAATTCATCATGGTGGGGATCATTTTTCCCAGGACTTGCTATTTTCTTGGTTGTGATGTCACTGAACTTTTTGGGTGACTGGTTAAGAGATAAATTAGATCCAAGATTAAGACAGTTATAATCTGACTGTTTTATTAAGTATTTTCATTACGGTCCAATAAAGAGCACTCCATAGACTTGTTGATAATGTGCACCAAATAAATGTATCTCTTAATTCAGGAACACCAAAAGGCAGAATAGATCTTTCTGCATTCATTCCTTTTACACTCCCAATATAAGCAGATAATATAGCTACGATTATTAATCCTGTTAACCATTTGTAATTTATAAGCTTGTAATCACTTTTCAACCATGAAAAGAAATTTCCAAAAAAAGCACAGGATCCTATTAATAATGGTGTTATATATTCAAAATTTATTGTATTTAAACCATAAATTCCTATTAAAGCTATAAAACTAATAGGAAAAATAATAAAACTAAGTATTCCAGATAATAACAATGATAATGTAGTTCTTGCTAGAATATTTGTTGTATCTACTATATTTAATAATTTAGCCATAAGTTTATTTTAAATATGATTTTCTAATAATGATTGTAACAAGAGATTTAAATGATAAAAACTGTTATAGGCATAATTCTAATATTTTCAACTTGTTTTGGTTGTCAGCTAATATTAGAAGATAATAAAACTTTCGATTATGATTTGTATAATTTAAGTTTTGGAATATTTGATTTTGGATTTTACGAAGTACCTCAGTCTTTAGATGTGAATCAAAATTGTGATATATATGTTAGTGGCACTACTAGTAAAATGCATGATCCCACAGATTATTTATTATTAAAATTTAAATCTGATGGAAAATTAGATAATGCATTTGGTAATAATGGCCATATGATGTTCGATATTGATGCAGGTATAGATGAAGGTAATCAAATACTTTTGTCTAATGATAATAAAATCATAATAGGCGGCAGATCGAATCACGGAGCAGATCTAGGGACAGTATTATTTGATTATTCACTTGCAAAATTTAATGATAGCGGGGTTTTGGACAAGTCATTTGGAGGAGAAGGGAAAGTGATTACAGATTTTGGTTATAGGGATGATGCTATAAATAAATTAATTCAAAATGATGAAAAAACTTTTTATGCTATTGGCAGGGCTAGTAATGGCAAAGATGATGATTTTGCTGTTGCGAGGTATGATTATGATGGTAATTTAGATTATTCTTTTAATAGTATTGGGAGAATATGGATTGATTTTGGAATGAGTGACGATGTTGCTTACACAGCAGAAAAAACTGACGAAGGAGATATAATTATCGGAGGTTCCAGTAATTCTGGGGCCACTCCTAAAGTTGCTTTCGCAAAAATAAAATCAAATGGGGAATTAGACACTTCATTTGGAGATAACGGATTAAAAGTCTGGAAATTTAGTCCTCCCGGACTTATATATGATTTAGATATTAATGGTAATGATGTTTATGCAGCTGGTTTTATTGATAATTTAGAAACTTTTAATATATTGGTTACCAAATTTGATCTTGATGGGGAAATTGATAAGAATTTTGGTAAAAATGGTACGAAAATTTTTTCAGAATTTAATGCAGATTCAATAGCAACCAGTATTAATATCATTAATGATAAACAGATACTTTTAGCAGGAACAATTAAAAATACAAAAAATGAGGATGCCGCTTTAATAATGATAGATAATAAGGCAAATTTAGATCTATCCTTTGGAAATCAAGGAGTGTATAAATTTGATGCAGGTAAAAATGAAATATTTACTGATATGAAAATGGTGAATGATAATTTGTATGTAATTGGACTGCATTGGGATGAAGATGAAGGGGACGTTATATTATTTAGAATGTATAAACAGAATGCAAATTCATGTAATTAAGTGTTTGAAAAATAAAAAAAATACTTTATTTGTACACTATTGTCCAAAATAACTTATTAAAGCCTAAAGAAATAGAATATAAGTTGACAATATAACCTAACACTTGTAAATTAATAACTACAAATTTTTTGAAGTGTGGGAGTCTGACAGGATTTTCTGCTATTCTTTTTATTTGAATATTAATAATAATTTAGAAACAAGGTCTAGGAAGTCTATTCTGAGACCAATTAGTTAGGAGGTTCGAATGAAATATTTCAAACTTTTACCTTTAGCTCTTGTTTTTGCTTTTGTTTTTGCATGTTCTAGTGAAACTGCAACTTCTACAGCAGCGGCACCTGCGGCGCCTCAAGCGCCTGAGGCACCAAAAGCTGCAGCAGCTACAACATACGCAGCTAAAGCACAAGTACAACCTGTTAAACCAACAGGTGGTTCTCCATTGCCTTCTGTAAGCCCAATACAGCCAATTGCCCCTACACCTGGTTCTGTTGTTAAAGCTAAGGCACAGACCGGCGTAAAGAAAGGTGGTATTTTAATCTGGGCACTAGAAGCTCCAGTAAAAGCTATTGATCCAGTATGGACAACTGCGACTGTTACTTGGAGAAGTTCACAGATGGTATATGATAGCCTGCAAAGGTTAGATACTAAGTATCAATACCAGAACAATGGTTTTACATCATGGTCGCAATCAACAGATGGCCTGACATGGACTTTTAAACTTCGTGATAACATGAAGTTCCATGATGGATCACCGGTTACTGCTACAGATATACAGCAATCAACATTTAGATGGGCTGATAGAATTACAGCTGGTATACAGATGTTTAAGAGATCTGTAGAAGGCAACTTCTCTGAAAAGAGTTTAACCGTAGTAGATGCTACAACATTTACATTAAATCTTAAAGAACCGTATCCTGCATTATCAATGGGATTCTCTGAAGCTCCATTTATAATGAAAGCAGCTGTAGCGAAAGGTACAGATGCACACTCCCGTGTATCACAGGATGGATATGAAGGAAGTACTTATTTTGCATCTGGTCCTTATGTACTTAAGAAATGGGTACCTGGATACAGATTTGAATATGAGGCACACCAGGGTTGGGTAGGTAAGGTTCCTGAAGGTGAAGCCCCATGGGTTGACGGAGTTAACGTAGTTGAGGTTCCTGATAAAACCACATTACTTGCTGGTTTGAAAACAGGTAAAATTGACTATGCTACATCAGGAGCATCCGAACAGTATCCAGATTTAGCAGCAGATCCTAACATGAGAATGTTAGTTGCAGCTCCTGGTACTCCGATTCTTTTGTTAAATCACACTAAATCCCCTTTCAAATATCTTAACGCTAGAAGATCCATACAGGCAGCACAAGATGCTGAAAAATTAATGGCTGTGCACGGACCAAAAGAATTATGGTCTGTATGTGCCGCTATTTTCCTTTGTGGAACACCTGGTGAAAGTGACGCTAATGCAGCTCTGTATAACCAGAAAAATTTAACTCTTGCTCAAGAGTATAGAGATAAATTTGTAG
>Ga0310122_10001819_pt1 | contig 13614 bp, 13 predicted proteins | sample CB6_Bottom_1051__FD_203503 | JGI IMG/M metagenome (GOLD analysis project Ga0310122, IMG submission 203503) | Marine microbial communities from Western Arctic Ocean, Canada - CB6_Bottom_1051 | ecosystem: Environmental > Aquatic > Marine > Oceanic | place: Canada: Western Arctic Ocean | collected...
CCTTCAAAATCACCTCTGCGCCGATCTCGTTGGCGCGCAGCGCGGCCGCCGTGTCGGTGGAGCAGTACGGGTTGCCCGTGCCGCCGCCGAAGATCACCACGCGGCCCTTCTCCAAGTGACGCACGGCTCGGCGGCGGATGAACGGCTCGGCGATCTGCGACATGCTGATGGCCGACTGCACGCGGGTCGGCACGCCCTGTTTCTCGAGCGCGTCCTGCAATGCCATGGAGTTGATCACCGTGGCGAGCATGCCCATGTAGTCGCCGGTCGCCCGCTCGATGCCCTTCTTGCTGCCCTGCAGGCCGCGAAAAATATTGCCGCCGCCGACCACGACACCGATCTGCACGCCCAACCGCGCCACCTCGCGAACCTGGGCCGCCACGTCGTGAACGGATTCCGGGCAGATGCCGCCGGTTTTGCCGCCCAACACCTCGCCGCTGATCTTGAGCAGCACGCGGCGGAACTTTGGTTTTTGCCGGGTGGATTTCGCAGTCGCCTTCTTTTTTGCTGGCATGATTTTTGTGAGCGTCCGGCCGCCAAACTGGGTGCGCCCAAACTGGGTGTGGTGTGTAACAGGCCACCCCGCCCGGCGTCAATGCGGCGCTCCCTTTTTTGCCCGATTCCCGACTCTGCTCGACTCCCGGTGGCTGCGCCAGTTTAATGCGCGGGTGCCGTTGGACAAACTCACCATCATCGGGGCCGGCCTGCTCGGCGGTTCGATCGGCTTGGCTGCGCGGGCGCGCGGCCTGGCCAGGCGCGTCTCCGCGCTGGTGCGCCGTCCCGAGAGCCTGGCCGAGTGCCAGGCGCTTGGCATCGCCAACGAGGTGACGCTCGACCCCGCCGAGGCGGTCGCCCGTGCCGACTTGGTCGTGCTGTGCACGCCCATCTCCGGCATGGCCGACTTGGCCAAGCGCACGCTGCCCGACCTCAAGCCGGGCACGGTCATCACCGACGTCGGCAGCACGAAACAGCAACTCGTCACCGAGTTGACGCCGCTTTGCGCCGGGGCTGGCGCGCGCTTCGTCGGCAGCCACCCGATGGCCGGCAGCGACCAAACCGGGACAAGCGCCGCACGGGCAGACTTGTTCGACGGCACCGTCTGCGTGGTCACGCCTACCAGTGACACCGACGCCGACGCACTCGCCACGGTGAACGATTTCTGGGCCGGCCTCGGCTCACGGCCGGTTGTCATGCCGGCTGACACGCACGACCGGCTCGTCGCCCGCTGCAGCCACCTGCCGCACCTGCTGGCCTCGGCCCTGGCCGGGCGCGTGCTCGACCCCGCGCACGGCGAACAGCAGGCGCAGCTTTGCGCGACTGGTTTTCGCGACATGACACGGCTTGCCGCCGGATCGCCGGTGATGTGGCGCGACATCGTTGGCTCGAACCGCGACGACATTCTTGCCGCAATTGACGAGTTCGCCGACGAGCTTGGCCAACTGCGCGGGCTGATCGCCGGCGATTCCCCGGAAGCGATCGAGACCTGGCTGCAACGGGCCAAGGTTACGCGGGACAACTGGAATAATTCCGCCGACGCCGACTGACGATGCCGTTGCCCGACCTCATCGAGATCGTCCCACTGAGCGCCGCGCCCGAGGTGGAGATCACCGTGCCCGGCTCGAAGAGCATCACGAACCGCGCGCTCATCCTCGCCGCCTTGGCCAAGGGCGACGTGACGCTTGAGGGCGCGTTGTGGAGCGAGGACACGCAGGTGATGGTCGAGGCGTTGCGGCGGCTTGGCTACGCGATCGGCGTCCGGCCCGACGCCGGCGAACCGGGCAACCGCACGCTCGTTGTCACCGGGCTTGGCCAAGCGATCCCGGCTGGCGGCACGGCGGAGCAGCCGCTCGAGTTGTTTGTCGGCAACGCCGGCACAGCGGCGCGGTTTCTCACGGCGTTCCTCTGCCTTGGCCAAGGCATCTATCGGCTCGCCGGTGTGCCGCGCATGCACGAGCGACCACAGGCCGCGTTGCTGCACGCGCTGCGGGGACTCGGCTACCGCATCGACTCGGAGGGCGACAAATTGCCGGTGACGATTCACGGCAGCGGGCCAAGCGCCGGGAGTTGCCGCGTGGACATCGGGGAGAGTTCACAGTTTGCCTCGGCGCTGCTGTTGTGCGCTGGGCTTGGTCAATGGCAAATCGGCATCGACGGCGAGAGCGGCGTGGAGTCGCCGTACGTTGCGATGACCACCGGCTTGATTGGGGCGTTCCCGAGCGGCGGCGGCCGGTTGGCCATCGAGCCGGACGCCTCGAGCGGCAGTTATTATTGGGCCGCCGGCCACATTTTGTCGGCAGACGGCGGGAAGCCGGTCACCGTGACGCGCTGGCCAAGCAGCGGTTGGCAGATCGATGCGGAGTTCCCGGCCAAGCTGCCGCTGCCCGGCGGGCTTTCGCGGCGGGATGACTTGGGCGACAGCATTATGACGGCGATCGCCATCGCGCCGTTGGCCAAGCGGCCGGTGCGGTTCACCGACTTGGGCCGGCTGCGCGTGCAGGAATGCGAGCGCGTCGAGGCGCTGCGCACGGGATTGGCCAAGTGCGGCGCGGCGGTGGTCGAGAGCGGCGACACGCTGGAAATCTCGCCCGGCGAGTTGCGCGGCGCGACGATCGAGACGCACGATGATCATCGTATCGCGATGTGTTTTGCGACTCTGGGATTGAAAGTGCCGGGCATCCGCATCAAGAATCCCGCCTGCGTTCGCAAGACGTTCCCCACGTTTTTCCAAAAGCTCGCTGCGCCAACTCCCGGGGGGTTGGGGGCAACGCTGCTGGACGGACAGGGCATCCCGCTGGAACCGGACCAGTTGGCGGCGGACTGACAGCAACCAAATTTATTCATGGGAGAACCAATCGTGATCGCGCTGGACGGAACCAGCGCCAGCGGAAAAAGCACCAACGCCAAGCTCGTCGCCAAGGCGCTGGGCTACGCCTACGTCGACACCGGCGCCATGTACCGCAGCCTCGCGTGGCATTGCCTCGAGAAGGGCGTGGCGCTCGACAACGAGAAGGCGATCGCGTCGCTGTGCCGCCGCTGGAAGGCCGAGCTGCGAAATGACGATGGGCACATTCGCCTGTACGTCGACGGCTACTTCCCGGAGAAGGAAATTCGCACCGCCGAGACGAGCGCCGCCGTGCCAACCGTCGCCGCCGTGCCGGGGGTGCGCAAGTGGATGAAGATCAAGCAGCGCGACTGCGCCCGGTTCGGCAACCTCGTGATGGAGGGCCGCGACATCGGCTCGAACATTTTTCCCGAGACGGACTTCAAGTATTACCTCAACGCCTCGCTGGATGAGCGGGCCAAGCGCCGGGCCGCCGATGGCGTGGACGAAAACCTCGCCGAGAGGGACAAGCACGACAGCCAGCGCGCCGCCGCGCCGTTGATGATCGCGCTCGGCGCGCGTGTCATAGACAACTCGGCGATGACAGCCGAGGAGACCAGCACATTGATCATCAACGAGGTGCGCGAACGGCTGGAGGCGGCTGGGTGACTCCGCTCTACTGGCTGGCCTGGAGCACGTCCCGGATGCTGTTCCGCAACCTGTTCCGATGCCGGGTGTACCATCCCGAGCGCATGCCACTCACCGGCCCGGTGATCATTGCCGCCAACCACGAAAGCTACCTCGACCCGCCGTTTGTCGGCAGCAGTTTTCACCGCCCCATCAATTATCTCGCCCGGGAGAACCTTTTTTCCAACTGGCTTGCGGGCCCGTTCCTGAGCGGCCTCAACGCCGTGCCGGTGGATCGCGGCGGCGGCGGCGCCAAGGGCTTGAAAAGCATCCTCGAACGGCTGATGGACAACAACGCCATCATCATTTTCCCCGAGGGCACGCGGACGCATGATGGCAAAATAAAATCCGCGCAGGCCGGCATCGGCCTGACCATCATCAAGTCCCGGGCACCGGTCGTGCCGGTGCGTCTCTGGACCTACAATGCCTGCGGTCGACATCGTCGCATGCCCAAATTGGTGCCGATCGCTGTGAAGTTTGGCCACCCAATCCACTTTCACTCGCTGCGCGAAAAAGCCGGAACCTGCCCACGCCCGGAGTTGCGCAACCTTTACCAACAAGCCACCGACAAAACCATGGCTGCGATCGCCGCCATGCGCCCGGTCATGGATCGAGCATGACGCGCCTGGCCAAGCGGATCACTTGATTCCGGCCAGTCGGGCCTTCCAGATGTCGAACAGCTTGACCGTGGCGAACACATCGCGCAGGCAGTACTCGGCGATTTCACCGTAGCGCTCCTCCTCCATCAACTGGTTCACATCCATGCCGGTGACGCCGTGCGACTTGGGTGAATCGACCCCAAAAATCCTGCAGTAAAAATCGAGGTTGAACCGGCGCGCCGCACCGCTCCGCCCGCTGACATTGTAGAAAGTCAACTGCTCGGCGAGGTCACAGTGCGGCTCTGTGGCAAACCGGTAGCCGAGCCAGTTTTTCCTCGTGATCGGCACGTCGAGTTGCGCCGAGCGAAGATAGAGGAAGGGAACATCAAACTGCCGGCCGTTGAACGTCACCACCTTGTCGTAGTGCCTGGCCACCGCCCAGAATTGGTTCAGCAGTTCCACCTCGTCCATCACCGGCATGAAATCCACCCCGGTCACATCACGGGTGTTTGATTCAAAGTCATCGGCGATGAAGATCACCTGGCCACGCAGCGTCTCGGCGTTGATCATCGCGATGCAGACCACCTGCGCAGTGAACGGCCACAGGTTCATCATCCGGGTGAGTTCCTCCCGTTTGGCCTCCTGCTCCTCACTGGTGGGCAGGTTGTTGGCGGGGCGCATCAGGTATTCCTGGGAAGATTCGTCGAACGAATCGAGCGGAACAGCGGAAGTCTCGATGTCAAAAACCAGAGTGGCCATGGGCGATATGATGCAGAATCCTGGCCCAAAAAAGAAGGATGGAGGCCCCGCACAGGGCAGGACCTCCAAACCGAATGTTAACCACTAGTGGTTATTTCTTACCTTTGCGCTTTGCCTTTTTCTTGGCTTTACGCTTCGGCGCTGCCTTCTTCTTAGCTGCCTTTTTCTTCACAGCTTTCCGCTTGGGAGCTGCTTTTTTCTTGGCTGCCTTCTTCTTGGCTTTGCGCTTGGGCGCGGCTTTTTTCTTGGCTGCCTTTTTCTTGGCTTTGCGTTTCGGCGCTGCCTTCCTCTTTACGGCTTTACGCTTGGGCGCGGCTTTTTTCTTGGCTGCCTTCTTCTTGGCTTTGCGTTTCGGCGCTGCCTTCCTCTTCACAGCTTTCCGCTTGGGAGCTGCTTTCTTAGCCTTCTTTTTTGCTTTCTTTTTTGCGGCCATTTGTTCGATGTCACCTCCTCATTTTTGGATGTCTTCCACTATCAAAAGTGGATCCATTTGTCTTCAAGAAGCATTCTCCGGAGAGAATCAACTTCTTGGGACAGTTACTTTACGGTCGTTTTTTTTTTTGGCAACAGAAAAAACAAAAAAAATGAACTTTTTTTTAAGGGGTTTTGATCCGAAAATCGGTCCTCGATACCCGTTTGTTTTCTAACGCCTCGGCCAGTCGAGATGCCGGTGAAGAAAGTCGTACGTGCCTTTGCCGTTGATGGTGTGCGGTCCGTCAAACCACTCGATCTCACAACGACCCGGCAACTTCAGTTTCCCTTGATAGAGGGCGCGCACTTTCGCAAATTCCCATCCGACTGTTTCGTCCGACGCCACTCCGTCGTGGTGGCCGCGCTCGACCATGAACGGTCGCGGCGCGATGAGCCCGGCCATCTCCGCGTAGTTGAACGTGCTGCCCAGGTCCCACTCAAAAATCTCGTACTCGCCGCTGTTCACGTAGCTGTGCGGATTGCGCGTTGAGGCGTTCTTGCCCACCCACTCGTTGAAGTCCGCCGAGCAGATCGAGAGGCAGTAGTCGGTCACCACCGGCGGCACGCGCATCGCGGTTTTTCCGCCGTAGCTCAGCCCGTATAATGCAATTCTTTCTTTATCAACGTAAGGCAGTGTTTTGAGCCAGTCCACGATCTGCTGATGTTGCGGTATTATCACTGAAAACATTGACTTTTTGAGCGGATTTGCCTTCCGCTGGAGAGTCCGAAAACGATCCCGAAAAATGTACATATTTTGCGGCGAAAACGTGATGAACCCGCGCTCTGCCAGCTTGGCTGCGAAGTCGTGATAGGCGTAATGATCCCCCTCGATAATGTCCTGCGGGCGTCCCTCCAAACCGTGCTGACAGACAACCACCGGGCGTTGCTCGTTCGCCTTCAAGTCACGCGGCAAAAGCAAAATCCCGTACGCGATGACATCCGGAAAAACATCGAGCACGACCTCGTGCCCCACCCACTTTTCCGACTCGTAACTTTTTCGGCTGCGCGCGTTGAACGGCAGCACTTCGTTGTCGAACCGGCCGATCGCATCCTCATAAAATTGCCTGCGATACTTCTCGTTGCTCGCCTCGAACTTGGCCACCGACGAGGTGTCCGGCTTGTAAAATTGTTTGCGCACATACGGGCTCTCGCGCAGCACCCATTGCGTGTGCCGGTCGAGTTCGTGAACCTGTTCGGCGTGGCGCTTGGTCGCGCTGAAGCCGTTTCGCCGGTCCACGATGTTCGAGTCGCCCGCTTGGCCAATCGCGGCTCCCGGCTTGAGTGAGCCCAGAAATTGGCCAATCGCCCGGCCGCCGAGCGGCTCATCAGCGGCGACCAACCGGATACCCGGATTCGGCTTCAAGCCGTCGGTCATTTTTTGTGCGCGGGCCACTTCGGCACGCACCGAGCCGAGCGCCGGTGACACCACCCGCGCCGGTGCGCCGCGCCCGCCGGGAATCGTTGCCTCCGGGCCTCGCGCGGCATCGACGATCAATGCACGCGGCGCGATCAGCGACGCCAATTCGGCGTCCCCGAACTGCTCGAGCAAACCAAACACATTGCGATCGATCGGTTCCTGCCAAATGTTTTGCCGCGAGTCGAAGTATCCGCTCACGCACGCGACATCGACCCGCGTATCAACCGCCGCGGCGTAGAGCGCTATCAAGCCGCCCTCGCCCCAGCCGATGATGCCGATCGGCGTGTCCGGCGAACGCCTTGAATACCAGTCAACTACGGCCAATGACTGCTGCACTTCGTAGCCGATGAGGTGCCGTCCCATTTCAAATGCGGATCGATACAGATACTCGCGGTTCGAGAGCTTGGACATTTTCTCGGCGCGGTTGATCAGCAGCGGCACGACCACCCGGCAGCCGCTCTCGGCCAAGCGCCGCGCGAACTGCAGCTTGGGCGGCAAGCCTTCCGCCAAGCCGGTGATTTGTTCGGGGAGCTGGTTGCAGTCGGGCAAAGCGATCACGTTGGCCAAGGAGTCGCGGCCGCGCGGCTCCAGCAACAGGCCGGTGCCGGTCACGTCGCCAAACACCGGCCAACTGACTGCGCGGACGGTGATGCGATCCGTCTGCCCGACGAGCGACGACTCGGCCGTGGTACTCCCGAGCGTCAACCCGTCAAACGCAACGCGCTGATCTCTCAGCCCGATGATGTGAGCCAGGCGCTGCCGGTTCTGCTCGACGGACTTGGCGTAGGCTGCATGGGAGGTGAAGTCGCGTTGCCAATATTTCTCGCGCCGGTCGACGGAGGCTGAAAGTTCGCGCAACAAAAACCGGTCGACACCGGCGACGAGGTGGGAGGCGATGTCGCCCTCGATTGTCAGCGGCTTGGTTTCGAGCGCCGGTTGCGCCTGGGCGGCTTGAATCGAAAGGAGTCCCGCGAAAAAGAGGGCGGCTGTTTTGGGATGAGAGATTTTCATTGGCTTGATTGCTTGGCCAAGTCTAGGCCAATGCGCCAAGCGCTCAAGCCCAGAAAAACAGCGTGATGAGGTTGACGTACAGGGCTGCCAGCAGGTCGTCGATCGTGACGCCCCAGCCGCCGGGGAACGCCTGGCTTGGCCCGATTGGCCACGGCTTGGCGATGTCGAACAGTCGGAACAACAACACGATAACCACCGACCAATGCCAGATTGTTCCGCTGAAGAAATAGGTCCACTCCGGCATTGAGCCGTTGGCGAAATACAGCGACGAAACCCAGCCGGCGAAACAGAGCGGCACCGCAACGATCTCGTCGATGACCACCGAGCCGGGGTCGCGTAGTCCAAGGATCGTCTCCGCCCGGCCGCAAAACCAAACCGATGCCACGCCGAGAACCACCAGCGACCCGACGAAAAATGCAAAGCTCCCCGGCAACAGCAGCAGGATGAACAGCGGCAAGCCAAGCAGTGTGCCGACCGTGCCCGGCGCCACCGGCGAGCGGCCGGTTCCCAGCCCCTGCGCGATGAGAAGAATGAGCCTGTCCACGGATCAGCAGTCGTTGAGGTACACGTCGCGGTTTTTCCAGAGGTACAGGAATCCGGAGAGGGCTGTCAGCGCCACGGCAACCCACTTGGAAATCTCCGCCACCCACCAAGCCCATGCGTGGTCGGCGATCTCGAACGCAAACAGTTCGCCGACGATTCCCCAGTCGGTGTGGCTGTGCGTGACGAGCAGCGCGATGATCGCCGTGATCTGAAAGATGGTCTTGTTTTTGCCCTGGCGTTCCGCCGCCAGGACGAGGTTTTTGTTGGCAGCCAACAGCCGCAGCCCGGTGATGGCCAGCTCGCGAGCCACGATCAAAATCACCATCCAAGCTGCCATCCACTCCAGCTCGATGAAGGCGATGAACGCCGAGCAGATCAGCACCTTGTCGGCCAGCGGATCCATCAGCTTCCCGAAGGCGGTGATCAGGTTGCGGCGGCGGGCGACGATGCCATCGAAGAGATCGGTCAGGCTCGCGGCGACAAAAAACACCAGCGCCACCGTGAAGTGAAACGGGAAGTCGATGAACAGCGCCAACAAAAAAAACACGGTCAATGCCAACCGGCTGACGGTGAGTTTGTTAGGGAGGTTCATTGCGTGTCGCTTGGCCAAGCTGGGCTAAGCCGGCTCGGCGATTAAATCGTAATCGGTGTGGCCGGTGATTCGCACGTCGGCAAACTGGCCAAGCGGCAAGTCGCCGCGCACCAGCACCCGGCCGTCGATGTCCGGCGCGTCGGCCTCACCACGCGCGATGAGGCACGGGCCAATGTCGACCACGCCGTTGCCCTCTCCCGTGCGGATATGGCCGTGCTCCCACGAACTCATCTTCGCCTGCCGGAGTTCCTCGGCGTCGGCCTGCTTCTCGACGAGCACCCGCTTGGCTTGGCCAACCTGCGCCGCCGCAATCTCGCGGCTGATCCCGAGTTGCAACGCCATCGCGCGTTCACGACGCTCCTCCTTTTGCTCGTCGGTCAACTGGCTCGCCATCGCGCCGGCCTTGGTGCCGTCCTCCTTCGAGTAGGTGAACACGCCCAGCCGCTCGAAGCGCACGTCGCGCATGAAGCCAAGCAGCGACTCGAAATATTCCTCCGTCTCGCCGGGAAAACCGACGATGAACGTCGTCCGCAACGCGATGCCGGGGATGCCTTCGCGGATGCGCCCAATCAGGTCGCGGATGTATTGCCCGCCGGTTTCGCGCCGCATGCGCTCGAGCATCGCGTCGTGAATGTGCTGCAACGGCATGTCGACGTACTTGGCCACTTTGTCGCACTCCGCGATCGCGGAGATGATTTCGTCCGTCCAGTGCGCCGGATGGGTGTAGAGGATGCGAATCCAGAATTCGCCGTCGATCCCGTTGAGTTCGCGAATCAAGCTCGCCAGTGTCGAGGCGTCCGCCGGCAATTCACTCGCCGCTGCGTTGAACCGCTCCGGCGACGAAATATTCGCCCGATGGCCGGGCCGCAGATCGAGCCCGTAATAGGTCGAGTCCTGCGAAATCAGGTTCAGCTCCTTCACGCCATCGGCGACGAGTTGCCGCGCTTCCTGCACGATGTCCGCCTGGCTGCGGCTGCGATGCGAGCCGCGCATCCGCGGGATGATGCAGAAACTGCACGGATGATTGCACCCCTCGGCAATCTTCACATACGCGAAATGATCCGGCGTCAGGCGCAGCCGGGGCGTCTCGAACGCCGGGATGTAATCCGGCCGCGAGTGGATCTCTATCAACGGCTCGCCCGGCAGCGTGGCGGTAAGTTCGGCGACTTGCCGCTTGGTCTCGTCGATGCTTGGTTTTTCCTCCGCTTGGCCAAGCCGCGATCCGCGATTGCCGACCGCCTGCCGCACGATGTCGCCGACCTGCTCGACCTGGTCGATACCCATGAACGCATCCACCTCAGGCATCAGCTTGGGCAGCTCCTTCCGATAACGCTGTGACAGACAGCCGGAGACGATCAGCGCCTGGCCGCTGTTGGCGTGCTCCCGAAACTCCGCCGACTCGAGGATCGTATCGACGCTTTCCTCCTGCGCAGCGTCGATGAACGAACAGGTGTTGATGATGAGCGCGTCGGCATCGGCATTTTCGTTGGTGATCTCGAAGCCCTCCTTCAGCAGCGAGCCCATCATCACCTCGGCATCGACGAGATTCTTGGCGCACCCCAGCGAGATCATCCCTACCTTCAGTGGCGTTTGTTGTTCGGTTTCACGACTCACCCGGCACCCAAGCTAAAGTCAACCCACGCCCAACTCAACCCTGCTCGCCGTTGGGCGCGAGGCAGTCTCGGAAAAACCCGAGCAGTTGCTCGTAAGCAGCGGCGTGGTCGGTGCGCCCACGGATGTACTCCCGGATGTCGCCGTCAAGCCGGTTGCCGGCGGCGAACCACTTTACCTGCTCGATGAACTCATCGACCGTCTTGGCCAAGCGGCCGTTAAGGCCGTCCTTGATGATTTCGTTGTAGCCGGAGATGTCGAACGCCACCACCGGCACGCCGAGGCTGTTGGCCTCGCGCGGCGTGTAGGCGTACGTCTCGCCCCACTGGCTGGTGCTGATGAACAGGTCCGCGCCCGCGTACGCCGCCGGCATGGCCATGCGATCGACGTGACCGTGCGCGTGAACATTTTCGTGCTGCCGCGCTGCTTCCAAAACCAAGCTGCTCAACTCGCCTTCGCCGCAAATGTGCCACTCGACCTTGGCTGCGTGCGATTCGTTCACGCGCTCGATCACTTCGAGCAGTTGCGTGACACCCTTCTGCCCGGTCAACCGGCCCGCCCAGAGTATGTTAAACTTTGCGGCGTCCACCGCGAACGGCGGCTTGGTTTGTCCGGCCTGTTCGGCGTAGCCAACGGCGTCGAACGGGTTCGGGATTTGCACCACCGGATGATCCGGGAACTGCCGCTCGATCGCCCCGGTGTCGCCGCCCGAGATGGTGTGGAACCCCGCCACACCCTTGGCCAGGCGCGTGTACAACGGCGAGGCGTAGAGCAGATTGTGCAGCCGGCTGTGCAGCGTGCTCGCGCCGATGAAACGATGAGGACAGTGGCAACCAAACACCACCGGCGGCACGTTGCGATAGCCGACGCGCGCACGAAACAAAAACGCCTCGGTGATCTCGTTGCGGCTGTAAACCAGGTCGTATTGGCCAAGCGTCTCGCGCAGCTCGGCGAACGTGGCGCACTGCACATACCGCGCTTGACCAAGCCGCTGCTCGATCGCCTCTCGCGGTTCGCGAAAGATGGTGGCGCGGTCGAATCGCCGGAAAAAATAGAGCGAGTGCAGCCGCCCGTAACGGAGGTTAAACGCCTCGTCCATCGTCACGCAGTCGGCCTCCACGCCGGGCAGCGACGCGAGATACGCCGCGGTCTGGATGCTGAAATGCTCCATCCCACCCGCCGTCTCGAGCTGCACGGTGTTGAAGATCGCGATCCTCATCCCCGCTTGGCTGAACTGCGCTTGGCCGCTTTTCGGCCGGACTTGATATTGCCCACCGTGCCGGTCTCCAGGTATTTCGACTGCAGCCTGGCCAGCATATTTTTGCTAATCAACTGCGCCGCCTCGCGCAGCCGCCCGCCGTTGTAAGCCAAAAACGGCTGGTCGATCAGATCCGCCGCCGAGATGTCGCGCCCGATGCCAAGCGGGTTCAGCCTCGGATAATTGGCAAATCGCCGTGAGACGGTTTTACGTTTCGCTCCCACTCCCCCACAGCCTCCACAGCCGACCCGCCGGTGGCAACCGCATTTTTCCGAATTGCCGAGAGCGGCTCGTTTTTGTTTCATTGGGGCCGCATGAAAATTGTCATCCTCGATGCCAACACCGCCAACCCCGGCGACCTCGACTGGGACGGGCTCACTGCGCTTGGCCAACTGCAAACGCACGACCGCACTCCCTCCGATTTAGTGGCCAAGCGCGCTGCCGACGCCGAGATCGTGCTCACGAACAAAACCGTCCTGAGCGCCGAGACGATTGGGCGCTTGGCCAAGCTGCGTTACATCGGCGTGCTGGCCACCGGCTACAACGTCGTCGACCTCGCCGCCGCCGGGGCGCGCGGTGTGCCGGTCACGAACATCCCGGCCTACTCGACGCCGGCGGTGGCTCAGATGGTTTTCGCGCATGTGCTGCACCTCACGCAGCACGTCGCGTCGCACGCGGAAAACGTCCGCAGCGGCGACTGGGCGAGTTGCCCCGATTTTTGTTTTTGGAACCAACCGCTGATTGAGTTGAGCGGCCGCACGTTTGGCATCATCGGCTTGGGCCGGATCGGCCGCGAAGTCGCCGGCATCGCCCGCGCGTTTGGCATGCGCGTGATCGCGCACAACCACCGCCCGCCCCGTGACCTGCCCGACGGCATCGAGATGGTCGGACTCGATGAACTGTTCGCCGAGAGCGATGTGCTCAGCCTCCACTGCCCGCTAACCGACGCAAACCATCACCTCGTCAACGCCGGGCGCTTGTCGCAAATGAAGCCCGGCGCGTTGCTCATCAACACCGCGCGTGGCCCGCTTGTCGATACGGCCGCCCTGACCAAGGCGCTGCACAACGGCGAGATCGCCGGTGCCGGTTTGGACGTGATGGAGACCGAGCCGCCGCCAGCCGATCACCCACTCTACTTCGCGCCGAACTGCCACATCACGCCGCACATCGGCTGGGCCAGCCAAGCCGCCCGCCGCCGGTTGATCGACATCGCAGTGGAAAATGTGAAGGCATTCCTCGACGGCCACCCGCTCAATGTCGTCAACGCCGACCAGTTGGTTTAACCAAGCGCGACTTCACTGATCCACAACAGCGTGCCGGTGGGTGTGCGGTCGTGGAATGGGAGCAGATCGGTTGCGGCGAGGTGGATGCAGCCGCGCGACGCCGGTTGGCCAAGCGTTGACTCGTCGCCGACGCCGTGGATGTACACGTAGCGCGCGTGCGTGTCGACATTGCCGCCCTGGTTGAATCCCGGCTCCAAGCCTTCGAGCCACAGAATGCGGTGCGCGATACCGGCCTTGGGCTTCTCGGCAACTGTGCCGACGACTTCGCGGCTCTCGAACACCGCGCCGGCGGGCAGGCCGTCCCCGAACTTTTCCGCGATGCGGTGCAGGCCAAGCGGCGTTTTGTTCGTGTCCTCCGCCTGGCCAACACCGAATCGCGACGTGGAAATAACCAGGCGGCGCTCCTCGGCATACTCCCATCCGGCAACCTGCCGGAACTCGGCCATCCGCTGATCCGCCACGCTGGCCCAAAGCAGCGTCGGCGTCGGCTTAATGCCGTGCCGCTCGCATGCCTCCCGGATCGGCTGAAGCGTGCTGGCACTCATTCGAGCGACTTGAGCAG
>Ga0310122_10001821_pt1 | contig 13610 bp, 14 predicted proteins | sample CB6_Bottom_1051__FD_203503 | JGI IMG/M metagenome (GOLD analysis project Ga0310122, IMG submission 203503) | Marine microbial communities from Western Arctic Ocean, Canada - CB6_Bottom_1051 | ecosystem: Environmental > Aquatic > Marine > Oceanic | place: Canada: Western Arctic Ocean | collected...
AGTCGAAATCGAACAGACGTTCGGGGTGCATCCCGGAGGGAGTAGGCAGGAAAACGACGAAAGCCCCGCCGCCCTAAGGCGACGGGGCTTTCTGTCAGCCCTTGGTCAGCGCGACAGGCCCTTGCCGAGGGCCGAGAGGGCGGCGTCCTTCACCGGGATGAAGGCGCATATCGCCAGGGCGGTGCCGACATCGGTGCCGAAGGCACCCAGGCCCAGGATCTCGGTGGAGCCCGCGTAGCCGAAGCCACCCACGCCGCTGATCGTGACGAACAGGTACGCCCAGATCAGGTTCAGGTTGGACCCGACGACCGGAAGACCGCTCAGCATCGTGCCGACACCGACGGTGTCGAGGATGCTGTTGAGTACTGCAAGTACGCCCTGGAAGACCATCGCAAGGATGATCAGGGTGAGAACGGTTGACATCATGTTGGGATACCCCTTTTGGTTGAGAGTCGAACGCTGTCTCCGGGAACCCGGAGCAGTCCGTTGAATGCAACGCTAAATGAAGCGCCGTGCCTTTTCGCGGCAAACCGTAACATATTCGCAATATCCCTCGTGCGAAAGGCCAATCGGACTATTCTCCCCGCCCGATGACCGGCTCGGCCAGAACCCCCCGCCGGGGCGCCGCCCGCCTCCTCCTCATGGCAGTCGCCGTGCTGGTGCTGGCCAACCTGCTCGCACCCGATGCTGCGGACGGGTGGGCAGGGACCCAGCCCGAGGGCTGGCGGCGGGACGTCGCAGGTGCCCTGACCAGCCCGCTGGTCCGTGTGGCAAGGAAGCTTTCCCTGGACCAGCCGCTGGAGCGGGTGAACGAGATCCTGGATTCGGGTCCTGCGCCGGTGACCTTCGCCCCGGCGGTCCGGGACCCGACGACCACCACCACGATTCAGGTGCTGCCAGCTACGGGGGAATCCGGAGCGACGGGGGTTTCCACGACATTGAGCCCCGCTGACCCGAGCGCCCTGCCGAACGATGCCGAAGCTCCGGAGGCGACCGTTACAGCGTCGGTGACAACCACCACTTCTGTGTCGGCGGTGGCGCCCACCACTGAAGTGGCCGATGTGTTCCCTGCGGTACGGATGGGTTCGGCTGACGATCCACTCCGGATCCTGGCCGTTGGTGACTCGCTCATGCTCGACCTCCAACGGGGGATGGAACGGACTCTCGACCGGCGCCCCGACGTGGTGGTCGAGGGGCGCGGCGCCCTCGGCTTCGGCTTCACCGTTCCCCACTGGGACTGGGAGGATGGCGTTCTCGCCGACTACGCCGGCCTCATCGCCGAGTTACGTCCGGACGTGGTCGTCGTGATGATCGGAGCGAACGAGTTCGAGGGCCACGTCCTGGATGGTGAGGGCCTTGTGCCCGGGTCGCTGCGATGGGCCGAGGTCCTGGCCGAACGGGCCGACGAGGCGATGTCCCGCTGGAGGGCCGATGGTGCCCACGTCTATTGGTGGACGACACCTCGCATGCGCGACCCACGGTTCCTGACCGATGGGCTGAACGATGTCTGGGCGTCGGCTACTTCGGCCTGGGGATCAGGAGCCTCCAACCTGGACTCCATGGAGGTCCTGGGCGATGAGACCGGCGCCTACCGCGACCGGATGCCCGATGATGAGGGTCGTATGGTCCGGCTCCGAAAGGAGCACGGGGTGCACTTCCTGGAGGTCGGAGCGGACCTGTTGGCCCGGCAACTCGAACGGCGGCTCGTGGAGGACGGTTGGCTGGAGGCTGTCGGCTGACAGCGGGTTCAGCCCGGTGCCCGCCGGTCGTCGTCCTCCGGCCCCCTCAGCAGGGCCACCTCCTCTGCGAGTGCCCGGATCCGCTTCTCCATGCGGGAGAGCTCGTAGGAGAAGTGCATCGCCAGGAGCATTAGGAAGCCGATGGCCAGGAGCATGAAGAGGGTGGGCTGGTACCAGATGCCCAGCCGGTCGGCAGCCCTGTCCAGAAGGGTGGGAACCGAGGCGGTGACGGCCAGGACCAGCCCGACCGTCAGCCACAGGACTGTGTACTTGGCCTTCAGGACCTGGCGCCGGACCAGTCGCACGATCACCGCCACGGCGACGACGGTGAGGCCGGCCAGCAGGGCATGGGTCTGGACGGTCACGATGCGGCCCTCCGACCACGGCTGGTCCCGCCGGCGACCAGGACGATCAGGAGCCGGACGAAGTGGTAGGCGAGGCGGAGGTTGCGGTTCGATGCCCTGCCACCGGCCCGGTCGTGCATCACCACTGGCACCTCACGCACGGTGAAGCCGCGCCGGACAGCCAGCACGAGGGCCTCCACGGACTCCATGTACTCGACCGGATATTCGGTGGCGAAGAGCTCCAGGACGGGACGCCGGAACGCTCGGAAGCCAGACGAGGTGTCCGTGAAGGCCTGACCGCAGATCAGCCTCACGAGGCGACGCAGGAGGGCCATCGCCATCCCCCTGCTTGGCCCCACCCGGTAGTCCCGGGCCCCCATGAACCGGCTCCCGATGACCATGTCGGCATCGTCCAGCCCGGCCAGGAGTGCTTCGACCTGCGAGGCGTCGTGCTGCCCGTCGGCATCGAACTGGTATGCCCGGTCGTAGCCCTGCTCCACGGCGTAGCGGAAGCCCAGCCTGAGCGCTCCGCCTATGCCGAGGTTGAAGGGAAGGCGGAGGCATGTCGCTCCGGCCGCCCGGGCCACGATCGCCGTGCCGTCCGTTGAACCGTCGTCCACCACCACGATGTCGTGGTCGGGATTCTGACGGGCCAGCCCGGCCAGCACCCCGGGTAGTGCAGCGGCCTCGTTGAAGGCGGGAATGATCACCGCGGTGCGCACACCGCCACGGTACCGCCCGCTCCGGTCGCCTGATCCGGCCGGCGACTGGTCCCGGTCAGTAGGCGTCGAAGTCCAGGAACTCGAACGACGTGAGGGTGATGCCGTCGTCACCGATCGGGGACCCGTCGCCGGTGGACAGGCGGTGGAGGACGAGCCCCAGAGGGCTGGGCTGGAGGCGCCTTGGCACACGGAGGCCTGAGAAGCGGATGCCCGGGTTGGCCCCCCAGTGGAGCACGAACGGGGTTCGGTGGTGCCTGGCCAGGGCCGCCGCCAGGGGACCGGACGGCAGGGGTCCCCGGAGCGGGTGGCGAGGTATCGCCTTCAGGAGAATTGCCACCCGGACCGGTCCCGCCATTGTCGTGCAGCTCACCAGCACGACGTCCCTGCCGACGTGGAGGACGTAGGTTGCTCCCGGTCGTGCCAGGCGCCATCGCAGGAGCTCCGCGCTCCAGATCGTGGCGTGGCCGCTGGATGGGGCCCTGGTCGGCTCGGGGAGGAGCTCGTCGAGTAGGCCGCCCCTCAGCAGGGCGGGGTCCACAGGGACGGGGGAAAGCCGTTCACCACCGGGTCGGGGAGTCAGCAGCCGGACAGGAAGTGACTCCAGGGCCGACCATCCCATCGTCTCCACCATCCGTGGCACGGACTGGGCGTTTGCCACCCCGAGTATGCCGTCCAGCCCACCGGCGATTCCCGCCCGGTAGCTGTCCTCCACCGTCCGGCGGTACGTACCGCTTCCACGGGCGTCGGGATGGACGCAGAGGTCCACGCCGAGGCCCAGGAGGATCGCCCTGCCGTCGGCCGACCGGAACCTGAGGGGGATCAGGGCGTAGTTGCCCACCTGTCGCCCATCGGCGTCCACCCGACCCACGGCTGCCGGACCCTCGGGATTGCCGCGGTAGTACCACTCGAGGTGGTCAACGCCGATGGGGGGATCGAAGCCGAACACCTCGTTCAGCAGCGTGACGGTTGGATCGAGGTCCTCCACGACGACCTCAGCCGCCACGACGCCGGTCGACGACCAGGAGACCGACGGCGACCACCAGCAGCGTGGTGCCGAGCGCCAGGCGGAACCGGGCCCTGCCCCCACACTCCACGGTGGTGGGCGACATCGGGTCACCGGCCACCGGCCTGGGTGAGGTGTACACGTATGCGCTGGGAGTATCGCCGACGAAGGCGCCGACCAGCGGGGTGCGGCAGCCGACCTCCGGAGTGGACTCGAACGAGAACGGCGCTCCGCCGGGGAGCGGTCGGGAGAACGGGGCCGTTGCAATCCAGATTCCCAGGACCACGACGACCACGGTGGTCCACCGGCGTCGTGGCGACCTCTGTCGGGTGGGGGACCGGTACATGGGTGGCCCAGCCTACCTGTGGCCTCCAGAGCGGTCCCTGCTGCACATGTACTCTCGATTCCCATGCTCCCGGTCCCCGATGTCGACGCCCGGCGGCACAGGTCCACGATGAACGCTCACGTCCTCACCGGGTGGCTCGTCATGGCGGTCCTCCTGCTGGCGGCAGCCGCCTCCATCGCCGTGGCGGCCACCGGTGGTGGGGACCGACTCCTGGCCGTGAGCATCGGGGACAGCGTGGCGTTCGACGCCGACCCCGGCATCCGTGCCGCCCTGGAGTCCACCGGCGGCATCAGGGTCGACACACGGTCCTTCGGTGGCGTGGGGCTTCTGCGGCCGGGTTTCGACGGGTACCTCGCCGAAGCGCTCCGGGACGGGCCGGACGTCGTCGTGGTGATGCTGGGAGGGTGGGACCTGGGCGAGATCCTCTCCGATCCGGATGCCTACGGTCGGCGTCTGGACCAGGTGGCCGATCGGATGCTCGACCGGGGGGCCACGGTCATCTGGCTGGGCATGCCGCCGACACCACCCTCGGAGGGCATCGAGGAGGCCCGTGACGTCGCTAACGGACAGTTCGAGGCGCTCGCGGGTCGCCGCGGGCGTGTCCTCTACCTGGACAGCGGGCAGGCCCTGGGAGGCCCGGACGGGGGTTTCACCCGCTTCCGGACCGGCCTGGCGGGTCTACCGGTCCAGGTGCGGAAGGTGCGCGGGGGTCGCGACGACGGTCATCTCTGTCCCGGGGGAGCGGCCCTCCTGGGAGACCTGGTGCTGGCGGCCCTTCGGACCACGCTCGACGTAGGCGAGCCGTCGGAGCGTTGGTGGAAGGGCGACTGGACGGGCGATGCCCGTTACGACGATCCGCCGGGAGGCTGTGAGGCCTCCACCGGTTGACCCGGCCGGGTCAGGCCCGGGTGGCGCCGGTCCAGGAGGGCGTCCACCGCCACGGCGGCGAGGATGACGAGGGAGGTCTCGGCCGCCGTCCTGTAGCGGGTGTTGCCGAACGTGGTGGCCGCCGTGAATGTGGCGATCGGGATCCAGGCGGCCAGGACCAGGAGCGGCCCGCGGCGTCGACGGACGACCTCCATGCCGGCTACCGCCAGCGGTACCAGGAGGGCGAACTGGGCCAGGCCGAGCAGGGATACGGACATCGAACGTCGATCCACGTGGACGTCGCGGCGGAGTTGTCCGATGGGCTCGTATACGCCCCACATGCGACCCACCCGGGCCGGAACGACCACGGTCAGCAGGCGGGACCGGTTGGCGGCGATGTAATCGGTGGCCCGCTGCCTCACGACCATGTCACGCTCGTACTCGCCCAGGACCTGGCCCTCCGGGCCGTAGGGCGGCGGGTTGCCGCATGAGATCTGCCAGTACCCGAGGTCCGGTCCGTAGTAGGTCGGATCGCAGTTGGCCTGGACGAGGACGGTGCCGATGCCGTTGGAGAGGAACACCGGAGCGTCGTACGTCGCGATGTTGCGTGCGAACCACGGCACGCAGATGGCCAGGGCGGCCACCCCGCAACAGGTGTAGCGAACGACCCTCTCGCGCCACGGGAGCGGTGACCGCACCAGCACGACGGCCGCCACCACCGGGAGGAAGAGGACCAGCTCGGCCCGGGTGAGCGCAGCCAGGCCGCCCACGACCCCGAGGACCACAGCGGCGCCACGGCTGGGATCCTTCCAGAAGCGGACGCCCACGAGCATGGTCGCCGTGGCCATGGCGATAGCAGCGGTCTCGGCCATCATCAGGCCGTCGTTCACCCAGATGAAGGCATAGCCGGCGGTGGCGACGGCGGCCAGCAGGCCCACCCGCTCGGATCGGACCTCCCGGCCGAGTAGGCCCATCAGGACGATTGCGGGCGCCCCCAGCACGACGGATACCACCTGCTGTTGAAGGACGCTGGTTAAGCCCAGGAAGGCGAAGGCACCGAGAAGCATCGTCCACACCGGCGGATGTCCCGCGGACGGCTCGAGGTGGCCGATCGGTGTCTCCACGACCAGGTCGCCGGTTCCCAGAGGAATCACGTCGATGGCCCCGAAGAAGTGGCGGAAGGGCTCCGGGAAGCCCAGGCCGTCGGCGAAGAGGTTGGCCGCCAGGTGGTAGCCGGCAGCATCGCCACTCAGGGGGTTGTCGGCGGCGATGAGGACAAGGTGCGCCAGGCGGACCAGCAGGCCCACGCAGGTGATCGTCGCCAGCCGCCCGTTGAAGGTCTCTGGGAGCCGGGCCCTGTTCCTCCCGGTGTTCACCGCTGGCGGAGTCGACCGTTGGCCCAACGTGCCACCGAGCCGAGCTCTGGCGGTCGGCTCGGGTCCACCACCGGAAGGTCGTCTCCGGCGAGGCCGTCCGCCACCTCGGCAAGCGGGGACGCCACCGGCTCCCCGAGGAGCCGACCCAGCTGTCGTTCCATGCGCGAGCGTCCCAACCAGGCGATGCGGCTGGCGAGGGTGCCGATGTGGTCGTGTGGGTGGAAGGCCTCGTCCGTGTCGAACTCCCACGGATGGCAGTAGGCCCACAGGGCCTCGTCCCGAGCGGCACGGCGCAGCCCGATCCGCCTCACGGCAGCCGGAAGCAGCCGGAGGTAGGTGCCGCCCAGGTAGGGGAGGTCGATCGGGCCGAGGCGCACCATCGGACAAGGGAATTCAATCGGACCGTCGGCCCACCGGAAGGGCCGGCGTGGAAGTCCGGGCCACCCGTAGAGGGGGCTCGGGCCCGGAAGGACGCTGGAGGAGTAGGTGAAGCCGGCCTCGGCTATGAGGGGAACCGCCCACGAGGATGCTGGGACCAGCGACATCATCGGTGCCCGGTAGCCGGTGATCTCCTGTCCGGATAGGTCCTGCAGGAGTGTCCGCCCGCGTCGGATGTCGGCGAGGAAGTCCTCAGGCCGCTGTGTCGGGATCGGGACGTGGGCCCAGGAATGGAGGCCGATCTCGTGGCCGTCACGGGCAGCGCGACGTACGAGCCCGGGTCGCCGTTCGGCCAGCTCGCCGACCACGAAGATGGACGCCCGGACCTCGGCGTCGGCCAGCATGTCCAGCACGAGGTCGGTCATGGCCACGACCCTCTCCGGAAGGTCGTGGTCCGGGCGGAGGTCCTCGACGTCGAGGGTGACGGTGACGGCGGGAGCCATCAGGAAAGCCTAAGTCCCGTGTCCAGCGACCCTCGCCGGTCACGGAAGCGGGCAATGGCGACCGCAGAGAGGAGCACGAGGACCACGTCGGTGGGGACCCGGTAGCGGGTGGCGCCCAGCGTGAGGGCAGCCACGACCGTCCCCATCAGCGGCACGGCCAGGAGTGGCAGAAGCGGCTGGCTGCGTCGTCGTAGCCAGGTTGCTCCGACCACCGCCAGTGGGACCGTGACGTAGAACTGCACCAGGCCGAGGACCGAGAGCCTGAACTCTCGGCCCTCCACGAGGATGTCAGCGCGGAGCTGCTGGATCGGGGCGTAGACCCCCCAGAACCGTCCCACACGCTTCGGAACGACGTGGCTGACGAAACGGCCTGGATGGTCGGCCACGTACTCCAGGCCCCGCTGCCGGTACACGATGTCCCGCTCCGACTCGTCTCCCGGCGTGCCGTCGCTCCTGAGTGGTTGCGGGAGGCCGCAGTCGAACTCCCACGACCCTTGCTTGTCCCCGTAGTAGGTGGCGTCACAGTTGGTCTGGGCCAGGAGGATTCCCAGGCCGTTGGACAGCAGTACCGGTTCCTCGAAGGAACGCAGGTTCCGAACCGTCCATGGCGCCAGCACCGCTCCGGCCACGAGGCCGATCGCCAGATAGCGCATCAGCCGGCGTCGGGCGGCGATTCCGGGGGTCCACAGGACGGGCCAGGCCACGAGGGGCAGGACCACCAGCATCTCGGCTCGAACCAGGGCGGTCAGGCCGCCCACCAGGCCCAGCAGGAGGATCCATCGGCTGTCGGACGACCTGTGCGCCCGGACGGCACACCCCACCAGGAGGGCGGTTCCGGTGACCACCAGGGTCTCGGACATGAGCAGGCCGTCGCTAAGCCAGAGGCAGGCATGGACTGCGGCGAGGGCGGCGGCCACCAGGCCGGTCCGCGGCCCGTCGAGGGTCCGGCCGGTCCACCCGACGGCAGCCACCCCGAGTGCTCCGACGACCGCACCGAGCATCTGGTGGGCCGTCACGCCGGTGAAGCCCAGCATCGAGGAGAAGCCGAGGACCAGGACCCAGAGAGGGGGGTGGCCGGCGGTGGGTTCCACATGCCCGACGGGTAGCGCCGTGTTGGCGCTGGCCGTGATTGTCGAAGGGTCGGCGACGAACAGGAGCTCCTGGGCGCCACCATGAAGGTACCGGTAGGGCTCGGTGAAGCCCAGGCCGTCGGCCAGCAGGTTCGCCGCCTCGTGGTAGTAGACGCCGTCACCCGAGAGGGGGTGGCCCCGCTCCACCAGCAGGACGTAGGCGACTCTCAGAACGAGGCCCAGGAGGACGATCAGGGCGAGGCGACGTGTGAAGTCGGGATCGCGTCGTGTCGCCTCCTCGTCGGTCCGGAGGGAACGGAGCGGCACCTTCAGGCCCCGTCAGCCTCGGCCGTTCGGAGCTCCTCGTGGTAGTCCTCCTCCACGTTCACCTGCCAGACGTCGTGACGTGGTCCGCTGCCGTCGTCCAGCAGGTTCTCCACGGTGAGCATGGCGGTGTACATGGAGTGGTCCTGGTTGTTGTACCGGTGCATGCCGTTGCGACCCACCGGGTGGACGTTCCGGGCATTGGCCTCCAGCCATCCCCGGAGGACCTCCACGTTGGCCTGGTAGTGGGCGTCGTACATCGGGTACGCCTTCGGCATCCGGACCACGTAGCCGACCTCGACCCGGGCGGGGTCGAGCAGGCCTAGGCGTTCCATTTCGGTCTTGCCGCGCTCCACCAGGTCCTCGTCCGTCGAACTCCAGAGGTCGTCACCCTCGTCCACGAAGTACTCCAGGCCCAGGCAGGTCCGGCCCTCCTTGACGAGGTCGGGCGACCACTGGCCGAAGTTCTGCACCCGACCGACCCGGACCTCCGGGGAGTGGATGTAGATCCAGTTGTCCTCGAAGCCGTCCTCGGCCGGTATCACCAGTGCCACGGTCAGGAAGTCGCGGTACCCGATGCCGTTGGCCGCCCGTCGTACGTCGTCGGGAATCGGGGGGTCCATCGCCAGCAGCAGATGGGGGAGGGGCATCGAGGAGATGACGTGGCTGGCGGGGAACACGACGGGGCCGCCTGGTCCGTCGGCCTCCACCTCGTGGACCAGGCCGTCGGCGTGGCGGATCCGTCGGACCGGATGCTCCAGCAGCACCTCGGACCCCTGTTCGGTGACCAGCTCGTGGCACCGTTCCCACATCATCCCCGGCCCATAGCGCGGGTACTCGAACTCCTCTATGAGGCTGGTGATGTCCTTCTGGTTGCGTCGTGGCAGCAACGAGTTCAGGACGGCGCTGAAGAGGGACAGGTTCTTGATCCGCTGGGCTGCCCAGTCGGCCTGGAGCTCGTCGGCCGGTATACCCCAGACCTTCTCCGTGTAGGTCTTGAAGAAGGTCCGGTATAGCCGCCACCCGAAGCGACTGGCGGTCCACCCTTCGAAGGAGGTGAGGTCGCGGGGTGGATGTATCCGGACCCAGACGTAGGAGAGCACGCAGCGGACGGCCTCCAGGATGCCAAGGTTTCGTAGGGCGTTCATGGCCCGTAGGGGGTAGTCGTAGAATTTGCCCCGGTAGAAGATCCGGCTCATGCGGGGCCGCAGCAGGAAGTCCTCTGGCTCCAGGATCTCGTGCCAGAGGTCCGACACGGCGCGGACCTTGGTGAAGAACCTGTGGCCACCGATGTCGAACCGCCAGCCGTCGCGTACCGCGGTCCGGCTGATCCCGCCCACCACCTCGTCGGCCTCGAGCACCGTCGAGCGGACGCCGGCCTTGCCCAACTGGTAGGCGGCAGTGAGGCCGGCCGGCCCGGCGCCGATGATTACCGGTCGGAGTCGATCTGGCGACGGATCGACGGGGGCGTGCGGGGGAGTGCTCATCAGGTGGTGGCGTGGTGCTCCAGCGGCCTCGTGGCAACCGGGCGCGGACCGAGCGTACCGGACTGTTTCGTTGGCCGAAGGTACGATCATCCGCCGTGGAGGAGGCCCGTCGGAACCGCTGGATCATCGCAGTGGTGGCGGTGTCGGTGATCGGCGGCATCGTGCTGCGGTTCCTCCCGGCGTCTCCCATGTGGCTGGACGAGGCCATCTCCGCGTCCCTGGCGGAGGAGGCCCGGCTGGGTTGGTCGGACCTTGTGGAGGCCCTTCGGCACGACGGCCACCCGCCCCTCTACTACGTGCTGCTGGCCCTCTGGACGAACCTGCTGGGTGAGGGAGACGTTGCGGTCAGGTCCTTCTCCGGCGTGCTGGGCGTCGCATCCCTGCCCCTCGTGTGGCTGGTGGCGCGACGCCACCTAGACCGGACGGGAGCCTGGCTGGTGCTGGGGGTGATGGCCTCCAGCCCGTTCGCCATTCGCTACTCGACCGAGGCACGGATGTACCTGCTGATCCTCGTGCTCCTGCTGCTGGGCCACCTCGCCATCGTCAGGGCCTGGGATTCACCCTCCCTGGGGCGACTGGCCGCGCTCTCAGCGGTGGTCGCCGCCCTCCTGCTCACCCACTACTGGTCCTTCTTCGTCGTGGCCGTCGTCGGGGTCGGGCTCCTCCTCCGTGGCCGTATGGGGGACGGGGACCATGCCCTCAGGCTGGCCGGAGCCGTCACCGCCGGATGCGTTGCCTTCGTTCCATGGCTGCCCGTATTCCTCGACCAGTTGGCGCACACGGGAACGCCGTGGTCACCGGCACCACGACCCACGGTCGTGGCCGCCCTCACCCTGGAGGCGTACGGAGGTGGCCGGGGATCAGAGGCGCTGCTGGTGGCGGTGGTGCTTTCCGTGCTGGTGGTACTGGGGGTGGGAACCAGGGACTCGGCCTCCGGAGCGGTGCTCGGCTGGACCGACCGGGGCTGGCTGCGTGTGTCGGCAGGCATCGGGTTGGCGACGATGCTGCTCGGGGCGACGGTGAGCCTGGCCACCGACACCGCCTTCCAGGGCAGGTACGGCGTGTTCGCCCTCGTGCCGGTGGTCATGGCAGCCGGCCTGGGGCTGCGGCGGCTTCCCGGAGCCGGGGTGGTTCCGGCGCTGGCGCTCCTGGTCCTGCTCTCCGGCGTCTCGGTTGCCCGCGAGTTGGCCCGGGACCGGACCCAGGTGGGGGTGGTGGTCGAGGCGGTACTGGAGGACGGCGCCGGCGGCGACCTCGTCGTCTTCTGCCCGGACCAGTTGGCGCCTGCCGGGCATCGCCTCCTGGCTGGTCGCTTCACGACCCTCTCGTATCCGATGCTGGACGACGGTCGGCGAGTCGACTGGTCCGACTACGCCCAACGCAATGGAGCCGTCGACGTCGCCCTGGTGGCTGACCGGATACTGGAACGGGCCTCCACCGGGTCCGTGGTCTGGCTCGTCTGGATGGACGGGTACGAGACCTTTGATGCCCAGTGTGGGGAGCTCCGCCTGGCGTTGGCGGATCGGCTGGGTCGTCCGATCAAGGTGGTCCGCGCCGACGGCGACGCCTTCGATGATGCGGCAAACCTCTCCCGCTTCCCGGGCAGGCCATGACCGGGGGCCGGCTCGGCCTTGTGCGCAGCGACCTCCAGGTCGTCCTGCCGGCCTGGGTCACTGCGCGGCTCCTGCTGGCGGCGGCCTGGTTGGCGGTCCGACTGGCGGGGCCCGGGAGTGGGGGCGGGCCCCGGCCGGTCGATCGTGGCCTGCTGGCGTGGGACGGCGACTGGTACCAGTCGCTCCTCGTGCACGGCTACGACGGGGTGCCGGCCGAGGGTGTGCGGTTCTTCCCGGGATTCGTGCTGGCAGGCCGCCTCGCCAACGCGATCCTGCCGGGAGGGCCGGGGGTGGCCCTCGTGGTTCTTGCGAACGTCTCCGCCCTGGTGGCCACGGTGCTCCTGTACCGGCTGGTGGTCCTCGAGACCGGGAACAGGGCCCTGGCCCGACGGGCGGTATGGGCCCTCTCGCTGTTCCCGCCCGCGTTCGTCCTGGCATGGGCCTACGGGGAGGGCCTGTTCCTCGCCCTGGCGGTGGGCGTGCTGCTGTGTGCCCGTCGTGAGAGGTGGCTGACGGTCGCCCTGTTGGCACTGGGCGCCGGCCTGGTCCGTCCGACGGGCGCCCTGCTGGCGGTACCGGTCCTGGCGGCTGTCTGGCGCCCCACGGCGGGGTCGGGTCGACTCCCCGAACGGATCGCCGCCGTGGTGGCCGGACCAGCCGGCGTCGGCATCTTCGTCTGGTGGGCTTCGGCCCACTTCGATGAGGCGTTCATACCGATGAACGTGCAACGCAGGCTCAGGGGCGACCCGGTGAACCCGATCCGCCGACTGGTGGACGGCGTCGGGGAACTGTTCGGGGGCGAGGCCCTGGGAGATGGCCTCCACATCGTGGCCGTGGCAGTCCTCCTGGCCCTCCTGGCCGTGCTGCTGAGGCGCTGGCCGCTTCGCTACGGCGCCTTTGCAGCTTCGTGTCTGGTGGTGGCCCTGGCTGCCGACAACCTCAACAGCCTGGAGCGCTATGCCCTGAACGGGGTGCCGTTCGTGCTGGCGGTGGCCACCCTGGGTTCGCGGCGTCGGCTGGGTCCTGTGGTGGTCCTGTTCTCGGCGGCGGCGATGCCCACCCTGGCGGCGCTGGCCTGGTGGGGCTCCTACGTGCCCTGACGCCGAGCGGCTTCCTGCATCTCCGGGTCCACCATCCGGGGCCGAGCGGTTTGTCGGAAAACGCGAAAGTGACCCCGAGTAGCCTCCCGGCGAACCGGTCAACTCCTCGGAGCCACCTCGTCGTTCCACTTCCACCCGTCGGATCGTCCCGTCAGACGATCCGGGGCCCCACCCCGAAGGGTCAGGCCCTGATCCGGAATCGGAGCATCCGTCAACGCTCCGTCCCCGAACCCGACTCGACCACTGGTTCCCGAGGGAACCCTGGTCCACCGTGCCTCCCCGATGCCCGACGGCGCCGGAGCGACCCGATCGACCTGGCACTCCGAGTCCGGTCCCACCGTCGATCCACCCCATCGCCCGTCGGCGGCGGAGTGACCGGCAGTGGCCCGGTCCCGGTCGGGGCTCCGTCCGGATGGTCCGACGGCCCGCCCGAAGGCATTCCGTCGTCCCGCCCGGCCTCGACACCCGTGTGCCGGTGGCCGAACCGCTGGTCCCTCGCGGGGCCAGCGTGGTTGCGGTCCTCCCCGAACACGCTTTGGGGGCTTTCCCAGGTTCTCGACCCTCCGCCCTCGACCGGGGCCTGGGCCCCAGTTCCGGTTGGCTGATCGGTTCTCCGGTTCAGGATCCCCTCACCGTGTTCGGCGTGGCGGCATGGTGCACGGATGGCGGTCCCGAATTCAACAGGACGAGGGGTATTCCCCAGTTCCGGTGGGGATTTCCCCAGCAGATCGACCGGAC
>Ga0310122_10001822_pt1 | contig 13608 bp, 14 predicted proteins | sample CB6_Bottom_1051__FD_203503 | JGI IMG/M metagenome (GOLD analysis project Ga0310122, IMG submission 203503) | Marine microbial communities from Western Arctic Ocean, Canada - CB6_Bottom_1051 | ecosystem: Environmental > Aquatic > Marine > Oceanic | place: Canada: Western Arctic Ocean | collected...
CGAGGAAGGCCTGGCCGGTGGGCTTTACGGGGTGGCCATCGGCGGGCTGTTCGCCGGAGAGTCCATGTTCCACCGTCGGACCGATGCCTCCAAGGTCGCCCTCGCCGGCCTCACCGACCTGCTGGGCAATGGCGCTGACAGGCTTGTCGACGTGCAGTGGTGCACCCCGCACCTGGCCCGCCTGGGAGCCGTGGAACTCTGCCGGGAGGACTACCTGGAGCGTCTTCCGGACCTTACGCTCGCCATCGGCCCGAACTGGCCGGCCCCATCCGCCTGACCCTCCCAGCCCGACCTCACCGGCCGGGCCGAGCCTTCCGCGCGTGCTCGGCCTCGGGGCGTCCGGAACCCACCCGAATGCCACCAGCGGCCGGAGAACCTCCAGGCGGTAGGAGCGGTCGGAGCCTCCAAGGCCGCCGAGGGCTTCGGCCAGAGCACCTCGTAGGCGGCGAGGATCGCTGCCAGCTCCTGCTCGGTGGCGCCCTGGGCGACGATGCGGACCATCGGAATGCCGGCCCCTAGAGGGGCACGTTCCCGTGCTTGCGTTGGGGGATCTCCTCGTGCTTGGAGACCAGCATCTCCATGCCGGCGATCAACTTGATCCGGGTCTCGGCGGGATCGATCACGTCGTCCACGTAGCCCCTCTCGGCAGCCACGTAGGGGTTGGCGAACTTCTCCATGTACTCCTCGACCAGCTCGGCCCGACGGGCCTCCGGATCGGCTGCGCTCTGGAGCTCCCGCCGGAAGACGACCTCCACCGCGCCCTGTGGACCCATCACGGCCAACTCGGCCGAGGGCCATGCCAGCGAGAGGTCCGAGCCCACGGACTTGGAGTCCATGACCACGTATGCCCCGCCATATGCCTTCCGGGTGATGACCTGGATCCTGGGCACCGTTGCCTCGCAGTAGGCGTACAGCAACTTGGCACCGTGCCGGATTATCCCGCCGTACTCCTGGTCGACGCCGGGCAGGAAGCCGGGAACGTCGACGAAGGTGATCAGCGGCACGTTGAAGGCGTCGCAGGTGCGTACGAACCGGGCGGCCTTCTCGGAGGCCCCGATGTCGAGTACCCCGGCGAAGTGCATCGGCTGGTTGCCGACGACGCCGACGCTCCGGCCGTTCAGCCGCCCGAAGCCGCAGACGATGTTGGCGGCCCATGCCGAGTGGTACTCGAGGAACCCGCCGTCGTCCAGGACCGTCTCGATGACCGTGCGCATGTCGTAGGGGAGGTTGGCGCTGCCCGGCATCAGGTCCACCAACTCGGGACAAAGGCGGTCCGGTGGGTCATCGGTTGCGAAGACCGGGGCCTGCTCGAGGTTGTTGGAGGGCAGATGGGTGAGGAGGGCCCTGACCTCGTCGAGTACCGACTTCTCGTCGTCGCATACGAAGGTGGCCACCCCCGACTTGGTGGAGTGGCTGCCGGCACCACCCAGTTCCTCCAGGGTGACGTCCTCGCCGGTGACCGTCTTGACGACATCCGGCCCGGTGATGAACATGTGTGACTTCTCGCGGACCATGAAGATGAAGTCGGTCATGGCAGGGCTATACACGGCCCCGCCGGCGCACGGACCGAGGATGACGCTGATCTGGGGTATCACCCCCGACGACTGGACGTTGCGCCAGAAGATCCCGCCATAGCCGTCGAGGCTCACGACGCCTTCCTGGATGCGTGCTCCGGCTCCGTCGTTGAGGCCGATCATCGGGGCCCCGACGCTCAGGGCGAGGTCCATGACCTTGTGGATCTTCTCCGCGAACACCTCGCCCAGGGCGCCACCGAACACGGTGAAGTCCTGGGAGTAGAGGAAGACCTTGCGACCGTCGATCGTTCCCCAGCCGGTGACCACCCCGTCGGTGTAGGGCCGCTCCTGGATCCCGCTCTCGTGCGCCCTGTGCCGGGCCAGCATGTCCAACTCGTGGAAGGAGCCGGGATCCAGAAGGTGGTCGATGCGCTCACGGGCCAGCATCTTCCCCTTGTCGTGCTGGCGTTGGACGGCCCGCTCGGTGCCGGCGTGGATCGCCGCCTCCTTGCGCGTCCTGAGGTCCTCGAGACGTTCGTTCATCGAATGATCGGCCATGGTGGCCACAGGGTACCGAACTGGAATCCACAGACAGGATCCACCGTCCACCGGTACGTTTCACCCATGCACGATGCACCTGTCGGAGGAGAGCGCCATCTGGGGGTCTTCTGTGGATCCAGGGACGGCAACGACGAGGGCGTCCATACCCTGGCCCGGGAACTGGCTTCGGCCATGGTGGCCGCCGACGTGGGTCTGGTCTACGGAGGAGCCGGCATGGGCGTCATGGGAACGCTGGCCGACGCCGTGCTGGAGGCCGGAGGCACGGCGGTCGGTGTCGTACCCGTTGGGCTGTTCAGCAGCGAGGTCCCCCACGGGAACCTCACGGAGCTGGTGGAGGTCCCGGACATGCAGGCCCGGAAGCGGGCGATGTACGAACGCTCCGACGCCTTCTGTGCGCTGCCCGGCGGCTTCGGAACCCTCGAGGAACTGTTCGAAGCCGCCACCTGGACGCAGCTGGGCCTCCACGGCAGCCACAAGCCGGTCGTCCTGCTGGACCGGAACGGGTTCTGGTCCGGTCTCAACGAGTTCCTGGACAGGTTGGTGTCCGATGGTTTCGTGAGGCCGGAAAGCCGCGGGATCGTGTCGCGGGTGACCTCCGTCGCCGAGGTGCTGGCGGTCCTGGATCGGTGACCACCGCCTCCGGTGGCCCGACGACGAGGTCAGTTCCGGTCGTCGGCGAGGCGTCGTGCCATTTCGGCCAGCCGCGGGGCGTCCATGTGGGAGCAGATGTCCTCGAGGTGGTCCGCGGGACCGGTCCAGCGCAGGTCCTCCACGTCGTCCATGACCGGTGCGTCCAGATCCAGGGTGGCCAGACGCCGGTATAGAAGGGCATCTTCCCGGTCGGCAGCGAGGGTGCCAGCCAACTTCGTCGCCCCTCGCACCGGCACGTCCCATTCGGCGGGATCGTCGGGGATGGCCTCGAGGTGCACATACCGGGCCAGGATCGTCGCCGAGGACTTGGCGCCCCAACCGGTGAGGCCGGGTATGCCGTCGGCCGTGTCGCCCACCAGGGCCAGCCAGTCCGGGATCGACTCCGGCCGCACGCCGAACTTCTCCACCACCGCGGCCGTGTCGTAGGTGATCTCCCGCCTGCGATCCACCTGGACGATGCCGGCGGCGTCGTCCACCACCTGGGCCAGGTCCTTGTCGGGGGTGCACACCAGCACCCTCGCCACGCGCGGGTCGGCTGCGGCAAGGACCGCCGCGGCACCCATGGCGTCGTCGGCCTCGTGCCGGACCATCGCAAGGACCGTGAACCCGGCAGCCTCGAGGGCGGCCTCCAGTAGGGGAAACTGGGCGAACAATTCCGGTGGCGTGCCTTCCCCGGTCTTGTAACCGTCGAACAGGTCGTTGCGAAACGACTCGATCACCTTGTCCGTGGCCACCCCGACGTGGGTGGCACCCTCCTTCAGGAGCCTCAACATCGAGCCCAGTACCCCGCGGGTCGCAGCCACCTCGACGCCCTCCGCCGTGACGTGCGACGGCACGGCGAAGTGGTGACGGAAGAGCTCGTAGGTGCCGTCCACCAGGTGGACGTCGATGCCTGCCATGGCGCCTCCAGGTGCCCCGACTACTCCTGGACCAACTCGATCAGCGTTCCGAACGAGCCCTTCGGGTGGACGAACGCCACGGTCGTGCCGCGTGACCCGGGACGTGGAGCCTCGTCGATCGCCCGCCCGCCTGCCGCCACGATGGCCGCCAGGGCCTCGCCGCAGTCATCGACCCGGTATCCCACGTGGTGGATGCCCTCACCCCGGCTCTCCAGAAACCTCGTGATGGCTGAATCGGGTCGGGTTCCGGTCGTGAGCTGGATGTAGGACTCGCCGACGCGCAGCAGGGCCTCGTCGACGCCGTCGCGTTCCACCATCTCCCGGTGGTTCACCTCGGCGCCGAAGGCCTCGCGGTAGTAGGTGATGGCCGCTTCCAGGTCGTGGACCGCTATGGCGACGTGGTCGATCTGGGTCAACAGCAAGGGAAACCTCCGGGATTACGGGTGGCGCTGACCACCATCGGGTCCCACCGGGCCTGACCGCCTGTGGAACGACCTGTGGATAAGCACCGCCAGGGCCGGAATTGGCCCTCTCGGCGCCAATTGCCCACTCTGTGGCGAAAACGCTATGAATTGGCTCTGACTTGTAATGATCTCTTCACTGTTGTAATCTGACTGCAACAGTTGGGAATCACCCCTCCACCCAACTCGGAAACGACCCTCCGGTCTGGCAGGAGCCACCGGGGGGCGTTTCCATGTATCGGTGCGGTATTCCACAGGCGGGTCACCCGCCATCCAGGCGCCGCCGACCCTCCAGGGCCCGACCCAGCGTCAGTTCGTCGGCGTACTCGAGGTCGCCGCCCACCGGCAGGCCGCTGGCGATCTTCGTGACCTCCACGCCGAGTGGGGCGAGCAGGCGGGCCAGGTACATCGCCGTGGCCTCGCCCTCGATGTTGGGGTTGGTGGCGAGAATCACCTCGACCACCCCCTCCGGTTCCAGACGGGCCAGCATCTCCCTCACCCTCAACTGGTCGGGACCGATACCTTCGATCGGGCTGATCGCCCCTCCCAGCACGTGGTACCGGCCACGGAACCCACCGGTCCGCTCCACGGCCACGATGTCGCGGGGATCCTCCACCACGCACAACACCGAGGAGTCCCGACGGTCGTCGGTGCACACCGCACAGAGCTCCCCCTCGGCCAGGTTGAAACACCTGTCGCAGAAGCGGACCTTCGCCTTCATCTCGTCGATGGCCACCGTCAATCGGGTCGTGTCCTCCACCGGGACCTTCATGAGGTGGAGGGCCAGGCGCTGAGCGGACCTGGGTCCGATGCCCGGCAGGCGCCCCAGCTCGTCGATCACCTGCTGTACCGAGTCGGCGTACACGTTCGTCGCTCCGTCCGCCGGTCAGGCCGGGTCGACCAGCGAGGCGCCGGGGAACGCCTGGGTGAGCTTCTCGACGGCCGAGCCCTCGGACATGTCGGCGTCCACGAGACCATCCAGGTCGATGGACTCCTCGGCCACCGGGGTGGCGACCACCTGGGGAGCGACCGGAGCGGAGGCGTCCCCGTCCACCACCAGCCTCACGGGAACCGTGCCGCCGAACCGGTCTGAGAGGACCTGCTCCAACTCTGCTCGCATGTCCTCACAGCGCCGCATGTGGGGTTCGTTGGGAAGCGCCATGACGGCCGTCCCGTCCTCCACCGCCACGAAGCGCGCCGCGGAGAACCTGGCTCGAGCCTTCCTTCCCAGCCGATCCAAGAGGTCGTCTCCCCATGCCATGACGAGCTCCTCGCGCGTCACGACCGTGGCCGAGCCGGCCGGTGCCTCCGCTACCGGACGGGTCGCCAGCACCGGCTCCTCACCGGCAGCGGACTGGACCGCCACTTCCTCGGCGGGTTCCGGCGAAGCAACGGACGGCGACTCGACGGTGGCGGCGGCCAGCCTGGCTCGACCCTCAGCCGCCGGCCCGGTGCGGCGAAGCGGGGGCGGGGGCGGGGGCGGGGGCGGGGGCGGGGTGGCACCGCTCCCCGGAACCGCAACGGCAGCGCCGCCGGCCAGGGCGGCCTCCAACTTCTCAACCCGACGGACGATGGCCTCGAGGACGGCCGGATCCCCGGCCCCGGCCACCTCCGACGCAGTGAGCCGTACCAGGGCCACCTCCAGGTCCACCCGCGGATCCGGGGACCGTCGCATGTCGATCAGGGCGGTGCCCAGTACCTCCAATGCCCGTGTCGTGACCGCCGGCGTGACCATCTCGGCGAATCGCTCCGCCCGCTCACGGTCCGCCGCGGCCAACTGGGTCGGCGGCACGCCCATGGCGATGAGGAAGGCCTCCCGGAGGGAACCCAGCAGCGCCTCTCCGGTGACCCGCGGCTCCCGGCCGCGCGTGATGCCGGCAGCCAGGGCAGCCAGGGCCCGAGCGGTATCCCGCTCGGCGAGGGCGGCCAGCAGCTCGTCTGTGGAGGTCTCGTCCCGGGTGATCCCACCCGCCACCACCCTGTCGAGTGCCGACAGGGCGTCCCTGGCCGAACCCCTCCCGGCCCGGACGACATGGGAGATGCCCTCCTCGTCCACGTCGAGGTCGGCCTCGGCGATCACGTCGCGCACCAGGGACTCGAGTTCGGTAGCCGGCAGCAGGTTCAACTCCAGGTGCTGCGACCGACTCCGGATGGTCTCGACCACCTTGTGTGGTTCGGTGGTGGCCAGGACGAAGACCACGTGGTCAGGGGGCTCCTCCAACGTCTTGAGAAGGGCGTTCTCGGCGCCAGCGGTCAGCATGTGGACCTCGTCCAGGAGGTACACCTTGATCCGGCCGGGGGTACCGAGGGCGACCCTTGCCAGCAGGTCGCGCATGTCGTCGACCTTGTTGTTGGACGCCGCATCCAACTCATGCAGGTCGAACGAGGTGCCGGCGTCCATGGACACACACGACTCGCATTCACAGCAGGGTTCGCCGTCCGCGACAGCCGTGCAGTTCAGGGCCTTGGCCAGCACCCGTGCGGCCGTCGTCTTTCCGGTTCCGCGGGGGCCGCTGAGTAGGTAGGCGTGGAGGACGCGGTCCTCCCGTACGGCGTTTCGCAGGGCGGCAACCACGTGCTCCTGTCCCCGGATCTCCGAGAATCGCCGGGGCCTGAAGCGCCGGTAGAGCGATGTGTACTCCATGGTCCGACCTTACAGCGGCACCACCGGAGGGGCCTCGGGTCCGGGACCGCTGAGCGGCGGAGGGAGTGGGATTCGAACCCACGGTGACGGTGAAGCCACACACGCTTTCCAGGCGTGCCGAATCGTCCGCTCTCGCATCCCTCCGGGACCCGGCGCGCGGCCGGGTTCCGGGCGACAAGGATAACGAGCCGCAGGATGGGATACGGATGGCGCGAGTATCGTTCGGGTGCACCCGTTCTCGAGTGTGGCGGTCGGGTCCTGTGCGACCGGGACCCGTGAACCGGGTCAGGGCCGGAAGGCAGCAGCTCTCAGCGGAACTCCCGGAGTGCCGCAGACCGCCTGGCCGCCACTCTCGAGGACGGGTGCTGCCGCGCCCGGACCTAACGTCGCGTGCATGGAGAATCCGGACCCGACCGTCGGACCAGCCGACGAAGACCACCAGGCCGACCATGACCTGATGGGCGTGGCGCTGGCCGAGGCCGCCCTGGCCGCTACAGCGGGCGAGGTCCCGGTCGGCGCCGTGGTGGCGGTAGGTGGTCGGATCGTGGCCCGACGGCACAACGAACGCGAGGCCACGGGTGACCCGACGGCCCACGCCGAGGTCCTGGCGCTGCGCGATGCCGCCACGGCGCTGGGGACGTGGCGCCTCGACGATGCCGTCCTGGTCGTGACCCTGGAGCCCTGCCCGATGTGTGCCGGAGCCGCCTGGGCGGCCCGGATCGGTCGCCTCGTCTGGGGAGCACCCAACCCGGAAGCCGGAGCCGTCGGTTCCCTCTACAACCTGGGTTCCGATCCACGCCTGAACCACGAGTACCCGGCGACCGGCGGCATACGGGCCGGGGACTGCGCCGGACTGCTCACCTCGTTCTTCGCCCGGCACCGCTGACCGGCGGCCGACCGGTCCGGTTGGCCGCCCGTCGGCACCTCAGTAGCCTCGTCGGCGGAAGGTTGCCAGAGCGGACGAATGGGGCGGCCTCGAAAGCCGTTGTGGCCTCCGGGTCACCGTGGGTTCAAATCCCACACCTTCCGCCACCAGTGACCGGGTCCCCGACCCGGTCACTGCCGCGTTCAGCCCACGTCGACGGGCTCGGAGATGGCCCGCCAGAACCCGATCCCGTGGTCCCATTCGGCCAGGCTGAGGGTGTCCCTGGCGTCGTACTTTCCGGGGCCCAGGGAGTTGTAGGGCTGCCCCGAGATGGAGAACGGTCCCAGGGCGGCCGCCGCTGCGGCGAACGATTCGTTGGTCAGGTCCGGGCCGGCCGCCGTGGCGATCTGGCGGAACAACTCGAACAACCGGCACGAGCTCTGTGTGGCGGCCCAGTAGTTGGGCTCGCCCTCCTCCAGCAGCTCCACCGATCGCACCTCGAGGCCCAGGCCCGCCTCGATGATGGCCAGGCAGTCGGCCATGGCCGGGTCCGTCGACGAGGTGAACGACCGGTTGGTCAGGAGGGTGCCCGCTCCCTCGATGCCCAGTGGGGGGTCGGTCTTCCAACGGTTGGTGGAGTCGCCGTTCAAGATGAGCACGGTGAACTCGTCACCCAGTTCGAACAAAACCTCCTGGGCGTAGGCGGCCTCCCCGATGAAGAACACGGTGGACACGCCCTCGGCCCGCGCCCGTTCGAGGACCACCTCCATGTGGGCGATGGTGGCCGACTCATCGCCGGTACTCGGGTTGTAGGTGGCGACGGCCACCTCCGCGCCCGCATCCTCCAGGGCCACCCTGGTGTCAGCGATGGTCGCCTCGTAGTCGCCGTTCGCCCCGTAGAGCATGAATGTGCCGAGGTCTGCCAGCCGTCCGGTCTCCCGCAGCAGGTTCACGAACGCCCTGCCGCGTCGACCCAGGCTGATGTCGTCGCTTATCCAGGTGGCGGTGATCCGCTCGAGCTGTTCGGGTGTGGGCTTCCCCCCGACCAGGATCGTGTCGTACAGGCCACCGAAGCACTCATTGACGCTCTCCACGCCCGGGCCGGCGAAACCGTTCAACACGGCGAACACCCGGTGGTCCTCGGCCAGCTCCACGCACACCGCCTCGGCCGTGGCTGCACCCACCGGGAGGAAGGTCCCGTGGATGACCTCGACCATCCGGCCCAGGATCCCACCGGTGGCGTTGACGTGGGCGACGTAGGTGTCGACGGCCGGCCCGTAGTTCGCATACGTGAGGTTGAACCCGTAGGTCGAGTTGAACTTCTCGAAGTCGATTGACGTGAATCCAATCCTGATGGTCTCCGAGGTGACGCCCCGGAAGGAGTCGGTCAGGACGATCGGGGCCGCCGTGGTCGTGGTCTCCGACGGCGCCGTCGTGGTGGTGGCCTCGGTCGTCGTCGTTGGCGCCTCGGTGGCAGTCGTCGGCGCCTCGGTGGCAGTCGTCGGCGCCTCGGTGGCAGTCGTCGGCGCCTCGGTGGTCGTCGTTGGCGCCTCGGTGGTCGTCGTTGGCGCCTCGGTAGTCATCACGGGCACCTCGGTAGCGGTGGACGCCGTCGTTGGCGATCCGCCACCGCCGCATCCCCCGGCGAGCAGCACAAGGGCCAAACCCAGCCCGATGAATCGTCGCATGGCTCCGTCCACCTCCGGCCCCTCCCTCCGGGCCCACCCTGGGCCCGGCCACCGCCCCAGAAGATAGACGGGATCCGGTTGGTCGGTCACCAGCCTGATAGGACCGATCGGCTGGCCTCGACTATGCGGCGGGCCATCGGCGCCATTCCCAGCCTGGCCAACCCGGTGTTGAAGACCTCCGGCGTGACCACCGGATCGGCGGAGATGCCCCGCAACAGGCCGAACAGGTGCTCGTGGTCGACCACCCCGTCACCAGGCAGGGGGCGGGCGGCCAGGCACTCGGCCATCGGATCGTCCCACGGCTCGGGTCCGGCGTCACATAGTTGGAACACCCGGATGGCATCGCCGGGCATGGAAGCCAGGGTGTCGGCGTGGCGGCCATATGGCCCACCGGGCTGGCGGAGCCAATGCCAGGAGTCGAGCAGCACCCCCACGTTCGGACGCCCCGTCCGTCGTAGGAGGTCCCAGCAGGTCGTGATGTCCGGAATCCCGGACCACGGGAGGAACTCCACGCAGATGGCCACGTCGACCTCGGCGGCCCGATCGGCCACGGCAGCGAGGTTGGCCACCGTCGCCTCCATGGACCGGAGGTCCGGTTCGAGGACCACGGCAGCCAGGTTCGGTGACCCATGTGCCGATGCGATGTCGATCGACTCCCGTGACGCCTCCACGGCCGCGGCGGGGCTCGTTGCGTTGGCCCAGCCGTAGATGGCCTCGACGCAGACGACCCGGAGGCCTGCAGTGCGGAGTCGGGACCTGATCCGCTCGGAGGACCAGCCCTGCGCCTTCAGCAGGACCTCGTGGAGGGTCCAGTAGGAGATGCCGGCCACTCCGGCATCGACACACGCCTCCACGTACTCCTCGAAGCCCGCTCCATCCAGGGAGAACGTGTCGGGTAGCAGGGTGCTGGGACAGATGTACAGGTCGTCATGCCGATGACGTTCGTCGATCATCTCGAGGCTCCCGGTGCCGGGCTGGGCTCCAACCGGGCCAGGAGGGCGGCCACCAGGTGGTCGATCGTCGACTCCGGAGGTGGTGCCAGCGTGAGGCGCCCATCGCGCCAGAGGGTGGCGAAGCCCCAGACCAGGGAGAGCTGCAGGCGGGTCCAGTGGACCCTCTCGTCGGCGTCCAGGCCCAGCATCTCAAGGACCGTCTGGAGTGGGCTGCCGACGCGTTCCACTGCTGCCAGAAGGTCTGGATCGTCCCCCGGTGGGTGGATGGCGGCGCTGAAGCGTCCCGGCCATGCCAGGGCAAAGCCCAGGTGTGCCCGGACAACGGCGTCGACGGCGTCGGGACCCGAGCGCCCGACGGCGGCCCCGGTCACAACATCGGCCAGTTCGGCAAGTGACCGGAGGGCCAGCATTCGACGCAGTCCGTTCACGCCGTCGACATGGGCGTAGAGCGACTGCGATCGGATCCCCAGCCGTGCAGCCACCATCGACGGCCGTACAGCGTCGATGTTCCCTACCTCGTCCAGGACCTCCAGGGCGGCGTGGACCACCCGGTCCCTGGTCACCCCCCGTCGTGCCGCCATCGCCCCTCCATCGGTTGGCTTGCAAACCTAGTCGAAGTAGAGCAGGCTGTTGTCTAATGACTGTAGACACGGCAGGTTCACCCACCGACCTCCTCGAGGTGGACGACGATGCCGACCTGATCGAGGTCCTGGCCTCCCACGGCTGGGGAGACGGCCTGCCGGTGGTCGCCCCCACCCCCGAACGGGTGGACGCGATGCTCACCGGCTGCAACGGCCACGACCCCGAGGAGGTCGTGGCCACCCTCCCACCGCGGTTCGGCCAGGCAACCCGGCTGGCCATCGCCGTGAACGCCGTGATGGCCGGCTGCCTACCTGACCACCTCCCGGTCCTGGTGTCGGCCGTGCGGGCCCTGGCCCATCCCGACCTGAACCTGCGGGGAGTCAACGCCACCACGCACTGCGTCGCCCCCCTCCTCGTCGTCCACGGCGACGTGGCCCGTACTGCCGGCTACCACGGCGGCCTCGGGGCGTTCGGCCCGGGAAGCCGGGCCAACGCCGCCACCGGTCGGGCCCTCCGCCTCATCCTCCTGCACGTTGCCGGCGCCACTCCGGGCGACGGCGACGCCTCCACCCAGGGTGGGCCCGCCAAGTTCGGCTTCTGCGTCGCCGAGAACCTGGAAGCCTCGCCCTGGACCGGCTACGCGGCCTCGGTCGGGGTGGAGGCCCCATCGGCGGTGACCATCCACTGCGGCGAAGCACCACACAACGTGCACGACATGGAATCCCCGGGCCCGGCAGGGATCCTCGACAAGGTGGCCTCGGCAATGGCGACCACCGCCCAGAACAACGCCTGCATCAGCCAGGGCGAGTACCTGGTGGCGCTCTGCCCGGAACACGCCGCCACCTGCGCCGACGCCGGATGGTCCCGGGGCGACGTCGCGTCCTACCTCTTCCAACGCGCCCGACTGCCCGTCGGCGAGCTGAAGCGGGCCTTCACACATCGGGCCTGGACTCCCTGGATGCAGTCCCTGCAGGATGGAGAGGCCGCCCCGATGACCGGACACCCCGACAACATCCGGATCATGGTGGTGGGCGGCGCCGGCAGGCACAGTTCCGTCATACCCAGTTGGGGAATGACCCGGAGCGTCACCGTTCCCGTCGAGCCGTAGGAGCACCCGTGCAGATACACCCACCCACCGGCGCGGCCAGCACGCCGCCGACCATTCTGGCACCCACTCCTGCCGTCCTGGCCGGCAGGCGGATCGGCATCCTCGACAACCGCAAGCCCAATGCCGGCATCCTCCTGACACGACTGGCCGAGCGGCTTGCCACCCGTACGGGTGCCGAGGTGACCCTCATCGAGACCAAGAACGCCGCCATCCCATGCGAGGACCAGGTACTCGGCCGACTCGTAGAGGAGGTGGAGCTGGTCCTCACCGGCACAGCCGATTGAGGAAGCTGCACGTCGTGGAGTGTCCACGACACCGTGAAGCTGGAAGGTGCCGGCATTCCCACCGTGCTGGTGGCCACCCACGAACTCCGCCTCCTCGCCGACCAGACCGCCGCCGACCTGGGCCTGGCCGGCCTCCGGATCGTCTCGGTGGAACACCCGATCGGCGGGGTCCCCGAGGCTGCGATCCTGGACCGGGCGGACGCTGTGGTCGACGAGGTGCTGGGCCTGCTGACCGACATGGCCGGGTGACCGGAACATGAGCATCCCGATCGACCACGCGGGCCGCACCGCCCTGGTGACCGGCGCGGGCGCCGGCATCGGCCGGGAGATCGCCCGTTGGCTGGCCCGCGCCGGCGCGGCGGTGGCCGTCAACGACCTCAGGCCCGACCGGGCCGAGGCGGTGGTGGCGGAGATCACGGACGAGGGATGCACGGCTATCGCCGTGGCCGCCGACTGCCGGGACGAAGCCGCCGTGGACGCCATGGTGGCCACCGTGGCCGACCGCCTGGGTGGCCTGGACATCGCCGTCAACAACGTCGGGATGCTTCCGCCCGGGCGGCAGCCACGACCCTTCGTCCGGTACCGGTACGACGACTGGCACGACATCATCGACCAGAACCTCGTGGTGGCCGCCCTCTGTGGTCGGGCCGAGGCCGAGCTGATGGTCGAGAGGGGGGGTGGTTCGATCCTGTTCGTGACCTCCGGGGAGGCGACCCGGCCGTCGCCGTACAACGCGGCCTATGCGGCGGCCAAGGCGGCGGTGAACCACCTGGTCACATCCATGGCCGTGGAGTTGGGACCGGCCGGCGTCCGGGTCAATGCCATGGCCCCGGGAACGACGATGACCGAGACGGTGGCGGCCGCGTTCACCCAGGAGCGCATGGCGGCGATCGTCGAGGCCACGCCCCTGCGACGCATGGTCGAACACGACGAGCTGGCCCGCCTGGCGGTGTTCCTGACCAGCGACCTGGCACGTTGCATCACCGGACAGTTCCTGCTGGCCGACGCAGGGGCGTTCCTCTCGAGGAGCCGACCGGCCAACGACGAGGGACTTACCTCCCCCATCCGGTAGGGCCCTGCCGACCGCCCGGACCTCCGGCAGTCGGAGACACCGTGACCAGACCCCAGGCAGTCGCCGTGGGTGTGCCTAAAGGCCGATCTGGTGGTGGGGTGGCACCTCGAAGCGACCGATGGCATCGGCCCGGCTGTGCAGCAACCCGACGGTGTCATCCAGGTTCCGACCGATGATGAACTGGCGGCGCTGAGTGCAATCGACCACGAAGCGACCCAGCTCGTCCAGGTCGGCGACCGTGACATCCCGGCCGGCCTGCTGCAGGCGGTCCTTCATCTCGGCGAAGGACATGCTGCTACGACCGGTACCCCCGCGTACCCGCTCCA
>Ga0310122_10001825_pt1 | contig 13604 bp, 8 predicted proteins | sample CB6_Bottom_1051__FD_203503 | JGI IMG/M metagenome (GOLD analysis project Ga0310122, IMG submission 203503) | Marine microbial communities from Western Arctic Ocean, Canada - CB6_Bottom_1051 | ecosystem: Environmental > Aquatic > Marine > Oceanic | place: Canada: Western Arctic Ocean | collected...
ACCTCGGTGCTCAACGCCTGACCGGTCGCGGAAAACACCCGGGCGACCACGTCGAGCGACTTGGCGTCCTGCTGCTGGTCGGACACCCAAACGGCAGCGAACCCGCCGCCCGGCAGCGCTGTGAGGTGTGACTTGTGCTGGTTGCCCAGCGTGAATTTGTTCAGCCGGAAAGGATCGGCCACCGCTTGGCCGTTCGCGCCGATGATGCGGGCCGAGACGCCCTTGACGCTGCCGTCGGCGAGGTAGTCGGTCCACGCCAGCACCGAGTTGCCGTTCTTCAGCACGGTGAGCGACGGCTCGGTTTGCTCGCCCGACTCCGGGCCGGTGGCGAACATATCGTCCGCGAGGAACACGCCCTGCGCGTTGGCGACCCGGTAGTGCACGCGATGAAAACCGCTCGCGCCGCCTTCCCACGCGAAGACCGCCCCGCCGCCCGGCAGCATGCCGACCTGCGGGCTTTCCTGATTGCCCTCGAGCAAACTGTTGATGCGCACCGGAGCGCCGACCGGGTTGCCGGCGGCATCGACCCGCAGCGCGCTGATGCCGAGCCCGGATTCGTCGGTGGCGTTGTCCTGCCAAACGAGGTAGCCGCCCTTGGGCCCCATGGCCAGGCGGGCGCCGACCTGGTCGCCGACGAGTTTGCCGGTGAGGTCGAACTCGGTGCCCTTGGCCTCGTAACGCAGGTCAGCCGTGGCGGTGGAGAGCCCCACCGCTGCCAGGCCAAGCGCGCAAGCCAAGCGCATTGTTTGTGCTGTGTACTTCAAAATCATCATTCAAACAGGGCGCCCTGCCGGGCCTCCCGCAAATTGTTCAACATCGTCCGAAAGCCCCACGTCTCGAAGAGCTCCTCCAAGCGGGCCGTGTTCTGAAATCCCCTGCGGAGATCGTCCAGTTCCGGCTCGCCTGGCAAATCCAGTTTAAGCGCAACGAGCGCTTGGTTGCGGCGCACGTCCGCCTTGGCGGCGGCGAGCGACTCGCGTTGTTTGTCGCGCTTGACCTCGGCCAAGCGCTCGTAAATCCCGTCCACGGAGCCGAACTCGTTGAGCAGCGCTGCCGCCGTCTTGACGCCCACGCCCGGCACGCCGGGGATGTTATCCGCCGCGTCGCCGACGAGGCTCAGCCAATCGACGATCTGCTCCGGCCGCACGCCGGTCTTGGCCACGACGGCGTCGGCGTCCATCGGCACGCCCGACTTGTCGGCCGGGTTCCACATTTTGACGCGGTCGTTGATCAATTGCAAAAAATCCTTGTCCGAACTGGCGATGGCCACCTCGAATCCCTCGGCCTCGGCGCGCTTGGCCAACTGGCCGATGCGGTCGTCCGCCTCGACGCCGTCGTCACAAACACTCGCCCAGCCCTCGGCCTCGAGGTATTCCACCATCGAGTCGAGCTGCACCTCCATGTCGTCCGGCATCGGGTCGCGCTGGCCCTTGTAATCTTTGAGTTCCTCGACGCGCTCCGCATCGAGGCCGCCGTCCCACACCACGACGGCGTGAGTGGGCATCACCTGCGCCTCGAGCTTGGCCAGCATGCTGATGAAACCATAGATGGCGTTGGTCGGCTGGCCGGACGGCGCCGTGAGCCCACGGATGCCGTAATACGCCCGGTAGGCGAACGCGTGCCCGTCTATGATCAAAAGTCGCATCTGCTTTTCAACGCCGTCCAATGGTTTGTCCAATAATCAAAACTTGGCCTAATTCAACGCCGGTTGCTGTGACGGGATGTTGCTGGAGTTGTAGGGCCAGTCTTCCTCGGTGTGCACCGGGTTGCCCGCCGGGTCGATGATCCGGGGGCTGACAAAAATCATGAGGTTCTTCTTCTCGGTGGAGGTACGCTCGCTGCGGAAAAACCGCCCGATGAAAGGCATGTCGCCGAGCATGGGAACCTTGTCCTTCACCTTGACGACGTTCTCGGCGATCAACCCGCCGAGCACCAGTGTTTGGCCGTCCCACACATGCACCGTGGAGGTGATGTAACGCACACGGATGCTGGGCAACGCCAGTGGCTGCTGCAGCGCGCCGGACACCGTATTACCGACACCGGCAATCACCTGGTTCACGAACGGGGCTTCCTCGTAGCCGAGAAATTCTGTGATTTTCGGGATCACGGTCAGATGGATGGTGTAGCCGTCCGAGGCCACGTAGGGGATCACGTCGAGCGTGGTGCCGAAAGGCATCGTGGTGGTCTGGTAATTCTGTGCCGCGGAACCGAAACCGGCCCCACCGAGCAGGCCACCCAAGCCGCCGCCCTGGCCACCCAAGCCGCCGCCCTGACCGCCGCCGCCGAAACCGCCGCCGCCGCCACCCATGCCGCCACCCATGCCGCCACCCATGCCGCCACCCATGCCGCCACCCATGCCGCCGCCCATGCCGCCACCGCCGCCCTGGCCAAAGCTGCCGCCGCCCTGTGAACTGACCACGGACACCTGCGGCACTTCAATCGGCTGGCCACCGCCGCCCTGGCTGCTGGTGGCGATCGATTTCAAGTCGGTCACGGTGATCTGCGTCTGGCGACCGCTCAGCGTGGTCACCTTCGGCGCGGAGAGCAGATCCACCCCGTCGCGCTGCTCGAGGGCGCGGATGATCACACGAAACTGTGGGTTGGTCAAAATACCGGTGATGGTGCCCAGCGTCGGGATGCTGGGATTTTTGCCCACCTTCTGGCGCAAGCCGGAGGTGAGCAGCCCGTCGGTCTCTGAGGGCAACATGACCGTGGGGCTGTACCCGTAAACCGCATTGCCCTGGCCGGCACCACCCCCCGCACCGCCCAAGCCGCCGCCCTGGCCCACCGCGCCGCCTGCGCCGCCTGCAGCGTTCGGGTCGATGGCACCGCCTTCCGGCCTGACGCCGGGGAAGATGCCGCCCTTGCCGTCATTGAACGACGGGGCGGAACCGGCCGAAACGCCGATTTTGCCACCCGGCAAAGTCCAGTTGCCCAGCATCCAGTCGAACCCGATGGCCTTGGAGTCGTTTTGGGAGAACTCGGTGAACTTGGCCTCGATCTGAATCTGTGGCGTGGTGGCGTTGAGAATCTTGATGGCCTCGTCGATAATGTCGAGATCCTGCCGGGTCGCCCGCACAAACAGCAGACCGAGGCGGTCGTTGAAAAAGAGCGCCTTCTGGGCTGTGCCACCCCCGAAACCGCCCGGATCACCCCCGAAACCGCCGCCGGCCAAGCCGCCCTGCCCGCCCTGGGGCACGTTGGCCTGGCCAAGATCCACGCCGCACGCGGTGAAAAACTCACGAACCAAAACCTGAATCTCAAGTGCGGACGTGGTGCGGGTGACACCTGCCAAGCCGCCCTCGGCAAAGGCCGAAGAAGCGCTGCCACCGATGCCCCCGCCGCCTTGCCCGCCAAAGCCGCCGCCGCCCATGCCGCCGCCGCCGCCCATGCCGCCGCCGCCCATGCCACCGCCGCCCATGCCACCGCCGCCCTGACCGGAATCGGCACTGACATAGGAAACGCCAACCGACTGCAGACCCTGAATGAACGTGTCGGGATCCACCCGGTAGGTGCGCGTCTCCAAGCGCGGCCCCTCGGCGGGCGAGTGGGAGAACATGATTCCCCAGTCTTCGATGGAGTATTTGATCGGGATGTTGGAGAGTTTCATGATGATCTCCAGTGTCTGGGCAAGCGTGACATTGCGCAGCGGCGGATCGATCGTGATGCTGACCTCCTGGGCGATGTTGATCTCCTCGGCCTCCTGCGACTGCGGGAAACCGCCCGCGCCACCGCCGAAGGGATCGTTCGGGTCACCGAATCCGCCCAGTGACGGGTCGCCGCCGGTGAGCGATTGCTGAATCTGGCCGGTGTTCTGGTCGATGATGATGTTGATGCCCTCCTCGTCGATCTGCCCGATCGTTTCATAAAGATCCTTGACGATGTCCTGCAGTGAGAGGCTGTCCACAATGCCGGTCACGGGGAACTTATCCAGCCGGATGTTGTGGAGCAGGCGATGGATGCGCATGCGGCCGGGGCCGGTGTAAATCCGGTCGGGATAGTTGTGGGTCGGCGCGATGTTGGCCAGCGGGTTGGGCACCGGCAGGCCCTCGTGGGCGGTGGGGGCCACCCAATCCTTGGTGACATTCTTGATGGCCTCGCGGGAGGTCATGTCGCGTTTCCTGACTTGGATCATGTTCTTGGCCTCCTGCACCAGCACCATGTAATAGGTGGCGCCGCGGTTGGCGGGGTCGATCTTGAGCGCCTGTCTCAGCTTGGCCTCGGCCTGGTCGTAACGCGCCATTTCGTACAACAGCTTGCCGTCCTGGACGAGGGTGGCCGCCTGGATTTTTTCCTCAATGACATCCTTGACCTGCTCAATGGTCTCCTCGGCGGGCATCCGGCCCCGGAGCTTCTCGAGCTGTTCGTCGATCGACTGCAACTGCCCGCGAGCCTTCAGATTGCCGGGGGAGAGCACCAGCACGCGCTGCACCTGTTTGCGCGCCTCGGTGAGGTTGCCGCTGGTGGCGTATTCATCACCCAAAGCCAAGCGCACGCGGGTCAGGCCCTCAAGGGTGGCCGCGCTTTCGGCTTCGATGCCCTTGGCCCCGAGCCCGATCGACTCGACCCGTTGCTGCGCGTGTTCGTAAAGAATGGACGCCGCGAGGAGGTTGTCGCTGTTCTCGACATTCCTGGCCTCGTCCAGTTTGTTGCGAAGTTCGATGATGGCTGCCTGCCGTCGCACCACTTCCTGGGCCGCATTTTGGGCCGGGGTCTGTGCCTGCGCTGAGGGCAGGACGATGACACCCAATAGCAGTGCGATGCCGACTGTCTTAATTGGTTTGATCATGATTGCTTGAGTCCGTCTGTTAAATTGATTGGTTCAGGGTTGAAAGCTGCTGGTTCAGTTCATCGAAAATGGGTTTGGCTCTAGCACCGCACATGCCACCGGCAAAATGGTGTGGGCAGGGGGTGTTTGGCTCGGTTCAGCGCTTGGCCAAGCGCAGGCCGGGCGTGAGAGGAACACGTTTCGCGTGGATGCCACGCAGGCCCGCTTGGCCAAGCGAGCCTTTTTGGGGCCCAAACGCATCGGGCCGGTCTCCCGGCTGGGATCCACTTGACAAGCAGCAAAACCCCCCCGGGATACGAGGGGTGCCTCACGGTTGTACGAAACCGGATGATAATCCATTGATTGTAGGTTCTAGCGCAGGCGGATTGTGGTCCGCTTGGACGTCGAAGCGGTGGAAAGTACAACTTCACGCTCCACGATGGCAACGATATTGTGACCATCATCTGCAAAAAAAAGTTTATCGCCGACCCGCTTGTTGACGTAGTCCTTCCGTTCACCCGGCGTATCGTAGGCGAGGCTGGCCGTGTAGCCGTCGATGCGCTGGAACGGTTTGCCCTTCTCGACCGTGACGACTCCGGTATCGCCGGACAGCCTTAGTTGAAAGGCGGTCGGGGCGAGTTTGTCGCCTACAATCTTCAAAAGAGTGAACAAATCCCGGGTGTCCTTGTTGGACTCTGTCGTGGCCGTGGTGGTCATGCGCAGCCGCTCCTTCTTCCTCTTGGCCGCCTCGCGGGTGACGGCGAAACGGTATCGAACGTTCGGGGCGGTGCCGCTGGTGCCGCGATACTCGATCTTCAGGTAAAGCGGCTTGGTTCCGCTGAGCACGATGGCGCCGGCACCGATCTCGTCGCCGCGCTCCACCTTGAGCACGGTTCCATCCCGGGCCACCCGCCACTGGACCGGGTTGAACAGGTTGTGCGGGTTGCCGAGGTTCAGCGGCCGGGCGTTTTCCAGCTGAGCCAGCGTGGCCCGGTAGGCGGACATGCTCATCTCGGGCATTTCCTTTTTCGACTCCAAGTCGGGCCGGCTCCTGGCCTGCTTTTGTTCCTCGATGGCTTCCCGGGAGTCATCCATCACGATGCCATAGGCCACATACACCAAGGCCAGCATGGCCAAGCCAAGGACGATCTTCTCGAAATGTTCCTTTAGTTGCTCCATGAGCTCAAAATTTCATGTGCTTTTCAAGTTGTTCAATAAATCCACCGCCCGGTTAATTTCTCAGCCGCCGGTGGCTGCGTCCACTTCCTCCTGTGTTGGGGTGTCATCGGGATCGTTCGGGTCGTGGTCGGTCAGATTTTCTTCCCAATCATAAAATCCATCATCGTCGCTGTCTTCAGTACTGGCCTCGTCTTCGTCTCCCTTCTCTTCCTGAACCTTCGCCGTCTCTATCTTTTGGGCCAGGGCCGTGATGGCGTCGCTCTCGTCCTTTTCCTTGGCCACGACTTTCAGGGAGTTGATCTTGAGGGTGACCTTGAGCGGGCTCTCGTCGAGCAGCAGCGACGCGGGCCGGTGGCGTTTCCTCTCGCCACCAAATCCGCCGAAGCCCTGCCCACCGTAGAGCATGGCCTGATAGCGCGGATCCATCATGCCGCCGCGCCCCCCCATGCCGTACATTTCCCTGCCACTTCGGGTGCCGCCAAAGGCGCCGAGGCTCATCTCGCTCTGCTCCTCCTCGAAGACATCGACGACATCGGCGGCCTCGATGACGGCGATGTTTTTCACCACGAAAAAGACCTGCGACTTGTACAGTTCCTCGAGCACCTTGGACAACTCGGTGCTGAACCCGCGGAACGTCACCTCGTACGGCATGACCCGCGCGCCGGGCACGAGGCCAAGCCGCTCGGTGCCGTCCGGGTTGCTGCCGGTGGCAAATTTCATCACGTCGTTGAGAGAGAACTCCGCCTCGTGCAGGTATTCCAGGCCAACTTCCATCTCCTGCATCGCCTCCATGCTGCGAACGACCTTGAGCCGCTTGAGGTTGTAAATCTCATGGATGTTGGCCGCAAAGAGGGCATCGCACAGAGCCTCGATCTCCGCCAACTGGTACGACATGACCTCGCGCTCGAGCGGCTCGAACTCGTACGTGTTCCAGACCTTTGAAAAACTGAAACGGAACTCCCTTTCCTCATCGTCAATCTTGGGGAGCCGGATGCGCTGCGCCTTGCACCGGCTCTGGAGCCCGAAGATGGTTTCCTGCATGTAGTTCCGGAACGTGTTGTTGTCGAGCCCGTAGCGGGCCTCGGAATCGTCCGTGGTGACGCCCCCACTGCCCATCATTCCCATGCCGGGCATTCCCATCATCCCCATTTGGTTGGGCATCCCCACCTGACCCGGGGGAGCATTAAAGCCGGGATCGCCACCCGCCTGCGGATCGAAACCGTTCGGATCACCACCACCGCCGCCGCCGAGATCATCGCCAATGATGATTGCAATGTCGCCCTTCGTGTAGCCGGAGCCTCCGTCGTTCACGTCAATTTTTTCCACGTAATACTGCGACGCGTTGTCGCCCCCGAGGGAGCGGGTACTCGCCACGAGCTTGGCACCCTTGCCCTTGACGCTGGCGACCCTCACCTGCGGGGCCACGGCGTTGTAATTGGTGCCGCCCTGCATCAGGGTGACGCTCAGGACGGCCCCGGTTTTTTCATCCAGCACAATGCCGTCCGGTATGTTCAGCGGGGCGAATTTTTTGCGAATCCGTTCCAGGTGGGCAACAAAGTTTGTCCCGGCCCCTTTCACCCGGTCCAGGTTGCCGTGGGACTCGTCCGTGGTGATGGAGGGCGAGTTGGTCAGGCCCAGGCTGTCGGGGAGCGCATAGTTCTTGTTGTTGTTGTAGCTGTCGGTTTCGCCTTTCAGCTTTTCCGCACTTTCGCTCCGAACCGTCTCGGTCGCACCGAGTTGGAGCCAGCCGAAGCCCAACAGGCCAAGAGCCGCCACCGTGACGATGATCAGGTCGAGGTTGCGCTTGATTGCGTCGGGGTTGATGTTGATTTTGACAGCCATGATTACAGTTCAATGGGTTCACGCAGCACCAGGTCCAGACCGAACAGGTACGTCTTCAGCCGGGCCTTGCCATCCTCGCTCTTGTCGTCGCTGACGTCCTCCAGCCCCTGCCGCTCAAATTCATCAAGATCTCTCGGCTTGGTTTCGTTGTAGTCGAACAATCCGCTGTTCTTCACCTGCTGAACCAACACGGTGATGAGCCGGTTGTTCGCCGTGGGATCGACGTCGCGCATGTCGATCGCCTTGCAGACCATCTTGAGCGGCTTGTCCTTGGATCCGACCACCTTCACGTTGTTGGTATCGCCCATCCCCATCATCCCCATTCCCATCATGCCCATGCCACCCATGCCGTATGGATTCATGCCCATGCCGCCCATGCCGTAGGGGTTCATTCCCCCGGCAGGATTTCCGAGTTCACCCCCCATGCCGCCTCCCGGTGGCATGCCCATTCCCGGACCCATCATTCCTCCGTAGGGCATCATGCCGGGCATCATGCCGGGCATCATGCCCATGCCGTACATGCCCATCCCCATCCCCATTCCCATCATGCCCATCATGCCCCCAACTCCATCCTCGTAATCCATGTCATCGGCATCGACCTGATTGAACGCCGCCACCCAGACGCCCACCTGCGACCCGGTGGATTTGCGCATTTCGGTCTCGGTGGTAATCATCGATCGGCGCACCGCCTGCAGGACGTCCGCCCAAAGGAACCGCTCTCCAATCCACTTGTTGAACTGGTCCGCCTCCGTTTTCAAGGTTTTCAGTTTCCCCACCTCGGCCGCAATGTCCCCGTGGGGGTCTTTGTAAGTCTCATTCAACCCTTCCAGTTCAACCCTCTCCTGCTCCTGGGCGCTGTACACGGTGTTGTTGAAGTAAACCCCCACCCAAACCGCCGCCACCAGACAGGCTGCCGCACCGTAAAAGTAAGGCTTCTTCCGATCCAAATCCTGCTGCAAACGGGCCGTGCCCGGCATCAGGTTCATCTCCAGCGGGCAGTTGGCCACCTCGCGGATGGCCAGGCCGACGATCTGGCCGAACGTGTGGCCGACCCTCTCCAACTCGGCCACATCCACCGTGTCCTGGTCAATCTCCACCCCGATGAACGGGTTGAAGTACTCGATCGGCATGCTGAGTTTCTCCGCGAGGAACTCCGGCAAATACGGCATGATTGTCGCGCCGCCGTGCAGGAACACCCGCACCGGGTTGCTGCCGCCCTGCTGCTTCTGCCAGAACTGCAGCGTCTGGTTCAACTGCACGTGCAGCCGCGTCATCACTTGCCGCGCAATCTTCGAGAGCGCCGCCACATGCGGGTCGCCCGATTCGGCATACGCGCCTCCCAGGCCGACCAGCCCCTTCTGCAGCTTGATCTCCTCCGCCTGCGAAAAGCGAATCTTCGTTTCCGTCGCAAACTCCTGCGTGATCGAGTTGGCCCCGATGTTGATGGTGCGGATGAAAAATTTCTCGCCCTCGAAAAACAACGCGTGCGTCGTCTTGGCCCCGATGTCCAGCACCAGCGAGCACCCCTCGACATCGCCGTAGTTGTAGCGGAAGGCGTTGACCAGCGCGGCCTGCGCCGTGTCGACCAGTTCCACATTCACCCCCTGTGTCTTGGCCAGCTTGATCATCCCGTCCGCAACCTCGCTCTTGATCGCGGACAACAGCACCTCGATCTCGCCCGACTTGGCCACGCCCATCGTGTAATGATCCCACGCGGCCTCCTCCAGCGGGAACGGGATGTTTTGCTGCGCCTCAAACTTGATCAGTTGCGCCACCTTCGTCTTGTCGATGGCCGGCAGGCGGATCGACTTGGACAAGACCTGAAAACCGGGAGCCGCCACTAGGCCGCGCTTGGCCGTGAAGCCGGCTTCCTCCCACAACTCCTTCGCCGCCTTCTCCAGCGCCTTGGGACGCGCCCGCTCGCTGGAACCCTCCAGCCCCATCGGCTTGACCCCAAAACGAAGCAGGCGAACGCCGCCCTCCGCCGTGGCCTCGAACTCAGCGGCACGAAGACTGCCGGCACCCATGTCAATTGTCAGGAACGATTTGGAACTCATTTTATTTCAACAGTTTGGACGGCAAATCATGCCAATCCGTTCAACGACACACGGCCCCGCCGTGGATTTCACTTCCAGAAAAGTGGCCGCGGTTGCTAAAGGAATTGTCACGCAGCGTCAAACAGAAAAACCCGAACTCCGAAAATCGTATCAAAATCCCAGCCAGAAACAAGAAACGAAGCAACTTGGGCAGCGACCGCATCCCGGACGGAAAAACGCAGACCAAATCGTGACCAAGCGCTTGGCCAAGCGGCAGGGATCATTCACGTTGAGCTTCCGATCAAAGAAGGAATGGTGCGTTTCCTTTCAGAGATTCTATCCGCAGATTACGCAGCTTATCGCAGATTCAAAACAAGGAAATCTGATCTGCGAAATCTGCGGATAAAGAAAAACGCCAAACCCCCCGATTGGCCAAGCGAGCACCCGCTGCAACTTCGACCCAAGCTCAACCAAAAATAACGCACTGAAATTAAAAATGTATTTTAAGTTATTTTAAGTTATTTTAATGTTTTTTAAGTTTGTTTCATGGATTTTTGTGGCTTTATTTGTGCTTCTCGCAGCTCCCAAAATTTCATGTTTTCTCCCTCTCCCTGCCCTCCCGCGCTGAAAGACGGTTTTTTATTCGCGTGAATTCGCGTCGATTCGCGGTTTTTTTTTGCTTGGCCAAGCGCTTGGCCGATTGCTCAAAATTCAACCCAGTAGCTCAGCGGCTTTGGCAGCGATGTCGGGGTGGCGCATGAGGGCGGTGCCGACGAGGATGGCTTTTGCGCCGCACGCCTCCAAGCGCTCGACGTCGGCCCGGGTGTGGATGCCGCTCTCGGCGACGAGGACTTTTTCGGAGCCACCACTTTCGGCGAGGCGCTTGGCCAAGCGCTCGGTCGTGCCGAGATCGACGGTGAAGTTGGCCAAGTCGCGGTTATTGACGCCGATCAACCGGGCGTCGATGGCCAAGGCGTGGTCGAGTTCGGCCTCGTTGTGCACTTCCACCAACGCGGCCAAGCCGGCGCCGGTGGCCAAGCGGTGCAAATGGGCGAGTTGGGCGTCGTCGAGGCAGGCGACGATGAGCAGGATGGCGTCCGCGCCGTGCTCGATCGCCTCGGGCAACTGCCGCTCGTCGATCATGAAATCCTTGCGCAGCAGCGGCAGCGAAACCGCCTCGCGGACGGCGCGCAAATAATCAAGCGACCCCTGAAAAAACTCGCGGTCAGTCAGCACGGAAAGGCAACTCGCCCCCGCTGCCTCGTAGGTTTTCGCGATCGCGACCGGATCAAAGTCGTCGCGGATGACGCCCTCGGAGGGCGACGCTTTTTTGACCTCGGCGATGAGACCGATCTGCCCACGGCGCGGGTTGAGCAGGCCGCCGATGAAGTCGCGCCTCGGCCCGTGCTGCTCGATGGCGGCGCGCAACGACTCGACGCTCACCGGCGCGTCGGGCAAATGCTCCAGCTCGGTGCGCTTGTGGGCAACGATCTTGTCGAGGATGTTCACGGGGAGCCGACTCCCGCTTGGCCAAGCGCTACTTGAGCGGCTTGACGCGGATGTTGCGGTAGTGGATGACGCTCTTGGGGTCGTGCGCCTGCAGGGCAAACGTGCCACTGCCGAGCTTGCGGCCAGGCGTCGACTTGAGGTGCGGGGCGTTCGGCACCTCGGTCCAGCGGGTGGTGACTTTGCCGTTGATCTTGATGACGATGTTTTTGCCCTTCACGCGAATCTCGTACTTGAACCACTCGTTGTCCTTTGCCGGCGCGGGGTTGACATCCTTCACGGCGTAGAGGCCACCGGTCTTCTTGGGGTCGCTGTGGGTGTTGTTCACCTGCGCCTCGAAGCCGGCATCCGGCCAGCCGGAGTCCTGGTACTTCGTGTGAAAATAAATGCCGGAGTTGGCGCTTGGCTTGGTCATCACCTCGGCGCGCAGCACGAAGTTCTTGAAGTTGTGCTTCTCCACCTCGCCGTCGTAGAAAAGATGCGCCCTCGGCCCGTCGATGACGATGTTGCCATCCTTGACCGTGATCGACTTGGGGCTTTCCTTGGTGATTTTCCAGCCCTTGAGCGACTTGCCGTCAAACAGGCTGATGAAGCCCTTTTCGCTCTTCTTTTTGCCCTTGGCCTCGTCTGCGCTCATCACCGCCAACGGAGCCACCAACATTGTTATCAATAGTAACCTGCTCATGGGCCCGGCACTCTAAAGCAACGCCGCCGCCTGTAAACAAATAAAACCAGCCAAGGTCGAAGATATTAATTGCCCTGTGGCGCTTGGCTTTCGCGGGAGCGTTTTGGAGTGCGGTTCTCTGCACCGCTTTCGGCACGCCCGATTTTGCACGAACACTTGGAAGCGCCGCACAGCGGCGCACTTCATGACGCTACCGCGACATTTTATACTCCTTAATAAACCCATCCCGCCCCATCAGGAATCATTCCCCAAATGACTGTCAACCGGGCAACTACTCCTCGCCTTACTTGTCAATAACAAGAACCGGCCCCACTTCCTTTGCAAGACTACGAACTGCAATCAAAATGGATGCAGCAATCCAACAACCCAAGCTCATCGCCGTTGGAGAGTGTTCTCCCATCCATATTAAACGCCTCGTAGGGCAGAGCGACCCATGAGACCAACCCAATCCAGCCAATGTTGAAAATTACGGGTTGAAGGATGAAGAAAACAAAGCGCGGCATGCTTCGAACCTGATTTCGCGTCCCGATGACCAAGGCTAGCCGAGAACTGCAAAACCAAAGAGCAGCCAGTCGTGAAACTCTGCCCCATTTTTGATTGCTGAAAAATCAACCTCCAAAACTCCGCCCAATAGCTGTCGCCATTGCATGGGTTCCGTGTATGCAATGGACTCACCCAAGGCGTAGCAAGAACTTATCAGCAACAATGCAATAACGTGGCATAGGATGCACGCCACAATGATCCAAACGAAGTAGAGAGGGACTTTATTACTCATAACCGGCTCTCTCAGTTTTTTCTGTTCAAGGCCCATCCGCTTTGTGAAGCCAAGATTAGTGAAAAGCATCCGCCTGTAAAACGAAATAAACGACCGATGCGCAACCAAGCGCTTGGCCAAGCGGGCTGCGGGGCGGTAGCATCGGTGCGGATGAATTTGTTTTCCTCTCAACTGAGGGCCAAGCGATGCTTTCGCACGGCAGCATTTCTGCTTGGGCTTTGGGCGTTCGCTTGGCCGGTGTTTGGTGAGTTGCGGATCAATGAGTTTTTGGCGGTGAACAATCGCGGCTTGGCCGACGGCGACGGCGAGGCGCTGGACTGGATCGAGATTTACAATCCCGGCGCGAAGACGGTTCCGCTGGGTGGCTGGGCGCTGAGCGATGACGCGGCAGCGCCGGACAAGTGGCTGTTGCCGGACATCGCGCTTGGCCCGAGAAAGTATCTCGTCGTGTTCGCCTCGGGGAAGGATCGCGCCGACGCGACGGAACCACACACGAATTTCAAGCTGAACGGCGGCGGCGAGTATCTGGGGTTGTTCAAACCGGATGCGGCCAAGGCGGTCAGCGAGTTTTCATCGGCTTACCCAAGGCAGCGACAGGATATTTCGTTCGGCCACGGCGCTGGCGGGACGCTTCAATTTTTTGACAAGCCGACGCCGGGCCGGGCCAACGGCAGCGGCTTCGGCGGGTTTGTGGCTGACACGAAGTTCAAGCCGAACCGAGGATTTTTCGACGCGCCGTTTCGGGCGACGCTCACCGCCGCGACGCCGGGCGCGACGATTCGTTACACGCTCGACGGCAGCAAACCGACTGCA
>Ga0310122_10001826_pt1 | contig 13599 bp, 9 predicted proteins | sample CB6_Bottom_1051__FD_203503 | JGI IMG/M metagenome (GOLD analysis project Ga0310122, IMG submission 203503) | Marine microbial communities from Western Arctic Ocean, Canada - CB6_Bottom_1051 | ecosystem: Environmental > Aquatic > Marine > Oceanic | place: Canada: Western Arctic Ocean | collected...
ACGAGCGCGCTGGCAAGCCCGACGTCCTTGATCAACGAACCCACGTGCAGTGCGCCGCTCCCGCCGAAGGGCATGGCAACAAAATTCTTGGGATCGTGCCCGCGCTCGACCGACACCAGCCGGATTGCACCGGCCATTTTTGCATTCGCAACCCGGATGATAGCCTCCGCCGCCGCCATGGTATCCAACGCTAACGGCTCTCCGATTTCGCTCTGGATTGCACGAGCAGCGGATTCAACATCGAGCTCAGTCAGTCCACCCCCAATCGGTTGCTGCGCATTGATCCTGCCCAGGACCAGGTTGGCGTCGGTCACGGTCGGATGGCTGTTTCCCTGGGCGTAGCAGACCGGCCCTGGATCCGACCCGGCACTTTCAGGTCCGACCTGGAGCAGGCCGCCTGGGTCAATCCAGGCGATCGAGCCACCGCCGGCACCGATCGTGGTGATCTCGACCATCGGCGTTCTGATCACCATACCGAAGTCGATCTGGGTCTGCGCCACCATCTTGCTCTGGCCTTTTGTGATCACCGAGACATCAAAACTGGTACCACCCATATCACAAGTAATGATATTGTCGATTCCTGCCGACCGGGCGATGTGAGCACTTGCGATCACACCGGCCGCAGGCCCGGACAACGCTGTTCGAACCGGGAGCCTGCAGGCCGTATCAATCGTCATGACACCGCCGTTGGACTGTACGATCAAGATGTTTCCCGTCAACCCGCCATCTCGCAGACGACGCTCCAGCTGGCCGAGGTAATCTCCTATGGTCGGCTGGAGGTATGCGTTCAGCGATGCTGTCGAAGCCCGCTCGAATTCCCTGATTTCCGGCAGGATCTCATGTGAAGCAGTCACATGAGGATTGGGCCACATCGCCCGTACCGCCTCCACAGCCATGCGTTCGTTGTGGTCGTTGGCATAAGCGTTGATAAAGAAAACACAGATCGACTCAGCGCCCTGGGCCCGCAACTGCCTCGCAGCCTGCGTGACCTGGGCAGGGTCGATCGACACCGTGCAGGTCCCGTCTGCGAGCACCCGCTCATCCACTTCGAGGCGAAAATCGCGGGCAATCAGCGGGGTAAAGGTACCCCACAGGCCCCAGGTGTCGGGCCGGTCCCTTCGCCGCATTTCCAGCACATCCCGAAAGCCCCGGGTCGTGATCAGACCGGTCCGGGCACCTTTTCGCTCAAGCAGCGCATTGGTCGCAACCGTCGTCCCGTGCACGATCGTGGCCACGTCCGTAAGCCCCCCGAGGGTTCGGTCGATGCCTTGCTGAATACCCCGGGACTGATCATCCCGCGTGGTGGGCACCTTAACGACCTCGCATGTGCCATCTACCTCGTCGAGAAAGAACATATCAGTAAACGTGCCGCCAACATCAACACCAACAACGATTCGTTTAGTTCCTGTACTCATCACCTGGACAGTGTTCTACTGCGGATTCTCGCTGGCACGTGCCGTCACATAACCGAGCCGGATGTCTTCTTCCACGCGTTTCGGATTCCTATTTTTCGGTTTCCCGTACCCGCCACCGCCCGGCGTTTCGAGGCGAACGCGTTGATTCTTCTTCAGCTTGATCCCAACAATCTTCGATACCAGTTCCGGTGAGTGAAATCCGTCATCCTGCTCATATGAAAACCGGTTGCAACTGCCTGGCGATCCACCCACCACGCCCGGCGGTGGAAATTTTCCACGGTCACCGAACAGAAAAGCCTCGGCCTCATCCTCCAGTAGCGCGATCTCGTAGATCGCCCCGCAACCGCCGCGATGTTCGCCAGCCCCACCGCTGTCCGGACGCAGCGCCCACTTTGTAAACAATACCGGATACGCCGCCTCAAGAATCTCCAGCGGCGGTATGGTGGCTGTAGAGATCGGTGCATTTCCATGGTTAAGACCATCACCTTGGGGGTGCCCGCCGTGGCCACCGCCAAAGAAGGAAAACATCACCCAGCGCCGCCCGTCCTTACGGTACCCGGCCAGCGACAGAGCGTTGATGGTGCCGTAGGCGCAACCGTTGGAGATTGAAGGATCGGCCTGAGACAGGGCCACGAATATCACGTCGATGATTCGCAGGATAGTCTCGGTATAGCCACCGACCGGCCGCGGCGCACTGGCTGACAGCAGGCTGTCTTCTGGAATAACGAATTCGATAGGCGAAAGGACGCCGGAGTTTGCCGGTACCTCCTTGAAGATGTGCTTCAAGGCGACGTAACAACAGGCGATCGTCGTAGATCGGGAAATATTGACCGGCCCCGCACACGAACGCGCTGTCCTTGAAAAATCCAGGCACATGCTGTTATCACGAATCTCAAGATCCAGTGCAATACGAAGGGGCTCGTCAACAATGCCGTCATTATCGAGCCAGTCTTCCGCCGAGTACCTGCCTTGAGGCAGTTCTGCAATGTGGCTGCGCATCAACGCCTCGGCCCGCTGTTTTAACTGACTGAAGGCCTGCTCAACCTGGTCGGTACCGTATTCTTCGAGCAATGCATCAAGCCGTTGCACCCCGAGGTCAAGTGAATTCAACTGGCCGTTGAGGTCGCCATAGAGCGATTCCGGCAGGCGGGAATTGGCCTTCAGGATGTCAATGATGTCGTTTTGGATTCGCCCACCCTCACAGAGTTTTACGGGCGGAATCAGCATACCTTCCTGGAAGCTCTCGGTCGCTGCGGGGTTGTAGTTACCAGGCACATTGCCACCGACATCGTGCCAGTGCCCCACCGAAGCCAGGAAACAAAAAAGTTCGCCCTGGTAGAAATAAGGACGTACCAGCTTGAAGTCGGAGAGATGCGTGCCGCCTTCATACGGATCGTTGAAGATGTAAATGTCGCCGGAATTCAAAGGGGCATCGGCCGCATCGATGCGATCGATCACCAGTCGAACAGCGAACGCCATGGTGCCGACGAATATCGGCAGACCACTCTTTCCCTGAACCAGGGTTTCCCCGGTGGTGGCGTGGTAGAGCCCGTGACTGGCGTCATGAGCTTCCGCAATGATCGGATTAAATGCGGATCTAAAGAGCGTCGCATCCATCTCGTCCGCAATCTGTTCGAGACGCCCCTTGAGAACGGAAAGTGTCACAGGATCAAGATCAGGCATAAATTGAAAGATCTCTCTGGTAAACAGGGTGCGCGAAATGTACGACAGTCGTATCATAACCGCCTGACCCGCCACGAAACAGGTCATGCCTGAAGTTGAGCTAAAGCCACACGATCTTTTTTCAACCTGTAGCACCTTGCATCGCCCAAACAGGAGAAGTCAGTTGACTCGTATTGGAATCGCCTTCTCCGGAGGACCGAGCCCGGCTGAGATAGTGGAATGCGTCAAGCTGGCCGAATCACTGGGCTATGAATCGGCGTGGGTCGCCGAAGGCCATGGCGGTGACCAGTTCTCGGTATTGACCGCGTGCGCGACACAGACATCGACAATTCTGCTGGGCACGGCGATATCCAGCGTCTTCGTGCGTTCGATCCCGACTATTGCGATGGCCGCGGCCACAGTTGACGAAATCTCAGGCGGTCGATTTATTCTGGGACTGGGTTCCAGTCACAGTGTGCAGGTAAAACCCGAGCACGGGATGGATTACGCTAAACCGATCACGCGGGTGAGGGAAAGCGTTGACATTGTCAGGGCCCTGCTGCGCGATGGTGTGGTCCAGTACGCCGGCGAAACGGTGACGATCGAGAATTTCGATTTCTGGTTCAGCCCGAAACGCAAAGACATTCCGATTTACCTTGCGGGACTTTTCCCGAAGATGATTTCTGTCTGTGGTGAAATCGCCGACGGTCTTATCCTGACCCGCAGCACGCTGGAAAACAGCATGCGATCCAGGCAGTGGATTGCCGAGGGCGCTGCCCGCTGTGGACGAAATGCCGCTGACATCGACGTGACCTCGCTGCTGCCGGCCGCACTCGCGGACAACCGAGAAGATGCCCTTGATGTGTTACGGCCGGGGCTGGCGTTTTACCTGGGGTTTTTCCCGCGCTATAACCGTCTGATCGCCGAATACGGGTTTGCCGGGGAGGCCGCTCGAGTGGCCGAGGCCTGGTCCCGAAACGACCGGGCGGCCGCAACCCGCGCTGTGACCGATGCCATGATCGAGGCGACCAGCGTGGTCGGCACTGCCGACCAGTGCCGGGAAAAGATCGAAGCCTATCGGGAATCGGGCATCGATCTGCCCATCGTCAGCCCATTCGCGCGCGGCGCGGAGTCAAAAGCGGTCTTTGAAGCGGTTATCCGAGCCTGCGCCCCGGGATAGGTCACAACACTGGCCCCCGGAGCGATTCGATCGCCAGGCCGATTCACGGCACACCCGGACCAGATATTTCGGGCCGAATGGTCACTCCGCTAGATGACACGCTACTCGGTGTGTTCTGTCCACCGCTCTCAGATCGGGCAGATCCGTCCGGCACTGATCGACCACAAGTGGACAGCGTGAAGCAAAGCGACAGCCAGGCGGCAAATCGATCGGGTTCGGCGGATCACCAGTGATGGTTGTGCGACGCCCCCGGTTTCTACGATTTGGGTCCGCTGACGGCACGGCCGACAGCAACGCCTGGGTATAGGGATGTTTGGGATTATTAAAAAGTGATTCACGGTCCGCTTGCTCGACGATCTTGCCCATGTACATCACTGCAATACTGTCACACATGTGTTGAACAACACCAAGGTCGTGAGAAATAAACAGATACGTCAGATTGAGATCTTTTTGCAATCTGCGAAGTAAGTTTAGTATCTGCGCCTGGACACCCACATCAAGCGCCGAAACCGGCTCATCGCAGATCACAAGACTAGGACTTGAAGCAATCGCCCGGGCGATGCCAATTCGCTGGCGTTGACCACCTGAAAACTGATGAGGAAACAGTCTCAGTTGGTCCTGACGTAGCCCGACCTGTTCAAACAGTTCCTGAACCCGATTGTTACGACTCTTAACTGATCCAATACTTAAACGATCGAGTGGCTCTCGGACGATATCCTTGGCACGTAATCTTGGATTCAACGACGAATAAGGATCCTGAAAAATAAACTGCATATGCCGTCGATGAGTTCGGAGCGATTCACCTTGTAAGCCAAGCAGGTCAACATCACCCATTCGAATTTTACCGGTGGTTACAGGTATTAAACGAGCGATCGCCAGAGCCAGTGTCGTCTTACCCGAACCGGATTCACCTACAACAGCCATAGTCTGGCCTCGTTGTAGCGATAGCGAAACGCCATCGACCGCTCTCAACTGCAGCGCGGCACCGAAGAGGTTCGTTCGCTTAAGGTCGAAGCGAACCTCCACATCACGAAGTTCTAACATCGGCGCAGTGTCAGGCATCGGCTGACTCATTGCTGGTAACAAGCTCCCAACATGCTACGCTTTGGGTCTCTGTTAGCTTTGTGTGGTGGGGTTTTTCTTGCCAACAGACATCGCGAACCAGATCGCATCGTGGTGCGAACATGCAACCATCGAAGCCAAATTCAGAAAGCGGGGGCACCATTCCAGGCACCTCTTGAAGATATGGCCGGTCCGCTGTCACTTTGCCCAACAGATGTGGCACACACGCTATGAGTCCTCGGGTGTAAGGGTGCTGTGGTCGCAACAAAATATCTTCCACTCGACCGTCTTCAATCTTACGCCCAGCGTACATAACCACCACTCGCTCAGCCATTTCGGCGACCGACCCCATATCGTGAGTGATGAGAATGATCGCCGCACCTGTCTCATGTTGTAAGTTCTGCATTAGATCGAAAATCTGTGCCTGTACAGTCACATCCAATGCGGTTGTCGGTTCATCTGCGATCAGAATTTTTGGTTGGCAAGCCAACGCCATCGCAATAATGATGCGCTGCCTCATTCCACCGGATAGTTGATGCGGATAATCATTTGCACGACGGTCAGGCAGGGGTATCTGTACCGCATCTATCATCTGAATCGCCTGAACTTGGGCCTGCTTCCGGGTCAGTCTCTGGTGACGTCGCAGCGTCTCAGCAATTTGCTCACCTACCGTGTAGACCGGATTCAGGGACGTCATGGGTTCTTGAAAAACCATCGAAACTTCGTTGCCTCTGATCTCACGCATCCTGGCATCTGTTGTTTGAACTAGATCTTCGCCCTGCAAAGTTATTGAGCCTGCAGATATCACTCCAGGCGGTGATGGGATCAATCCCATAATTGCAAGCGCGGTCATACTTTTGCCACAGCCAGATTCTCCGACCAGACTCAATGTTTCACCGGGGCCAAGATCAAATGACAGATCATCAATCACCGGCACTACACCACCACGGATCGTGAACTCAACCGTCAAATTTCTAACCGACAGTAGTGGTTCTGCCATTAACGTTTCCGAAGCTTGGGATTTAATGCATCATTCAAGCCATCTCCTACCAATGAGATGGCCAACACCGTAATAAAAATAGCCAGGCCTGGATACATGATTGTGAAGGAGTGTTGTAGGATGAATGGTCGATTATTTCCCATCATCGCACCCCAACTCACCACGTTGGGATCACTCAAACCTAGAAAACTCAAACCCGCTTCAAATAAAATTGCAAAACCAACCAGCAATGCCGCTTGCACCACAATTGGTGGCAACGCATTAGGCAAAATCACTCTAAAGATTAAGGTCGGAGCCTTCGCACCAGCCGAACGCGAAGCGGTAACGTACTCGAGTTCTCGAATTTTAAGAAATTCAGCTCGCGTGACCCTGGCAACACCAGTCCAGCTAACGATGCCAATCGCAAACGCAATCATCTGTAGTGAAGCTCCAAAAAGCGCAACAAGAACCATAGAAAATAGCAATGTCGGCAACACCTGAAAGAATTCCGTGATTCTCATCAGAATTTCCTCAACCCACCCCCGATAGAATCCCGACAGGGCTCCAAAAGTAATACCAATCAGAACACTCAATAAAGCAGCAGCACACCCCACTGCTATGGTCGCCCTTCCACCGTGAATAATTTGGGCCACAAGATCGCGTCCTAAATAGTCTGTTCCTAAAAGAAACCCTTTGGCCCCTGGGGGGCTAAAGGGAGACCAGACCATCTCCCAGGGATCAACCGTATACAGAAACGGGCCCAACAACGAGACTACGATAATAATTGCCAACACAAGCAACCCTGCGACAGCGGCATAGTTTGCGGCGAACATTCGCGCGGCCTCTGTAAAAGGGTGCTCAATCTGAACAACACCCATTTCTTGATGACTCAGGCTTTGCTGTTTTAGCTCTTCACTCACGATTACGCCTGACTTCCTTCTGATGTCTTGATTCTCGGATCAATAATTCGATACACCATATCGGTCAATAAATTCGCCACTACGACAACCAACGATGAAAAGAACAAGATACCCAAAATTGTTGGGGTATCTCTTGCGACAATTGCCTGGACAGCTAACGTTCCCAACCCTGGCCAACTAAACACAGTCTCGACAAGAACTGCACCGGAAATAATTCCAGAAAATACCAATCCAACAGTTGTAACCACTGGGAGTAGTGCGTTACGCAACGCATGCTTGAACACTACTTGGAATTCCGACAAGCCTTTGGCCCGTGCTGTTCTAACATAGTCAGAGCCCAACACATCCAACATACTGGCTCTCGACAATCTGCTATAAATCGCCAGAAAAATCGAACCCAAAGTAACCGCTGGCAAGACTAAATGGTGCAACACATCAATGACATAAGCGATCCCGTCCCTTTCTACTGACACATCTATCATGTTTCCTATGGGAAATATCGGGACGATAACGGAAAACAAAATTATCAGCATGATACCGGTCCAAAACACCGGCGCCGCATAGCCAACCAAAGACAACACGGTAACAAAATGGCTTGTCACCCCGTTTGGGTTTCGAGCTGCCGTGACACCAAGCAATATACCCAAGAAAATGGATATAACCTGGGCACTGATCACTAACAAAAGAGTGGCTGGTAACTTCTCCATTATGAGTTTGGTAACCGGCTCGTTATAGTAAAAAGAATAACCAAGATCTAGCCTTGCCACACCCCAGAAATATTTCGCCATCTGCTCCCACAAAGGTAGATCAAGCCCGTAATCTTCGCGAATCTGCTCCATTATCTCTGCATCTAATCCACCAGCATCCTGGGCAATCGTGTCTGCGACATCGCCTGGAGCAATGTGTATCAGCACAAAATTCAACGCCAAAACAGCAACAAGCAATACGAGACCAAAACCGGCACGCTTAAGTGTGATGATCAAAAACTGCATTGAATTACTATGTATTTAATATGAAATTAACTTGTTCGACCAAATGAGAAATGCCTGCTGACAAGCAGCAGGCATTTCCGAACAACATCTGACATTTCTCTAGGTCAATTCTTCAGATAGACCTCGTCCATTGGGGAGCAAGTGCCCCAAATCGTATTCGGTGGATTGCCCACCTTGGTATGGTTGTAGATCGTGTGGTAAGGCACGGTTTCTGTGAAATAGATCGGTACATCTTTCGCAATTAGTTTCTGCGCTTCGGAATAGAAAGCGACCCGTTTCGCCTGATCGTTCTCCTGACCAGCTTTAGCCAATATGGCATCAACTTCCGAGTTACAGTACTGCTGAGTGTTCGACCAGATCACACCCTTTTTCGCGTTATTACACAAATAGGTTCTATGCACACCGATAACTGGATCACCCCAGTTAAATACCACATCGGTTGTGATATCAAAGTCCCAATTTGAAACAGTCTTTGCCCAGGCGGGAAACCCCGCTGATGTGCGTACAGTGACATCGATCCCAATCTTTTTGAGCTGAGGTTTTAGGTATTCAGCGTTTGGCTTGGCACCCGGCCAACCGAAGTCAACTGTCAGAGGAAAACGCATTCCATCACCGCCACGTGCATAACCCGCGTCATCAAGCATGGCGTTGGCTTTGTCTAGATCTAGATCATAGTGCTCGACATTTGGCTCATGAAAAATACTATCCGGATGAATACCAGTATAAGCCGCCTTAGTTGTACCCTGGCTGATCGCGTTCATGAGGAAATCGCGATCAATCGCGTAAGCGATCGCCTGCCGTACTCGCACATCACTCAGTGGCTCTTTCTTCGTATTAAACGCATACCAGGCTATTGGCCCTATAGCCGCGTAACCTTGGTCAGTCGCAGTCAAATGCGCAACACCCTCAGCATGCAAAATGTCTTGCGCCAATGACTCAAAGGCCGACATGTCAATTTCGCCATTCTCTCTTCCGAGGGATCTTGCTGTTGGATCTTTGATAATCCGCATGACGATTTTGTCTAGATACGGACGACCCTTGATGAAAAAGTTCTCATTCCGTTCCAGGATAATATGTTGATCCCGAACAAACTCAACGAACTTAAATGGTCCCGAACCGACGACGTCTTGAGAGTTACGTGGATGTTTCTTTGGATCTTGTCCATCGCCATAAATATGTTCTGGGATGATCGATCCGAGCTGTGAGGACAGTGCCAGCATAAGAGCCGGATGTGGTTTGGATAATTTGAAAACAGCCGTATTTGCGTCCGGTGTTTCGACACTTTCGACTGCTCCAAACATCGTTTTAAACGGATGATGCGCTTTGATGGTCTTGATGGAAAATGCAACGTCCTTAGAGGTGATCGGTGCGCCGTCATGGAACGTCGCACCCTCGACGAGATTAAACGTCACTGTTCTTGAGTCATCAGACACCTGCCAGGACTTCGCAAGGTAGGGATGAGCATTCCACTGGTCATCGAACCGAAGCAGAGTCGCAAAAAGCTGTGCGCCCGGTGCACCCGTCGCAATACCGGACTGTACTGCGGGATTGAGATGTCGAGGCGTCGTGCCGATCGACATAATCAATGTACCACCCGCTTTAGGGGTATCCGCCTGTACAGTTACGCCAGTCAATGCGAGAACAATCGCACCAATAGCGCTAATCAGTTTTGTTGTCATTCGCATTAATTGTCTCCTTTGGTAGTCAGACTTATACCGTGTCAGCATCGCTGATCACCTGTCCATTGTTCACCTTATCAATCCGCTTTGCAAGGTGAGGAGCGATCCGGCTAGTGGTGCAATATTTGGTTCTGAATTGGTTCTATATTCACAACACCGTTGACCAACAGATTCCAGTGGTGCGCCATCTTGACGTGAACGGACTGCTCCTGGTGCTGGATTGCACCTAACCATTTCTGCTTCGCTCTGCTTCGACGAGTACCCGCCGCAGAATTTTGCCGGAAGCAGATTTAGGAATCTGCTCAGCAAAGTCCAGTAACCGCACGCGCTTGTGCGGTGCGACATTGTCCGCGACAAAGGCCATGATCTCGTCGGCCATTTCATCACTCGCGGCCTCCGGCTCTTTTAGTACTACGATGGCCTTGGGAATCTCACCGGCTTCCTCATCGGGACTCGGGATCACTGCCGTATCGACTATGGCCGGATGTGTCACCAGCAGCGCCTCGAGTTCAGCAGGACTGACCTGCATTGCCTTGTATTTAATCAACTCCTTAACACGGTCCACAATGAAAAAGAACCCTTCTTCATCGACATAACCGACGTCACCGGTGTGGTACCAAGCCTCCGAATCGATACAGTCTGCTGTTTCTTCGGGTTGATTGAGATAGCCCCTCATGATTTGCGGACCGCGTATCCAGAGTTCACCGTCTTCACCCTGGGCACAATCGCGACCGGACTCGACATCGACCACCCGGACTTCGGTATCAGGAATCACTTTTCCGATGGCACCTTGCCGAGATTTATCCGGGTCCATCGAGGACAAGTGTGTCACCGGGCTTGCCTCGGTCATGCCGTATCCCTGCATTATCGGACAGCCAATTCGCTGGCTGGTCTCTATAGATAATTCTCGTCCCAGCGGGGCTGCACCACAGAAGATCGTCTTCACACTGGAAAGGTCAAACTGATCGACCAGGGGACTCTTGGCCAATCCCAGTACGACGGGCGGAACCAGTGGCAGCGTGGTCGCCTTGTATTGCTGTACCAGACCGAGAAACTCCTCCATATCAAATCGAGGCATACTGACCAGAGTAGCGCCTCCAGCGAGCGCCAGCTTCATGACCACGATCATCCCATAGATGTGGAAGAACGGCAGCATTGCCATGATGATCTCGTCTTCGCCCATGCGTTTTTGTTCTTCGAAACCGTCTACCTGACACAAATTAGCAACAAGATTGTGGTGGGTAAGCATCACACCCTTGGGTAGACCCGTTGTACCGCTCGAATAAGGCAGAACCACCAGATCATTCTTAGGGTCGATCTCAACAGCAGGGGCTGGTGAGTCGGTGGACATTAACTCCGAAAAAGAGCGTGCCCCTTCGCCCTCACCGAAGACAAAGACCTCTTCAACCGAAGAGCTGCCTGCGGCTTCAAGCGCCTTATCCAGAAATGGGGGTACAGTCACCAGAAACCTGGCATTGGCATCGTTGAGCTGCTTGGCAAGTTCTGCAGCCGTATACAGCGGGTTAACCGTGGTGTTGATACCACCCACTGAAGCGACAGCATTAAACACCAGCGCGTACTCGGGCATATTGGGGCAATAAATTGCCAAGACATCTCCTTTTCTGAATCCTCTGGCATACAGCCCACCGGCAACTTTTTTGATACCGCCGGCCAGTTGGCCATAGGTCAGACTACGGCCTGAAGGACCGTCGATCAGGGCCGGCTTATCAGCCAGCCGTTCAGCGTGTCGCAGTGCATACTCCGTTATGGAAACGTTCGGGATTTCCAGTTTGAGATCTGTTCGTTCGCTGGTGTAAATCATCGGCTTCCCTCCATCGCTTTTAATACGACTGGCTTAACGCTGGATATTCCATCAGGGGCGGTTTTATCCTACCACTCCCCGAATATAAACCCGCCCCTGGTCGCAAATTCATGGCGGGTATCGAGATAGGCGTAATCAACAGTGACCGTGGATTTCCGACACCTGAACCAGTGGAAAAGACGATCCCGATGCTCATCGAGGATCCCCTGGCATGACGGATCTGAGGCCCGATCGACCAACTCATTTGGATCACCTTCAAGGTCAAACAACTGGGAGTCAAACCCTTCGTAGAACACATACTTCCACCGTTCGGATCGCACCATCCACCCTTTTGCCCGGTCAGCTGCTACCTTGAGTTCCAACCGGGCTTTGCGCGCAAAATAATCGAGCTCAGCCACGACGAAATCCCTCGATTCAGCGTCTCTTCCATGAAGTATGTCCAGAAACGACCTGCCTTCCAGCCAGGGTTGATGAGGATCACCGCCCAGCACTTCGATAAAGGTCGGTATCAGATCGATACCCTCGACCAGTGCCTGGGAGGCACACCCCCTGCTCAGGTCCGCGGACTCGGACGGATCAGCAACGATAAGCGGAATACGGACAGACGGTTCGTGAAACAGCTCTTTCTCGCCCAGCCAGTGATCACCCAGGTAATCACCGTGATCGCTCGTCAGCACAATCAATGTATCTCCCGATCGGCCCAGATCTGACAAAGCCGTCATCAGGTGGCCCACGTGGTCATCGATTTCCTTCACAAGTCCCATGTAGGTCGGGATAACGTTTTGTCGCGCAGCATCGTCGGACAGTACGACACTCTCTCCATGGTTCATAAATGCCTTGACTACGGGATGCGGATCAGCCCTTTCCTCATCGCTGCGTACTGCAGGCAGAATATCCTCAACACCGTACATGCTGTGATATGGTGAAGGCACCATGTAAGGCCAGTGCGGCTTGATATAGCTCAGATGCAGACTCCACGGCTCATCGCCTGCTTCCCGAATAAAGTCTATAGCCCGCCGTGTCATGTAGGCTGTTTCCGAGTGCTCAGCCGAAACCCGCGCCGGTAGATGAGCATTGCGCATATAAAATCCGCTGACGACATCGCCAGCGTCATTGAGCGCAGAAATTACAAAGTCGTTCCACGGGTTGTCGGATACGTAGCCCTGTTCCCGCAGGTACTGGTTGTATCTCAGATTGGGATCAAACATGCCCATCGGATGCAGTCCGTCATCCCGTTCATATGGTTCAAAACCACACTCGAGCACATAGCGACCGTCAACACCTTCTGCGGCAAGATTCAGGCGCTCAACATCCGTTGGGTTGGCGCCAAAATGGGTCTTTCCCACTAGAGCTGAACGCAATCCCTCAGCCCGCATGTAATCACTGAGCGTCCACTCGTCGGTTCGAATCGGTACCCGGTTGTAGGCACAACCATGACTCGCCATTGTTCGGCCGGTGTAAAACGACATGCGGGACGGGCCACATATCGCCGCGTTACAGTACGCGCGGTCAAATTTCATCCCGCGCGTGGCCAGGGCATCGATGTTCGGTGTTTCTAACGTCGGGTGCCCATAGCAACTCAGGTAATCTGCCCTGAGTTGATCGGCCATGATGAACAGAATATTTCGAACCGCGGACATGCGACTCATTATAACGGGCCGAACCAATCCTTCCGTGAAATGCGCTTGTCGGTCGACCTAAGGCACACCGGTCGCCAGCCTACCGGTTATGACCTGACCGGCAGGCTGAAGTTCACATCACCCCACTGCACACTTCCTGTGATGACATCGATCGCCATGAGGTCTTCGCCCACGATGACTGGACCGGCATACTCTGCACGCGCTTGTTCTAACAATCTTGCACGATCGGTGTCGGGAGGCACGATATG
>Ga0310122_10001827_pt1 | contig 13589 bp, 9 predicted proteins | sample CB6_Bottom_1051__FD_203503 | JGI IMG/M metagenome (GOLD analysis project Ga0310122, IMG submission 203503) | Marine microbial communities from Western Arctic Ocean, Canada - CB6_Bottom_1051 | ecosystem: Environmental > Aquatic > Marine > Oceanic | place: Canada: Western Arctic Ocean | collected...
CCATAAAGGACCTAACACCCGCGCATCAATTAATTGTAAAAGGCTGTAGAGATCTTCTATGCGATGCTCTAGTGCGCTACCGGTAAGCACAAAGACATAACGCGAGGGAATTAATTTGACCGTAGAAGCAATTTTTGTCCGCCAGTTGGTAATGCGTTCTGCCTCATCCAGGATGATTAAATCTGGTTTTAAGGTTTCAGTAATGACATTTAAATCGCGTAAAATCAATGGGTAACCAATAATATAAAACAAGGCATCCGCTTGATATTGCACCTGCCTGTTGGCTGCAGTGCCCTGAATAATCTGCAGTTTACTATCGCTAAACTGCTCTATTTCCCTACCCCATTGCTGTGTCAAAGCGTCTGGACAGATGACCAGTACTTTTTTAAGCCCCTCATGCTCAGCCAGCCACGAAGCGGCAGCGATGGCTTGCAGGGTTTTTCCCAAACCCAGCTCATCTGCTAATAAAGCGCGTCCTCGGGATACCAGAAAGGCTACACCCTCTGTCTGATAAGCAAATAAGCGCACCTTAATGCCGGCGAACACACCATTGGCTTGCCTGATCTGTTGTGAAATGTGTCTTGCGCGTACTTGATGCGCTGCATCTTCCGCACATTGCCGGACAAACAGTAAAACATCATCCCCGATGAGCAAGTCATTTCTGGCCTTAAATTTGCGCACAAAGCCATTAAAATCATCAGGCCACCGAGCTTTCCATTGATTTTCTGCATCAAAATATTCGGCTAATTCAGTGACTAACCCTTCAGCACACTGTTCTAACTTATGTAAGCGAATAACGGGGTCAGTGGCAGAGTCCCATGCTAAATACACAAATGAAATAGGCGCGCCTTTTGCTACCAGCTGCGCATATTCTGGCTGTTTTTTTGCATAATGCAGTACCGACTCGATATGCTTGCAGGTTCCCAGACCATTAGTTTCCAGGTCTGGACAGGTACAATAATTTTTTCGCTGATCCAGTGAGCGAATATAAACCTGATACGCTGTTTTCTGATACGTGGCAGAGATAATGGACTTTGCCTGCCAGACACCAAAAGCCAGATTACCCCGCAGCAATTTGACACTGACTTCATTACGCCCCTTTTTCACCCGCTGCTTGATGGCTGCATCCTTCGCCCCACCCAAACTATCCGCTTCGGCAGCTGAACAGCTTTCCGCATAGCGGTATAAACTGGCGATGCCATGCTTACACACATTTTCTTCAGAAGCACATTCGCAATGGCATTGTAAGATATCACTCCTGTTTCGGGTTAATGTTACCCCATAGCACCGACTCTGACTTGCCGCTGCAACCTGAGTGACCAATTGCCCCTCTTGTACCTCCAGTGCAATCACCCGGTGCTCGGTAAAATAAGCGCGCCCCTGCCGGACAGTTTCAGCACAAGCCAGCGTGTTTAATTGCTCTGTAGTATAAAGAAAAAAATCAGCGCTCATATGCTATACCCATGATTTACATTGAAGTAGCAAGGATGGATCACAATCCGCAAAACACCTCAAAACCTTATTGACAGGCGTGAGTTTTTACTCGCAGGGCCGGCTACTTTCTACCTCACAAAAAAAAACCCTACATCATAAAATGCAGGGTTTTTTTATTTTGTCATCGATAATATCGTTGACTACTGTGTACGACTTCTCTCAGCACCACTTCCATATTGACTGTGCCAACACAGTGACTGCTAGCGATCCCCCGCTAAAATCTACTGTAGTTTTTCTATTTTTCTAGCCGCTTCCTCAAAAGAGTCGACCGCCCTGTCAAATGACGAAGTAGCACCGTCAAACAATTCAGCCGCTTGTCCAAAATTTTCGTTCTCTGAACTCAAAATGAGTTTATAGCCTGAGGCTGCGGCTTCCTGAGCAGGAACTGCAGACAATATCTCCTCATCATCATAAAAGTCATCTTCCATCAACAACACATCATCTGTTATTTCAGAGTTACCATCCGTTACCAAGAAATTACGATGCTGTAAAAAAGATTCTCTGGTAAAAACGTAAGGGTCTAAGGCCGCTTCATCGATAAATTGCAAGGCGCCCTCGGCATTGGCTCGAGCATTCAACATCTGTAACAATTGCACAGGAAACCCAACATAACTTGCAGGGTTGGCGGCTGTATCAAAAACAGTGCCCGGAATTCCTCTGGATGTCATCGGCCCCAGTATAGGAAAAACCAGATAGGGGCCTTGAGGCACGCCCCAGACAGCAAGCGTCTGAGCGAAATCTTCTTCATGTTTCCCCAGCCCTAATTCGGCAGCAACATCAAATAAACCGCCTAGTCCTACCGTCGTATTAACCAGAAACCGGCCGGTATCTGCCACACTCTGCTGCATCTTCCCTTGCATGACATCATTTAAAACCACATTTATATCATTAAGATTGCTGAAGAAATTGGCAACGCCTGTTCGCAGCAATTGTGGTGTCACCCATAAATAGGCCTGAGATATGGGTTGCGCAAAATGTTCATCCACTTTGGCATTGAACGCAAATATATCACGATTTAATTCTTCATAAGGGTCCGCTTCTGAAAGTTCTATCAGCTCGGGATCTGCCTCAATGGCTTTATTACCCGCACACCCTGACAGTAAAAGTGATATTGCTATCATTAACATAACAAAGAAAGATGACATGGCTTTCTTTTGTGAAACTATGAACATAATGGGTACATCCTATCTCTTATTGTTTGGCGTAATTATCAATTTTTTCATTAATTTTTGCAATTAAAGATTCAAATCCTTTTCGTTTTAAAAGACTAGTATACTCGGATCTCTTCAATGCTAAATCACTCACGCCATTAGCAATAATATTAATTATTCGCCAATGCTCTCCTTTTTTCTTTAGCATATAATCAAATTTAACATCTTTATCTTCAGGGCGTTTCAGCAGCGTATGTACAATAACACCCCCTCTTGCTGTTTCATTTTCTGACAAATAGACAAAAGACTCGCCAGAAAACACCTTGAAGTTTACCGCATACGCCGAAATACTCAAACGACTAAAAACCTCACTCAGTGAAGTCTTTTGCTGAGCCGTTAAACCCCTCCATTTTTTACCCATGACAATTCGAACAACTTTTGTCAAATCATGGCTGTTCAAAATGGGCTTCTCCAGTTGCGTATAACGCCCATGGAAACCTAGGGCTTCCCCCTGTTTCATCACATCCAGAAGTTCGCGCTGGAAAATCTGCACAATCTCTTTCGCTGTGGGTTTGGGGGTTTCCTTAGCCGTCTGTACGGCCTCACGGGTCTCAATTTCAGCCTCAGGCACAAGTCCAGCAGATGAACTGCCCACACTGACAACAAACAGGATAAAACCGATCCTGAACCAACGACTTTTAAAAAAACTTAACATGCTTCCTCTTAATGAAATGAAATATCAGCTTAAGCCATCCGGATTAAAATCATGACTCTACTTTTACCGGAATCCCAGCAATAGTATTTCCTGCGTCAACTTCAACATAATTAGGTGCGGGAACTTCCACCATGTCTCCCTGCGTTTTTGGACCTCGCAGAGCAACCATCAACCCCTTCACAGGATGCGCCAGCATATCTTCAACGGCTGTCGCTTCATAGCCGCAATGTGCCATGCAATTCGCACATTTGGGATTATTTACATTGCCGTATTTTTCCCAAGGTGTGGTATCCAGTAATTCTTGAAAAGTATCAACATGTCCTTCATCAGCCAGCAAATAACAAGGTTTCTGCCAACCAAACACATTGCGCGTAGGGTTTCCCCAAGGGGTACATTCATAAGCCTGATTACCGGCTAAAAAATCCAGGTATAAACTGGAATGATTCAATTTCCATTGACGATTTTTACCAATGGAGAAAATCCCTCTGAATAAATCTTTGACATCTTTACCTTTGATAAACACATCCTGTTGCGGTGCATGTTCATAACTAAAGCCTGGCGCAATCGTAACTCCTTCTACACCGAGTTCAGTCACATAGTCCAGAAAATCAGCCACTTCACTAGCTGTTTCACCCTGAAATAATGTGCAATTAACCGTCACTCTAAAGCCTTTACTCAAGGCTAATTTAATCGCGTCCACAGCGATATCAAAAACCCCATCCTGACAAACCGAGGTATCATGCCTTGCTTGATTACCATCCAGATGAATAGAAAACGTTAAATACGGAGATGGCGTATAGTCTTTGATTCTCTTCTTTAATAACAAGGCATTGGTACACAAGTACACAAATTTCTTTCTTTCTACGATACCTTTGACGATTTCCGGCATTTCCTTATGGATTAAAGGCTCTCCTCCAGGAATAGAAACCATAGGCGCATTACATTCATCGACGGCATCCAGACATTCCTGCACAGACAGACGTTTATCCAGAATCTCATCGGGATGATCAATCTTGCCACATCCGGCACACGCTAAATTACAACGATATAAAGGCTCAAGCATCAACACTAAAGGGTATTTTTTAATCCCTTTCAGTTTTTGTTTAATTAAATAACTGCCGACGGCTAATTGCTGACGTAAAGGCACACCCATAAAAACTCTCCAAAAACCATAAAACAAATATCATTCCATCATTAAATTTTAAGTTGTATATAAACAACAGCATTCTTTAACAGTGGTTAAAGTCAGCATTCATTAAAGAATTTAACGATTATATAAGCGCTAGAATACTCTTTTCTCTCTGTTGACACCACCCTTAATCACAGAAAAACAACATCAACACCCATTTTTCAAAAATCCAGCGCTGATTACAGCGCAAACCCCTGCCCATTACATTTTTCAGGGCAAACAATACAACACTTAACCCACTGATATAAAATGAATAAATACCATATAAACCCCAGAGTGAATCGACATTTTAGTGCCAATAAACGCAAAAACCATGCATTGACTATAAAACAACATTACTTTGCAAAACAACAACAAAACGACTATTATAATGGCTAATTGATAAAAAACGGGCGCTATTCATAAAGTGAAGTAAAGCCGGATAAATCATGCAACAGGGCACACTTTAGCCCCCCCCTATTTCGGCAAAAATTGTGGCCTAACACCTGCTCAACGCCTAATGCATTTCACCGTGACTTCACTTTATCATCACTCCCCCTCAAAATGTATAACCTTTAAATTTCAAGAGAAACATGAACGGCTCTCCAATAGACATAGCTAAACCTGAATCGTTAAGCAGCTTACCCGACGCTGAATTACAAGCCCTTTTACTTGAGGGAGTATCCCGTACATTTGCCTTGACTATCCCGCAACTCCCCAAGGAATTATATCCTGCTGTTGGCAATGCTTATCTACTGTGTCGCATTGTTGACACCATTGAGGACGAAGTTTCGCTCAATGTTCAGCAAAAAGAATATTTTTGCTCCGCGTTCATAGACATTGTTAAAACCGGCCATAACGCGGATGCCTTTGCCAAAGAGTTAGCCCCTCTACTTTCAAAGCAAACTATTCCTGCTGAACACAGCCTGATACACCTAACAGCCCGAGTCATCGCAATCACCCATTCGTTCGACACCGAACAAATTAATGCGCTCTCCTGCTGTGTTGAAACCATGGCTAAAGGCATGCCTGTTTTTCAGGCTTTAGACCTCAGCGCCGGCGTCAACACTCTGGCAGACATGGATAGCTATTGTTATTACGTTGCCGGCTGTGTAGGCGAAATGCTGGCAAAACTTTTCTGCCACTATTCTGCCGAGATTGACGCCCATAAAGATGAATTATTAAAGCTTTCTGTTTCATTTGGTCAGGGCCTGCAAATGACCAATATCCTCAAAGACATCTGGGATGATGCAGAGCGTGGCGTCTGCTGGCTACCTCAAGATATTTTTACCGAAACAGGATTCGAACTGAAAAATCTGACCCCGGAAACCAATGACGAAAACTTTCGTCTGGGACTGGAACATTTAATCGGTATTGCCCAGCAACATCTGCATAACGCCCTGAAATACACCCAACTTTTGCCCCGCAACGAAACCGGCATTCGTAATTTTTGCCTATGGGCTTTGGGGATGGCCGTACTCACCTTGAAAAACATCAAACAGAATTTAGCTTTTAACCATGCTGACCAAGTCAAAATAACCCGTAAAGATGTTAAAAAAACCATCCTTGCCAGTAAATTTACCGTACGTAGCAATCTACTGTTATCGTTACTATTTAATTTAACCAGTCGTAATCTTAATACAGCAGACTGGCACTATACGCCTGCACCTGCTAAAAAATAATAAGGATAGACTATGTTAAATGAGCCAGCCAATAACAGCGATGATGCGCTTAACCGCCCATTTTCCAGCAAACAACACTCGAATACATTAGATAGCGCCATACAAAACGCACAGGATAAACTACTCAGCCTGCAAGACCAAGAGGGGTTTTGGGTATTTGAATTAGAAGCTGATTGCTGTATCCCTGCAGAATACATCATAATGATGCATTATCTGGGTGATATTGACGAAGAATTACAAAACAAAATTGCCAATTATTTAAGGTCAAAACAATCAACCGAGGGACACTATCCTTTATTTACCGAGGGCGTGGGCGACATTAGCAGCAGCATTAAAAGTTATTATGCGCTAAAAATGGCAGGAGATTCTATTGATGCTCCTCACATGAAAAAAAACCGGGAATATATTCTAAGCCAGGGCGGTGCCGCTAAAGCCAATGTATTCACCCGCATTGCTCTGGCCATGTTCGAACAATTGCCCTGGCGCGGCGTCCCCTATATCCCTGTAGAAATCATGTTACTGCCTAAATGGTTCCCCTTCCATTTGGATAAAGTATCTTATTGGTCTCGTGCGGTGATGGTCCCTTTATTTATTCTTTGCACCTTTAAAGCCACGGCAAAAAACCCCCATAAGGTTGGCATTCACGAGCTATTCCTTATTGACCCCGATAAAGAACAGCATTATTTCCCCGAACGCACCTTCCTCAACAAATGCTTTCTGGCAATGGACAAACTGGGGCGGATGACGCGTCGTTTTTATCCCAAAAAAATGACTCAATATGCTGTCGATCAGGCCGTTGCCTGGTTTACTGAGCGTCTTAATGGCGAAGATGGTTTAGGCGGCATTTCCCCCGCCATGATCTATGCCTACGAAGCCATGCTGTTACTGGGTTATCCAAAAGATCACCCACAAGTTGTTACCGCACGCAAAGCCATTGATAAATTATTGGTCATTAATGAACATGATGCCTACTGCCAACCCTGTCTGTCTCCCGTGTGGGATACGGGGTTAGCGGTACTCGCATTACAAGAAGTCGACAAACAGGCTAATAAAGAAAGCCTGTCACGCGCTTATGACTGGTTAAAATCTAAACAGCTGTCTGATGAACCCGGCGATTGGCGAATTGCCAGACCGGATGTTGACGGCGGTGGCTGGGCATTCCAGTTTGAAAACCCGCATTACCCCGATGTGGATGATACGGCGTTGATTGCTTTTGCCATGGCAGATTCCAACTTCACCGACATGGAAGAACCCATACACAGAGCGACGCGCTGGATAGTCGGGATGCAATCGAAAAACGGAGGCTATGGTGCTTTTGATGTCGATAACACTTATTATTATCTGAATGAAATTCCGTTTGCAGATCACGGCGCATTACTCGACCCCCCCTCAGCAGATGTCAGTGCCCGTTGCGCCATGCTTATGGCCAAAGTCGCAAAAAACCATGCGGAGTATTTACCTGCTCTGGCACGCACTATCGAATACATCCGCACAGAACAGGAAGAAGATGGCTCATGGTTCGGTCGCTGGGGCACCAATTATATTTATGGCACATGGTCTGTTTTACTCGGTTTAGAGCAAACCGATATACCTAAAACCGACCCTTTATATACTAAAGCCGTCAGTTATCTTAAAAACGTACAACGTGAGGATGGCGGCTGGGGCGAAGACAATAAAAGCTATTATGATATTAAACAATACAGCGGACAATATCATTTCAGCACCTCATTTCAAACGGCCTGGGCTGTATTAGGTCTGCTGTCTGCAGGTGAAGGTAACAGCCCTGAAGTCAAAGCAGGTATTGACTTCATTTTAAGCCAACAACAAGCAGATGGTGTCTGGGATGACAAGTGCTTTACCGCACCAGGCTTCCCTAAAGTTTTCTTCTTGAAATATCATGGTTACGATAAGTTCTTTCCTTTATGGGCTTTAGCGCGTTACCGTAATGAATTAACCCGTTTAAACTAACACTCTGATGATTACTGGAATTGTTATTGCACTACCTGATGAAGTTAGCAGTCTCTCTAGTACCAAGATCGGCAAAGGGGAATGCGTCTTCATCAATGAAAAAACCTTGATCGTGCGCTCTGGAGCAGGGCCTGAAAATGCAAAAAAAGCAGCACAATCATTGATTGACCAAGGTGCAGGAAGACTCATTAGCTGGGGCTGTGCAGCGGCTTTAAAAACAGGTTTACAGCCAGGAGACCTGGTGATACCGGACACACTGCACCCTGAAGAACACCACCAGTTTTCACAACTGACGATTACCTCCCCGTGGTTCCAACAGGTACTTGAACAGTTATCTGCTCTACAGCCATTTACCGGTTCATTAGCAGAAAGTCACAGCATTGTAGCCAAATCTTCAGATAAAAAATTGATCCATAAACAAACCCGGGCGATCGCACTGGACATGGAAAGCATCGCCGTTGCTAAAACAGCCAAAGCAAACAACATCGATGTTTTAGTGATTCGCTGTATTGCCGACCCCGTCACCCTGAATTTACCTCAAGCCGTTTGCTATGCCCTTAACCCGCAAGGCGATATAGTCCTCATCAAATTACTCTGGTTTCTTTTAACCCATCCGGCAGAATTACCGAATCTGGTTAAACTCGGTTTAAATTTTAATGCCGCTAAAAACAAATTAAAGTTAGTGGCAAAACATCTTGTTACAATAGTCGGTTTTGAGCAATATCAAGCAATGCAATGAGCGCACATTCTTCTTCCATGATAGACCGGTTTTTATGCTGGTGGGGCACTCAAGTTCTCCGCTTTCCTTGGCTCCTCATCTTAACGGTATTTATACTCTCAGGTAGCAGTCTATATTACACCTCACAAAATCTTGGGGTTAATACCAACACAGCAGAAATGCTGTCACCTGACCTACCGTTTCAAAAAAACCGTCAGCGCATAGAAGCAGAATTCCCTCAGGATGCCAATGTGATTATTCTGGTGGTTGATGCACTCACCCCTGAACAAACCTCATTAGCGGCCAACATGCTGGCAGACACCTTAAAAACCCAGCCTCGCAATTTTTCTTCTGTCTATATCCCGACGGAAAATGAGTTCTTTAGACAGCAAGCGCTGCTATTTTTAGATCAAAATGAACTTGAAGATCTCTCGGCTAAATTAATCGATGCGCAACCCTTTATCGGCTATTTATCACAAAATTATCATCTGGAAGGTTTGTTTGATATTGTCAGCAAGGCCTTAAAAAAAACCGATGATCACCTACCCATGGATCTTGAGCCCTTATTGCTGGCCATTAATAACACCTTGGCGCATCAGTTAAGTGGTAAACCCTATGCGGTTTCATGGCAAAATTTATTAGCGGCAGATAAACTCAACAGCAAAACCAACCGCACCATTGTGATCGCCAGGCCTAGAATGAACTTTGAGGCCATCTTGCCCGCAGAACATGCTTTAACAGCAGCAAGAAATACCGTAAAACTTATCATGCAAGAGCATCCGGGGATCAGAATTCGCATCACCGGGGAAACCGCTTTAGAACATGAAGAACTGGAAAGCGTCAGTGAAGGGGCCATTATTTCAGGCATCGTGTCCTTGATTCTGGTCTGCAGTTCCTTATGGATAGGCCTGCGCTCCTTTAAATTATTATTAGCGACTTTTATTGCCCTTATTCTGGGACTCATACTCACCGCGGGGTTTGCCACCCTTGCCATCGGACACCTTAACCTGATTTCCATTGCCTTTGCAGTGCTCTATATAGGCCTAGGTGTTGATTACGCTATTCACCTCTGTCTACACTACAGAGAATGCCGATCCGAAGGCATGGAAAATCGGGAATCCATCATTGATAGCCTACACACCGTTGGCTTTTCTATATTTTTATGTGCCATCACCACCTCGATGGGATTTCTGGCCTTTATCCCCACTGATTACTCGGGCGTTTCCGAATTAGGTATTATTTCAGCAGGCGGTATGTTTATTGGTTTAGCGGTATCCTTAACGGTACTCCCTGCATTATTAACGGTGTTAAAATTCCATCATGTGCAACCCATAAAACCCTTCTTTAGCCTGGGAATTTTGACCACTTTGCCTTTTCGTTATGGCAAACTTATCCGGATCTTTTCCCTGGTGTTAGCCATCGGTTCCTGCCTCTTGCTGACACAACTGGTTTTTGACTCGAACCCGATCAATTTAAGAGACCCTGAAAGCGAATCCGTTGCCACCATCAAAGAATTGTTGCGCTCCCAGACAGACTCACCTTTTGCCCTGTCTACATTAGCTTCTAACCGGAAAGCGGCCGCTCATCTTGCCCAGCAACTGGAACAACTTCCCTCGGTTCACGACACTATTTTTATTAACGATCTACTAGCAAAAGATCAGCAAAACAAACTCGACATCATCGAAGACCTGGACCTTATTTTAGGCCATCAACTGAATACCTTCGATAATGAATTCATCCAGACCAACCCCAGACAGGCTTTACTGAATTTATATTCAGACATTACTGCAATACTAGAAACAAATACCGCCCACCCTAATCGGGCAATATTAGAGCAGCTGCAAAATAATATCCGCCATTTTACCAATTACTATTCTGAATATAATACCCAGCCTTACCTCACCCTGGAAAAAACGACCTTAGGCCTCCTCCCCTACACCCTGGATCGGCTACGTACCAGTTTGTCAGCCACCGCTTATCAATTGAGTGACCTGCCAGACTATATACGGACACATTGGATCAGCCCTGCAGGACAGTACAAAATTTTGATCATGCCCGAACATGATCAAAACGAAGTGGAAAACCTTAAACAATTTGTGGCAGAAGTCCAGACTGTCGCACCTTCCTCTTCGGGCCTCCCCGTTGCAGACCAGGCCTCAGGCATTGCCGTCGTTCGTGCTTTTATACAAGCCTTTACCGGTGCAGTTATTGCTATTTTTCTGCTATTACTGCTGATTCTTAGAGATTTGAGAAGCACATTACTGGTCATTGGCCCTTTATTATTAGCCGCATTATTAACCGGTGCCAGCAATGTATTACTGAATAATTCATTCAACTTTGCCAACATTATTGCCTTACCCTTACTTATGGGTATGGGGGTCGATAGTGGCATTCATATTATGCATCGCCTTAAATCAGGTCTGTCCTGTAACCAGGAAATATTGCAAAGTAGCACCGCACGCGGGGTCTTTTTTAGCTCATTAACCACCCTCTGCAGCTTTAGTAGTCTGGCTTTTACCCCGCATGTTGGAACTGCCAGCATGGGCTTATTACTCGCCGTTGGCATTTTCTACACCTTGATTTGTACACTCATTGTGCTTCCTGCTTTTTACGGCAATAAACAACAATAACCTTTAATTCTTCGTCTTAATCAGGATCTTTCATGTCTTTCAGTATCGCCGAACTTTTTTCCGAACACTTCGATAAAAAATTTGAACTACACGAACAGCATCTCAACAACCAAATGGTGAGAGTATTAAGAACGATTGGCTATGATAGAAATTATACAAAAGCAGTCGGACAATATTTATATGATGAAGATAATACCGAATACCTGGATTTACTGAGTGGGTTTGGCGTATTTGCCGTCGGCCGAAATCACCCGACCGTGATTCAAGCACTGCAAGACACACTGAGCATGGAACTTCCCAACCTGATACAAATGGACGTTTCGCTATTGAGTGGCCTGTTGGCAGAAAAAATACTGGCCACTGTCCCTGACAACCTGAATAAACTGTTTTTCTGTAATTCCGGCACTGAAGCCGTTGAAGCCGCCATTAAATTTGCCCGCTACACCACCAAACGTGAACACATACTCCACTGCGAACATAGCTTTCACGGTTTATCACTGGGGGCATTATCGCTTAATGGCGAAGACATTTTCAGAGAAGGTTTTGGCCCACTACTTCCCGCCTGTAGCGCCATCCCTTTTAACGACCTGGAGGCTCTGGAACAGGCACTCAGCAACAAAGATGTTGCCGCATTTTTCGTTGAACCTATTCAGGGCAAAGGGGTGAATGTTCCCGATGACAATTACCTGCCTGAAGTTGAACGTCTTTGCAAAAAATACGGCACCTTATTCGTTGCCGATGAGATTCAGACAGGCTTAGGTCGTACCGGAGAATTCTGGGCAATAGACCATTGGCAAGTCAAGCCTGATATGATTCTCATGGCCAAAGCGCTTTCCGGTGGTTTCATTCCGATAGGTGCGGTGGCGATGACCCAGAACATCATGGATACCGTTTTTAACCGCATGGACAGAGCCGTAGTGCATGGCTCAACCTTCTCGAAAAACAATATGGCCATGGCCGCAGGCTTGGCAACACTGCAAGTGATGGAAGATGAAAAACTGGTGGAAAATAGCGCCCGCATAGGAAATGACATTATTAATTCAATCCAGGCCAGCACTCACAAATATGAGTTCTTAAAAGAAGCACGAGGCAAAGGACTGATGATTGCCGTCGAATTTCAGGCGCCTAAAAGCCTAAAATTAAAAGCTGCATGGGCCATGTTAGAAGCCGCTAACAAAGGCTTGTTCTGTCAGATGGTGACTATCCCTTTATTTAAAGATCACCATATGTTGACGCAGGTTGCAGGCCATGGCATGAATGTGGTCAAACTGCTACCGCCGTTAAATATCACCTCCAAAGATCGGGACTGGGTCGTTGATTCCTTTGATGCAGCCATAGCAGAAACCCATAAAATACCAGGCTCAATTTGGGATCTGGGGAAAAACCTGGCGAGTCATGCCATTAAAAACAAGAAAAAATAAACCCGTGTTAGCGCTGAAGTGATGCACAAAAACCCGCTTTTCACTTCATGCCGGGGCTACACTCCTGACGCGAACCCGTTAACCGGGGATTTATCTGTTTTACACGCTCAAGCGTACAAACAATAAATCCGGTAAAGAGCATGGAAGGTATGGCTGATTTTTTCTACTCGTTGACAGGCAACATAGAGCTGCTGTTTTTTTCCATGGCTATTGGCAGCTTATTGCGGGTATTTTTCACCCTGCAGCCCTGGGAACTCAAGAATAATGAAATACTGCCCGCTCAAATTAGCGTTGCTGACAGCGTCTTGGAGATGTTGGCTAGAATTAAAACCACTTGCTCCAACCATAAAATGGCTGGCTTTTTTTCCGTATTTACCTTATTTCAAATCGGTATGATTTTTATGTTCTATCGTGAACCCCTGGTCTAATCATGAACACCTCACACTATCCAATCCTCAATAAAATCCAGCTACCTGCTGATGTGCGTAAGCTGGATAAAAAACAATTAAAAAATTTATCAGCCGAACTCCGTGATTACCTCACTCAGACTGTGAGCATCTCCGGCGGTCATTTTTCTGCCGGTTTAGGTACGGTAGAACTCACAGTTGCGCTACATTATGTTTATAACACCCCGGTAGATCA
>Ga0310122_10001829_pt1 | contig 13580 bp, 14 predicted proteins | sample CB6_Bottom_1051__FD_203503 | JGI IMG/M metagenome (GOLD analysis project Ga0310122, IMG submission 203503) | Marine microbial communities from Western Arctic Ocean, Canada - CB6_Bottom_1051 | ecosystem: Environmental > Aquatic > Marine > Oceanic | place: Canada: Western Arctic Ocean | collected...
TTCGGTGCCGGAACGAAGTGGTCGCCTAGTGGCCTGTATCAGGGCTCTAGGCGCCAGACGGGCTGAACAGCTCGCCGTCCAGTCTACTGGTGCTGCAAGAAGAACCCAGCTAGCGTCGGACTGCGATACCCATCACCTCGAAGCGTGCACCCCGTAGAAGCGCACCGGAGCCGACAAACGCGCGGGCCGGCGGGTCGCTCGTGAAGTAGCTGGAGTACACCGCGTTGAAGTCGGCGTAATGAGCGACATCGGAACAGAAGACCTGCACAGTGACAAGGTCGTCCATCGTCATCCCCGCCTCCTCGAGCACCGACCGGATCTGGTCGAGCACGTTCCGTGCTTCCTGCTGCGCCTCGGCGGGAGGCTGCCCGGTGGCCGGATCCATGCCGAGCCGACCGGAGAGATACAGCGTGTCGCCCGCCAGGATCGCGTCGCTGAACGGCGCCTGGGTCGTGCGACCCGGTAGATTGATCGCGCGTCGCTCCGGCGGCGCAGGCGCCACCTGGAGCGATTCCGCAGGTGCTGGCCTCGCCGTGAGGAACACAACGCCAACGCCAACGCCAACGACCAGTGCGATACCCGCGCCGACGATCCCCGCAACGATGCCCAAGGTTCTCATGGCTGCTACCCCTCCATTGTCAGGACTGTCGAGCCTGTCGTCTCCCGCGCTTCCAGGGCACGATGCGCTTGCGCCGCCTCCTTGAGCGGAAACACCTGGCTGACCTGCACCTTCACCGCACCGCTTCGCACGACGTCGAACAGTTCGGTCGTGGTGGCGTCTAGCTCCTCGCGCGTAGCGATGTAACTGGCCAGCGTCGGCCGGGTCAGAAACAGCGAGCCCTTCGCCGCCAGAACCCCCGGGCTGAACGGCTCCACCGCGCCGGACGCATTGCCATAACTGACCATCAGCCCCCGTGGCCGGAGGCAATCGAGGGACGCGGTAAAGGTGTCCCGACCGACCGAGTCGAACACCACCGGCACACCGGCACCATCGGTGATCGCCTTGACTCGCTCGACGACATTCTCGCGGGTATAGACGATCGGATGGTCGCACCCGTGCGCCCGCGCCAGCTCCGCCTTCTCGTCGCTGCCGACCGTACCGATGATGGTCGCGCCGAGATGCTTGGCCCATTGACAGGCGATGAGCCCGACCCCCCCGGCGGCGGCATGCAGCAGGATGGTGTCCCCCGTCTTGACCCGATAAATCCGCCGCAAGAGGTACTGCGCCGTGCACCCCTTGAGCATCATCGCAGCCGCCTGCTGGTCGGTGATGTCCTCAGGGAGCCGGACGAGCCGCGCCGCATCGACCACACGCTGCTCGGCGTAGCCGCCCAGGCTCATGGAATAGGCGACTCGGTCGCCGACACCCACGACCGACACGCCGTCACCCACCGCCTCGACCACACCCGCACCTTCATTGCCGATGACGGCGGGCATCGCCGGCACCGGGTATAACCCGGTGCGGTGATACACATCGATGAAGTTGAGACCGGCCGCCGTCTGGCGGATCAACGCCTGGCCGGCGCCCGGTGTCCCGGGGTCCACCTCATCCCAGCTCAACACGTCGGGTCCACCGTGCTCGTGAATACGGATGGCTCTCGTCATGGTCTGCTCCGGTCTCGTTGAAGCCTACGCCCGGGGTGGGCCTCGGAATCATACTGCCCGCCCGAGCGTCTCTCAACCAGAGACGCGGGACGCAGGAGAAGCGGGCCGCGTCCGACCTTCCCTCGCCGGCGAGGCAAGAGCGGGCCTGCCTGCCGAAGCTCGCCGGCGAGGGAGGTCGGCGAGCGAAGGCGGGTGACAAGAGACGCGCGTTTGGGCACACTGTCATCACATGACACAATCCGCCTTCGACACACACCACCCGCCAGACCCGGCGCTGGTCGCCGATTGCGTGCATTGCGGGTTCTGTCTGCCGACCTGCCCGACCTACCTGCTCTGGGGCCGGGAGACCGATTCCCCGCGCGGCCGGATCGCGCTCATCAAGGGCGGGCTCGAGGGCCAGACGGCGATCACAGACCGCTTCGTCCGCCACTTCGACACGTGTCTGGGCTGCATGGCCTGTGTCACCTCCTGCCCATCCGGAGTGCAATACGACAAGCTGGTCGAAGCGACGCGTCCACAGATCGAGCGACGCGTCGACCGGACGCTGGCCGACCGGCTGTTCCGGCGGATCATCTTCGGGTTGTTCCCCTACCCCGGTCGTCTCCGACTCGTGGCGGGAAAGTTGTGGGCGTATCAGCAGTTCGGTCTGCAGTGGCTGGTCCGTGCGAGCGGCGTGTTGAGCCTGCTACCGGCACGGCTGCGCGCCATGGAGTCTGTGCTACCAGCAGTATCGCTGCGAGGCGCCTGGTCACACCCGCCAATCCGGGTGCCGCCCACCGGCGAGCGGCGCCGGCGGGTCGGCCTGCTGCTCGGCTGCGTGCAGCGGGTGTTCTTCAACGAGGTCAATGCCGCGACCATCCGGGTCTTGGCGGCGGAGGGCTGCGAGGTCGTCGTTCCACAGTCTCAGGGCTGCTGCGGCGCCTTGATGCTGCATAGCGGACTTGAGACGGACGCGGCCCAGATGGCGCGCCGCTTCATCGACGCGTTCGAGGCGGAGGCGGCCGACGTCGACACGATCGTGATCAACGCCGCCGGCTGCGGCTCGACACTGAAGGGATACGGCCATCTGCTTCGCGACGACCCGGTCTACGCCGAACGGGCACGCATGCTGGCCGGCAAGTGCAAGGACATCTCGGAGCTGCTCGACGAGCTCGAGCCGCGGGCGCCGCGGCACCCGGTGCCGCTCCGCATCGCCTACCACGACGCCTGCCACCTGCGACACGCTCAGGGTGTCAGGGACGAGCCCAGGCGGGTGCTGGGCACGATTCCGGGGCTGGAGCTATGCGAGATACCGGAGGCGGAGATCTGCTGCGGCTCGGCCGGCATCTACAACCTGGTCGAGCCGGAGACCGCTAGTGACCTGGGCGACAGAAAGGCTCGCCACATTCAGACCACCGGTGCCACGGCCGTGGTATCGAGCAACCCAGGGTGTCTTCTGCAGATCGCAAGTCGACTGGAACAGACCGGCACGACCATGCGCACATATCACATGGTGGAGGTGCTGGATGCGTCGATCCGCGGAGAGACGCTCACGTAGTGCGTCCGCAGTCGGTAGCCTGTCTCTCCCAGTACATCCTCGCCAGCCATGGTCAGTCCACGGACACTCCTGAATAAGCCCGAGTTCATTTTCCGACCGCGCCAGGTCGGGAAGCGTTTGACAGTCCATCGAGCGTTGCCACAGACACGCACGGTTATTGAGCTCCCGTGGGGACACAAGATTGAAGCCCTGCCTACCGAAGTCATCGGCAAGTCTCTATGGCACCTCGGGCTGTACGATCTGGTTGTGAGCGAAGCCCTCTGGCGTCTGTGCGAGCCCGGGGAGACCGTGGCCGATATCGGGGCCAACCTTGGCTACACCGCTTCGCTGATGGCCAAGAGAATCGGCCCCTCGGGGACACTCTATGCGTTCGAACCTCACCCGCAGAACTTCGCATATCTGCGGACGAATATCGCCCTGTGGGGAGCCAGTGAAGCCTTGCCGCGGATCGTTGCCGAGCAGGTGGCCTTGTCAGACAAAGTCGGACGGTCTGGGCTTACTGTCCCGGAGGAGTTTTCTCGCAATTCGGGGGTTTCGTATCTCAACGACTCGGGGGTGGGCGCAGCATCGCTCGTGGTGCCGGTGCAGACCCTTGAGCACGTTTTTGGAGAAACGGCTCCTGCGGTGATCAAGATAGACACAGAAGGTCACGAAGAACGGGTATTGAGAGGCGGCCAGGCGCTACTGGAGAAACAGCGGGTTTGAGACATTGTTTTTGAGGATCAAGAACTTTACCCGTCGCCCACGATGTCGTTGCTCGAAAGCTGGGGCTATCATCTCTTTCGTCTCAAGAAGCATCTTTGGGGTCCGCGACTCGCTGACCCTGCCACAGACAATGCACTCCCTACATGGGAGGCGCCCAATCTCGTCGCCACCGCTGACCCTCAGAGGTTGAAACACCTCTTCAAGACACCGCTGTGGAGCATCCTGAGGCTGTGAGGATGCCTTCCATATTCTCAAAGACCACCGGGGCCACGGCCGGGGTTCAGCGTCCCGGTTGGGTCGAAACGACGCTTGACCTCCTGCATGACCCGCAGGCCGTCGCCGACCTGACCCCAGACGTCGAGCAGCGTCTTCAGCTCGCGGTCGGCGCGTTGGATCGTCGCGCTGCCGCGACCGACCGGCAGCCGCTCGCGGAGCGCGGTGACAAACGCCGCCTGCTCCGACACCGCGCCATCCAGCGCGAGATACAGCACCCCGAGATCTGCGCGACCGGTCACGACGCAGTCGAGTTGCCGCGTCTTCGCGGTGGCGTCGAGCCAGACGAGCGTGGCCGCCAGCTCACCCGGCAGGATCGCGAGCTTCACGATCGTCCCATCCCGGTCGAACACACGTGCCTCGTGCTCGCGCCAGGCCAGGGTCTCTTCTTCCCCGGTTAGGATGACCGATGTACCGCCGTGCCCCCGCACCAGCCGGGCGGCCTGCTCCGCTTGGTCGACCACCACGGTCTCGACCGACTCGAACCGGATGAACATCGTCGCCGGGGGCGCGCCCAGCTCCAGCGCCGTCGGTGTGAAGGCGTGCGCACGGAGATCGGCGACAACCGCAGCGACATGCGCGTTCGCGGGAAACTCCGCCGATACCGTCCGCGAGGCCTCTGCCAACGGCGCAAGCTTGAAGGTCGCGGTCAGGATGACGCCGAGACACCCGAACGAGCCGGTCAGTAGCCGCGCCAGGTCATACCCTGCGACGTTCTTCACCACGATGCCGCCGGTCTTCGCAAGCAGGCCGTCGGCCCGAGCCAACGTCATCCCGATGATCAGGTCGCGCGGCGCCCCGTGACGCTGTCGGTGCGGCCCGCTGTCATTCGCCGAGACGATCCCGCCGATCGTGGCTCGGTCACTCCAGGGCGGGTCGAGCGGCAACCACTGGCGGTGCCGACGCAGCACGCGGTTCGTCTCGGCCAACGTCGCGCCGGCCTGCAAGGTGGCGGTCAGGTCGCCGTGGCGATGCTCGAGCACCGCGCTCATTGCCGTGGTCGACAGCAGCAGATCGACCGACCGGGGTGGCGGTCCCCAGCCCAACTTCGTACCGCCGCCACGGACGACCACCGTATGGCCCGTCTCTGTCGCCCAGGCGAGCGTCCGCGCAAGCACCCCGGGCGTCGCCGGCGTGGCCACGACACCGGGCACAACACCATCGACCGCGTCGGCCTCGGAGCCCGGGCGTGCTATCGCGGCGCCGGCCAGCGCATCCAGCTCGGCCACCTGGGCCAGGACGATGTCGAGCGATTGTGACCGGCTCGGCATTGATTTGTTCGCAGCGACTCTCAGACACGGTCGACGAGACCGGCGACCTCAGCAGGGTGGGCGCGATACGGCCCGGGCACCTCACCGCACAGACGCGGGGTGGGGAACAGCTTCCCGGGGTTGCAGATCTGGTCGGGGTCGAACGCGGCGCGAACGAGTTGCATCGTGTCCAGATCCTCAGGGGTGAACATCTTGGGCATGTGACACGCCTTGTCTGCACCGATGCCGTGCTCACCGGTGAGCGACCCACCGACATCGAGACAGTACGTCAGGATCTCGGTGGCGACCTGCTCGGCCAGCTCGGCCTGTCCGGCGACCGCCTCGTCGTAGCAGACAAGCGGGTGCAGGTTGCCGTCGCCGGCATGGAACACGTTGCCGATCGTGAGCCCGGAATCGATCTCGAGCTGACGGATTCGCCGGAGCACTTCGGGCAGCCTGCTCCGGGGGATCACACCGTCCTGGACGTAGTAGCTCGGCGAGATCCGCCCCATCGCGGCGAACGCCGCCTTGCGGCCCATCCAGATCCGTCCCCGCTGGGCCTCGTCGCGGGCCACCTGCACACCCCAGCCATTGTTTCGAGCGCACACCGCCTCGATCTGCGCAAACAGGACCGCGACCTCGCTCTTCGGTCCGTCGAGCTCCACGATCAGCACCGCCTCGGCATCGGGAAACCCGGGGTGTACCGCCGCTTCGGCGGCCCGGATCGTGGTTCGGTCCATCATCTCGATCGCCGCCGGGATGATCCCCGCCGAGATGATGTCGGACACGGCGTTCCCGGCGGCGTCGGTCGAATCGAACGCGGCCAGCAACGTCTGCACCGCCTCGGGACGACGGAGCAGCCGGAGCGTCACCTTGGTCACGACCGCCAGCGTGCCCTCGGACCCGACCAGCACCCCCAACAGATCGAGCCCGGGGCTGTCGAGCGCCTCACCGCCAAGGTGCACCAGCTCGCCGTCCGGCAACACCGCCTCGACCCCGAGCACATGATGGACCGTGAACCCGTATTTGAGGCAATGGGCGCCCCCAGAATTCTCGGCGACGTTGCCACCGATCGAACAGATGACCTGACTGGATGGGTCGGGCGCGTAGTAGTAGCCCTCGGACGCGACACGCCGGGTCACTTCCAGGTTGAGCACCCCCGGCTCGACCGTGATCTGCTGATTCGGGATATCTATATCGAGCACCCGATTCAGCCGGGTCAAGACGATCAACACCCCGTCGGGATGCGGCAACGCCCCACCCGACAGTCCGGTACCCGAACCACGGGCCACAAACGGCACCTTCGACCGATGACAGAGCCGGACCACCTGCTGCACCTGGTCGACCGTGTCGGGTAACACCGCCACGGCCGGCTGCTCACGCAGACGCACGAGTCCGTCCGACTGGTAGGTCAGTAGCTCACCCAGGTCTCGGACCAGCCCGTCCGGTCCGACGATCCGCCCGAGCTCAGCAAGGAAGATGGTGTCCATCACGGTCTCGCGTACAAGTCGATGACGTTCTCGATCGCCCGGCGGCACACGCGGCAAAACCCCACCGGGTTGCGCGTGAACATGATGCAGTCCACCTCGGGCCGGTACAAACCGGTCGATTCGTAGGAGGCGCCCTCGAACGCCCCAACCTTGCCGGCATGCTCCATCCCACCCAGCAGCGCGGTCTCGCGCTCCATCTGAGCAGTGAACAGCTCGTCCATCGCTGTCTCGGGTGCGCCGTCGGCCCGCAACCCGCGGCGCTCCTGTTGGGCCGCGACGCTCCCGGTCTCGAACCGATCCTTGTCCCACGGTGTCGGCAGCGGGACATCCACACCTACCAGATCGCGCCACTTCAGATTCGCCGGGTCGTGCAGCGCCGTGGCGTTCGGCTCCCATGGCTCCGGGTGATACGTCGCACCGGTCTCGTAGGCCACGTCCGACGTGTAGTACTCGTCGGCCAGCCCGGCGAAGTGATGACCGAACTCGTGGATGAATACATACTCGGCGAACCCCGTGTCGGCGGCCGCCGTCGCCTGGAAATTGAAGATCCCGCCGCCGCCATACTGCTCCTCGTTGACCAGGATTTCGAGAAACTCGTATGGCGCCGCCGACGCCGCGTCCCGGAGCGCGCGGTTGTCGTAGGTCAGAACGTAGCGCTCCGAATCGAAGATGTTGTACTCGACGGACAGTGGCGTGCGACGGAACTGCCCGGCGCGTGGTCGGCTCACGCCGGACTCGGCCGACGGCAGATCGAGCCCCCACACGTTGAACTCATTCTTTCGGCTCCGGAACGGCTCCTCGGCGAACAAGGCGTTCGCCAGCCGGGTCGCATCGGCGTGGAACTTCGGGATCTCGGCCACCGTGTAGCCCTCGCCGATGACCAGCAGGTCGACCTTCTGGGACGGCGGGCCGCTCTCGAACAACGGCCAGACCTCGCCGAGCGGCTCCCGGTCGGTCGGGTTGACGAACCGCGAGTCCGGGTCGATGACGACGGACCAGATCTCGTGGAAGCTGTTCTCGGCGTCGCGCGTCTTCAAGACCACCTGGACCGGCGCCTTCGGCCAAGGAAACCGAAGTGACTCACCAAAGCTCCGGTAGACCTCGCGGGACTCGGCCGTGGTTTCCCACTCGCCGTAGATCGACGCGAACCCACGCGAGTACAGCACCCGGTTCGTCCGACGGTCGAGCACTTCGAACAGATACTTCCCCAGGTTCAGACCATCCACCAGCCGCGTCCGGCTGCCGGCCCACGGCCCGTCCGAGACCACCTGGTCCAACCCGATGATCTCCTGGCCTACTCCACCCGAGTGGATGTAGTCCACCCGCATCGTCTTGTCCCGGAAGAAGGTGTCGAAGTCGGGCGGCTGACCCGCAGTCTGGGTATCCAGCGCGAGCGTCACGGCCAACGCGGCCGAAAGACCGGCAATCCACCGATAGCGAGTCATGACGACATTCTATTCTAGTGTCCGTGGCGAACGTCCCGCGACCATCGGACTACAATGTACAGGTTGACTTCAGCCGTCACAACGCGACTGTCGTTTCCGACCGACACATCGTGCACGAAGCCCCCGCTCCGACACTCTCGCAGGAGGTCGTCAGCCGGCTCTATCGCCGCGCGCTGAGGGAATCAGCGCTCAGCACACAGCAAGTGCCGGAATCGGTGTTTGCCGACGCGGTCCGGCGCAGTGTCGAGCATCGGTTCTCAGGCGCTGCCCCGCCGGCCCCCCCCCTCCGGCGGTATCTGGACACGCTTCACTTGGTCGACCTCGCCCTGGCGTGCGCCTGCCGAGCAGGCGACGAACAGGCATGGGAGCGATTCATCCTGGAGCTGCGCCCAACGCTCTACCGGGCCGGCCGGGCGATCACCGGCGAGGAGACGGCGGGACGGGACCTGGCGGACTCACTCTACGCCGAACTGTATGGCGTGGGTCGAGGTGACCGTGTATCCACCGAGCGCCGGTCGCTGTTCCGCTATTATCACGGCAGGAGCGCACTAGCGACCTGGTTGCGCGCCATCCTGGCGCAGCGCCATGTCGACCAGGTCCGTGTCACGCGACGAACGGTCGCGATGGAGGACCACGAGCTCGCACTGGTCATGAGTCCCGCGCCCGGCGCACGCGGAGAGCCGGACCGCGCGCGGCACCTCGCCATCCTCCGGACCGCACTGCGGAACGCTCTCGGGTCATTGCCGCCCACGGACCGGCTGCGACTCGGCTGTTACCACGCGCAGGGGATGACACTTGCTGCGATCGGGCGGCTGCTCGACGAGCACGAGGCGACGGTGTCGCGTCGTCTCGCGCGCGCCCGACGTGAGATCCGCAGCGCCCTCGAGCGTGCGCTGACCGAGGAGGGTCTCACGGCGGCAGAGATACAAGACTGCTTCGAACACGCCGTCGAACACTGGCCGTTCGATCTGGCAGCCGAGCTGCAAGAAACGACGAGCCCAACGTTCTAGTCACAGAGGGATAGGAGTACGCGTGACGGCACGGACGCGCCAACAACAGACCACCGACGCACTGATCGCCCGCGGGCTCGCCGACGCCCAGACGTCGGGCAGGTGTCCGGAACCGGACGTACTGGGGGCGTTCCACGACCGGACGCTCGACGCGGACGAGACCGACCGCTGGCTCGCGCACGTCGCCGACTGTCAGCGCTGTCAGACGATGCTCGCGGCGGTCGGTCGAGCGGCCGGGGACATGGGGGCCGACACGCGCGGTTCGATGACGTCCCCCTGGTGGAGATGGCGCGTGCTGGCGCCGTTGAGCGCGTTGTCGATCGTCGTGCTGGCGGTCTGGATCGTGGACCCCGTCGTGGCCCCCGGGTCAAGGCTCGACCGGCGGGTGGTCTCGGAGGCGCCCCAGACCCTGCCCCAGACGCAGCGGGCGTCGGCGGCAACGGCGACAACAGAGCCGACCGAGCCTCGGCGTGTGCCGTCGACGACCGGCGCGCCGCTGGCTGTACTCGAATCGGCGAACACCGCCGCCACGCCCACAGACCCGATACTGGTCCGCGACATCGACACCGCTCCTCAAACACCAGCGGCGATCGCCACACCCCCGGTGGCCGCGGCATCCGCTCGAACACCCGACGCGACTGGAGACGCCACCCGTCGACCGGAAGCGCCGGCCCGCGTCCGATCCAATGACTCCGCGCCGGCCGCCGCACCGCTGCTTGAAGTCACCCGTTTCGCCGCCGTCGAAGCCAACCCGCTCCAGATCGTGTCACCCGACCTGGCAGCACGGTGGCGGGTGGCCCCGGGCGGTCCAGTCGAGCACTCAGTCGACGGCGGCGCCACCTGGCAGATCCAGACCAGCCCGACAGAACGCGTCATCGCCGGCTCGGCCCCCACCGATCGTGTGGCCTGGCTTGTCGGCGAAAACGGCTTCGTACTCCGTACCATCGACGGCGAGCGCTGGGAGCGCACCACGGCGCCGGCCGTCACGCGCCTGACGAGCATCGACGCCGTCGATCGGCTCGACGCGACGGTCGCCACCGCCGATGGCCGGCGATTCCGCACTGTCGACGGCGGCGCGCGGTGGGTACGGCTGCCATGACTCCTCAACCACCGTCTGACACCGACGCGCCCCCGCGCGCGACGAAGCACACTGCGATCGGTGTCGGCCTCAACCTGCTGTTGTTGACGATGATCGGCTACGGCTACTGGCAGTCGGACGACTGGAAGTGGACCTGGGTGCTGGTCGGCATCCCGATCACCGTGGTCACGCTGCGCTACGCGTGGCACCTGATGCGGTCGCGCTCATGAAATCGCTCGTCGTCGACATCGACGCCGCGGCCGACGCCAGCACCGACCGGAATGAACCGCGTGACGCCGTGCGTGTCGAGCCGCACGACATCGAGGCCCGAGCCGGCGAGTGCCGGATTGCGGTGGGGTTGGCCGGCATCTGCGGCACCGACCTCCAGATCCTGGAAGGATACGCCGGGTTCTCTGGCATCCCAGGGCACGAATTCGTCGGCGTGGTGGACACGGCGCCCGACGGGGATCGGCACTGGATCGGCAAGCGCGTCGTCGGAGAGATCAACGTCGGCTGTGGCGCGTGCGAATGGTGCCGCGCCGGCACCGCCAACCACTGCCCCGCTCGCACCGTCCTCGGCATCGTCGGGCGCTCCGGTGCGTTCGCGTCGCATCTCTCGTTGCCGGCCGGCAACCTTCACACGCTGCCTGACACGCTCGACGACGTGGCCGCCGTGCTAGTCGAGCCGACCGCGGCCGCCTGCCAGATTCTCACCCAGGTCGATATCGGTCGGCGCACCCGGGTCGGGGTCGTCGGGGACGGCCGAATGGCGCTGTTGGTCGGTCAGGTGCTGCGCACGACCGGTGCGGATCTCACACTCTTCGGGAAGCACGACCGAAAGCTACAGGTGGCTCGGGATCTGGGGCTCGATGCGAGACTGTCAACCGACGAGGTCCCCGCATCCACCTTCGACATCACGGTCGACGTCACCGGCCGGCCGACCGGTCTGACCCGTGCGATGGAGCTCGTCCGGTCACGAGGCACGGTGGTCATGAAGTCGACGTTTCATGGCGACACGCCGATCACGCTCTGGCCTGCGGTCGTTGACGAAATCACCCTCGTAGGCTCTCGATGCGGCCCGTTCGACGATGCGATCGCGTTGCTTGCCGGCGGCCAAGTCCAGACCAGCCCGCTCATCGCAGGCACGTATCCGATCGAAGACTTCGGCGCGGCGTTCACCGCCGCCCGGTCTGAGCTGAAGGTGTTGTTGAGACCTTAGTTTCCTATCGCTGCCCTTGGGCTTCAGGCTTCAGGCTGCGGGCTTCAGGCGCTCTCAACCGGAACAGCCCTCTGGGTGCTCATCCGCCGTCCGCCACCGGCCTCTTGACATACTGGCGTCAGCCGGAGCGCCTGCAGCCTGAGGCCAGCAGCCTGAAGCCAGCCGTGAGCGCACCTCAGTCGGACACGGCGAGCTCACCGGGGACGATCGGGCGCGTACGCGGCAGCTTCCCACGATATGACAGCCAGCCGACGAACGTCGCGACCGCGACGAAAACCACCAGCTTCAGGACATCGCCGGCCCGACCATCCGGGAGCACCTTCCACAGGAACAAGATGATCGGCTGCGTGATGCACATCGCCCAGGCCGCGCCGTAGAAGTAACGGCGCTCGTGCCCCTCACCCTTGGTCGACGGCCTGACCCGAGGCAACCAACCGGCCGCACCCAGCACCCAGACCGCGATGGCCAGCGGAAAGTAGCCGACGTCGTATATCTCACCCTGGTTCCAGACTCCGGTGACGATCGCCATCGCGAGCCCGGCCACGTTGAGCGCCGCGAACGAGATGAGCCCGCTCCACGCGAACGTGTAGCAGACACGACGATAGAATGGGTTTGGTCGATCCTCGGTAAATCTGATGATGTAGGGGTGGGGCTCGCACCCCGGGAGTCGGCCCCGTAGCCCGGCGACCCCGGTCCCGAGCAGCACGACACCGAGCCAGACCGCCATCCGGGTGTCGAACCCGCTGTCGAAGAGGTCGAAGATGAGCGGTCCGGCCGGTGTGACAAAAAAGACGAAGATCCAGATCGGCCAATGCGAGAGTCGGTAGTGGGTCTTGTTACGGTGGCGGATCCTCCGGTCGCTGGCGAGCTCAACCGGTATCCCCGCCCCCGTAGCGTGCTCGGTGTTCTCGATAGTCACATCAACTCTTATACCGTACGGACAGATCGACGACCTGGTCGAGCGCGGCCTGAAACCGGCCGAACCGGCGGAGATCGGCACACCCAGCAACGTCGACTGGCGGTATCGCCATCGGGCCTCGCCACCGGCCCCGGTGCATGGAGAGTGGCCGCCCTCTCCGCCACCCACTCGAACCGGTCGTGGGCGTGCGGCCTCGATGGTCGCGTAGTCGAGCGTGGTCCAGCGCCGCGGCTCGAGGTGCACCTGCTCAGGTCTGGCCGGACCGCGCCTCACCCGATTCACCGCGATGTCGCGTGCCGAGCCGAAATCGAGGTTCCACCCTGTTGCGTCCCACTGTCTGGTGTGGATGTCGTAGAGGTTCTGCGCATCGACACCCGCCACAGAGCGTCTCGCGCGCTGGGATGAGCTGACCGCCGTGGGCCAACAGCCGCGCCCGCAGGTGCCAGGGAAAAGGTGGTGAGCCCCAGTCCCCCCTCAGGGCACTTCCTGCGGTTGCTCGGAAACCGCTTTTGTGCGATCTTGCGCTAGAAGGTCTGGTCTCGCGGCGTCTGGTTGGCAAGGTGAGAACGGCGGAGCAAAAATAGACCACAGATCGACGGTGTTTTGTGGAACACAGGAGGGATGTATCGAGTGGAGTTCTATGCGGAGGTACGACGCAGCGTCTTTCCGACAACCTGCGCGTTCAGGCGGCGCCACCGGCGCGGCGTCGGCTGGGGAGGACTGCTCTCCGCATGATTGGGGGAGGAGGAGGTCACTGCCGTCGTACGAGAACAAAGCCCCAGACCGTCCTCGATCTCGGGCTTTGGGGGAAAATCTCGGCAGGAGGCTCCGCTTTGCACCTAGACGAGGGGGCCATCACAGCGCCTAAGTGGTTTAGAGGGCGCCACGAGGGCGCGTTTGCCGCGGAGTTCTACTCTCCCACACCCGAGGACGCTTGGGAGGGTAGATCGCTGCGTACACACGACGAGCCCGACGCCTAGACATCGGGCTCGAGAAAAATCCCGGCAGTGACCTACTCTCCCACACAGTTACCCGTGCAGTACCATCGG
>Ga0310122_10001830_pt1 | contig 13578 bp, 11 predicted proteins | sample CB6_Bottom_1051__FD_203503 | JGI IMG/M metagenome (GOLD analysis project Ga0310122, IMG submission 203503) | Marine microbial communities from Western Arctic Ocean, Canada - CB6_Bottom_1051 | ecosystem: Environmental > Aquatic > Marine > Oceanic | place: Canada: Western Arctic Ocean | collected...
CCACGCGCACCGTGAAATCGATGTCGCGGTTTTCGATGACCTCGGTTGTTTTTCGGTTTTTAATCTGGGCTTTGTTGCTGTTGGGTTGTTCCTTGCCCTGCCACTGGAAGTAGCCAAAAACTCCCACTGCCACAAGCAGCGCAACGATAATGATGTTTTTCATAAATGAAAGCGGGTGAGATGGTAGGGGGTAAAACGTGTTCGTTCAATCCAAACGTTCACCGCCTCTCGACGCCTGTCCGGTTCTCAACCACCCCTAGTACGCAGAAAGCCCCGGTAGGTTTCAAAAAATTGCATTTAAGACTGTCCTTTGGCAGGCTGCTGGGAGGTTCTGGACGGAGGGTCGAGAGGCAACAAATCAAAACTGCCGGGTGCAATTTATTTACAACATTCTTTTTGAGGCATGTTTTATTCTTTCAGCGCCCTACTATTTTTTGCGAATGAGACGCCGCGGGGGCTGGCGCAAGGGGTTTGGGGAGCGGTTGGGCCGGTATTCCACCAAGTTCAAGCAGGCCATCAGCAACCGCGACGTCATTTGGCTGCATGCGGTCAGCGTTGGCGAGGCAAACATCTGCGTGCAGCTCATCAAGGTTCTCCAGCCGCGACTGCCCAACCTCAAGTTCGTCGTCTCCACCACCACCACCACCGCGATGAGCGAGCTGCAAAAAAAACTCCCCGCCGAGGTGGGCAGGATTTATTATCCGATCGACCGCCGCAGTTTCGTTCGGCGCGCCCAAGCCACCATACGGCCCAAGGCTGTGGTGCTCGTTGAGGCGGAGATTTGGCCGAACTTTCTCTGGGGTTTGCAGGCCCGGAATATCCCGCACTTTCTTGTGAACACCCGCATCTCCGACAAGTCGTTCAAGGGGTATCGCCGATTCGGTTTCATGTTCCGCCGCTTCTTCGCCGGGTTCACCGGCGTGGGTGCCCAAAGCGAACACGATGCCAAGCGCCTGGTCGAACTCGGGTGCGACAGCGAAGTGGTTCATGTGTTTGGCAGTTGCAAATTTGACGGAACCGGAATGAGCCGGGAACGACTGCTGGACGTTGCAGGTTTGATGCGAAACTTGGGCGTGCCCAAGGGCGCGCCGTTGCTCGTCGGCGGCAGCACGCACAGCGGAGAGGAAGTCATCCTCGCCCGCTTGGCCAAGCGGCTGCGCGAAAAACATCCCGACTTGTTTCTCGTGCTCGTGCCGCGCCATGCCGAGCGCGGCCGCGAAGTCGGCGACGCCTTGGCCAAGTTGGGAGTGCGCTTCGTTTACCGCAACGAGATCGGCAGCAACACGCCGCCTCGGGAGCCGGGGTGTCTCGACTGTCTGCTCGTCAACACCACCGGCGAACTGAAATATTTTTACGAAGAGGCCGCTGTCGTGTTCATCGGCAAAAGCCTTGTGGCGAGCGGTGGCCAAAACCCGATCGAGCCGGCCGGCTTGGCCAAGCCGATTGTGTTCGGGCCGCACATGGGCAACTTCGCCGAAATCACCGCCAAGTTTCTCGCCAATGACGCAGCGATCCAAGTGGCCGACGAAGCCGCCCTCGAGTCGGCGATCGACGGTCTGCTCAGCGACGAAGCCAAGCGGGATGCCCTCGGCCAAGCGGCACGAAAAGTGGTTCAAAGCAACGAGGGTGCAGTCGAGCGAACCGTCGAAATGATCCTTACCGGCACAAAAACAGCCGAAATGGTGCAAAACTACTGAGTTTTTCCGGTGAAAAAACTTTCAACAAAACCGTTGACAGTAAGGCAAAAACGGCCTAATCTCATCCAAGCCTATCGGGTTTAGGTAAATTATTTTGGAATCAACTTTGGCCAACGATCCTGGCTTCGATATCCGAGAGACCAACGCTCGTCTCGAGCAGGCGTCCGCTGCCGAGCGTGTGGCTTGGGCGGCCGGGCAGTTCGGCGACGGGCTGGTTTTGTCATCCAGTTTTGGCGCCCAAGCGGCGGTGATGCTGCACCTCGCCACGCGGGCGCGGCCGGACATCCCAGTGATTTTTGTCGATACCGGTTATCTGTTTCCCGAGACGTACGAGTTCGCCGATCGCTTGGCCAAGCGACTGCAGGTGAACCTCAAAGTTTATCGTTCCAAGCGAAGCCCGGCGTGGCAGGAGTCGATCGACGGCAAGCGATGGGAGCAGGGCGTCGAGGGCATCGAAGCCTACAACGCGGAGAACAAAGTCGAGCCGATGAACCGCGCGCTCGGCGAACTCGATGCCACCGCTTGGCTTGCCGGACTGCGTCGGCAGCAAAGTGCGTCGCGCGAAAAACTTCCCGTGCTCGCCCTGGCCAAGGGCCGGGTGAAGGTGCATCCGATCATCGATTGGATGGACAAAAATGTGCACGATTATTTGAAGGCCAACGACCTCCCGTACCACCCGCTTTGGGAGCAGGGCTACATCTCCATCGGCGACGCGCACACGACGCGGCGGCTCGAGGACGGCATGAGCGAGGAGGAGACGCGCTTCTTCGGCCTCAAGCGCGAGTGCGGTTTGCACGAGGGGACGAATACGGACTTTGCCATCTGATGTCGTCGCCGGAAAACATCCACCCGACGTTCGGGCAGCTGCTCAGTCGCGAGGCCAAGGAGGCGTTGCTGAAACAGCGCGGGTTGGTTGTTTGGCTTTACGGTTTGTCCGGCAGCGGCAAGAGCACCTTGGCCAACGCGCTGGAACGGCGACTGCACGGCGAGGGCGTTTTCACCCAAGTGCTCGATGGCGACAACATCCGCACCGGCTTGAACAGCAACCTTGGTTTCTCGGACGACGATCGGCGGGAAAACATCCGGCGCATCGCTGAGGTGGCCAAGCTCTTCGCCAATGCGGGCGTGGTGACGATTGCGTCGTTCATTTGTCCGCGAAATGAGCTTCGCGCGATGGCCCGCGAGATCGTTGGCCAAGCGGATTTCCTCGAGGTGTACGTCGAGTGCTGTTTCGAGACATGCGAGCGGCGTGACGTGAAAGGCCTGTACGCCAAGGCCAAGGCCGGTGAGGTGAAGCAGTTTACCGGCAAGGATTCGGCGTTCGAGCCGCCCGAACCGCGCGAGGCTGCCGACTTGATTTTGAACACCGACGAACAAGGGGAGAGCGAATCTCTCGAGCAACTTTACCGGGCGGTGCATCCGCGTTTGGCATTGCTCAAGTCATAAAATGAGCGAACACAAAAGCTATCAACTAACCCATTTGGAGCAACTCGAGGCCGAGTCCATCTACGTGATGCGCGAGGTGGCGGCGCAGTTTGAGCGACCGGCCCTGCTGTTTTCCGGCGGCAAGGATTCCATCATCATGGTGCGCTTGGCGCAGAAAGCGTTTTGGCCGGCCAAGCTGCCGTTCCCGCTGGTGCATGTGGACACCGGGCATAACTTCGACGAGACGATCGAGTTTCGCGACCGCTTGGCCAAGGAGGTCGGCGCGGAACTGATCATCGGCAGTGTGCAGGCGGAGATCGACGCCGGCCGGGCCAAGGAGGAGACCGGTCCGAACCCAAGCCGAAATCGTCTGCAAATCCCCGCGCTGCTGAACACCATCGAGCAGCACAAGTTCGACGCCTGCCTCGGCGGCGCGCGGCGCGATGAGGAAAAGGCGCGTGCGAAGGAACGCATCTTTTCGCACCGCGACTCGTTCGGCCAATGGGATCCGAAAAATCAGCGGCCTGAGTTGTGGAACCTGTTCAACGGCCGGATGGACTTCGGCGAAAACTTCCGCATTTTCCCGATCAGCAACTGGACGGAGATGGATGTTTGGCAGTACATCAAAATGGAAGACATCCCGCTGCCGAGCATTTATTTTTCGCACAAGCGCGAGTTCGTCCGACGCGACGGCGTACTGCTCGGCCGGTGTGAGCACATCACGCTGCTCGACGGCGAAAAGTGGGAGAGTGCCAACGTGCGTTGCCGCACCGTCGGCGACATGACCTGCACCGGCATGGTCGAGAGTATTGCCAACAACGTGGACGACATCATTGAGGAAGTCGCCGCCGCCCGCCAAACCGAGCGCGGCGGCCGGGCTGACGACAAGCGCGGCGAAACCGCAATGGAAGACCGCAAAAAGGAAGGGTATTTTTAATTTCGATGAGTAACGAAACGAAAGGCTATTTGGATATGGATCTGTTGCGGTTCACGACTGCGGGCAGCGTGGATGACGGCAAGAGCACGCTCATCGGGCGGTTGCTGTACGACAGTAAATCGATTTTTGAAGATCAGTGGGACGCCGTTGAGCAGTCGAGCAAACAGCGCGGCGACGAAAACGTGAACCTCGCGTTGCTGACCGACGGACTGCGTGCCGAGCGCGAGCAGGGCATCACGATCGACGTGGCGTACCGGTACTTCGCCACGCCCAAGCGCAAGTTCATTATCGCCGACACGCCGGGCCACATTCAGTACACGCGCAACATGGTCACCGGCGCCTCGACGGCGAACTTGGCGATCATTTTGATCGACGCGCGCAACGGCTTGATCGAGCAGACCTGCCGCCACTCGTTCATCGCCAGCCTGCTGCAAATTCAGCACATCATTGTTTGCGTGAACAAGATGGATCTCGTCGATTGGAGTGAGGATCGCTACAACGAGATCGTGGCGGACTACAAGGAATTTGCCTCGCGCCTCGAGGTGCCGCACATCGATTTCATCCCCGTCAGCGCACTGCTGGGTGACAATGTGGTGGAGCGCTCCGCGAACATGGATTGGTATCTGGGTAGCCCGCTGCTTTACACTCTTGAGACGATGTACATCGGCAACGAGCATAACCATGTGGACGCGCGGTTCCCGGTGCAATGGGTCATCCGCCCGCACAGCGACGAGTGGCACGACTTCCGAGGCTACGCCGGTCGCGTGGCCGGGGGCGTGTTCAAGCCGGGTGACGAGGTGACCGTGATGCCGAGCGGCTTCCAGTCGCGCATCAAGGGCATCCACGACATCCACGGTGATGTGCCGGAAGCCTTTGCGCCAATGTCCGTGACCGTCACGCTCGAGGACGAGATCGACATCAGCCGAGGCGACATGATCGTCAAACAAAACAACCCGCCACAAAGCAGCCAGCAAATTGAAGCGATGATTTGCTGGTTCAATTCCGAGGCGAATTTGCAGGAACGCGGTCGTTACACATTGCGCCACACCACCAATGACGTGAAGTGCCTTGTGAAGGAGTTGAAATACAAGATGGACATCAACACCCTGCACAAGCTGAAGGACGATCGGGAGGTGCGCCTCAACGACATTGCCCGTATCTCGCTGCAGACAAGCGCCCCGCTGCACTACGATCGGTATCGGCGCAACCGCGCCACCGGCAGCTTCATCCTCATCGACGAGCGGACGAACAACACCGTCGCCGCCGGGATGATCGTGGGCTAAAAAAGGTCGACGCGAAAACGCATCACCTCGGTTCGGTCGTCCAAGTGAATGTGGGCGATGGGCGGCTGATTTCTTGACTACAAACTCCGTCAAGGGCATCGTGCCTGCGCCGACCAGACACCGGCTGTCATTGCTGCCAGCTGCGTTAGTCGATTAAAGATAAAATAATGACGACCGAAAGTAAGTGCCCGGTAATGGGCGGATCTCGCAGACACACGGCGGTTGGGACTACGGCGAACCAACGCTGGTGGCCAAATCAGTTGAACCTGAAAGTTCTTCACCAGAACTCTCCCCTGCCAGATCCAATGGGCAAGGAGTTCAGCTACGCCGAGGAGTTCAAGAAACTCGATTTGGACGCACTGAAGAAGGACATTGAAGCATTGATGACAACGTCACAGGACTGGTGGCCGTCCGACTACGGCCACTATGGGCCGCTCTTTATCCGGATGGCGTGGCACAGCGCAGGCACGTACCGCATCGGCGATGGCCGTGGTGGCGCAAGCTCCGGCACACTCCGCTTTGCTCCTCTCAACAGTTGGCCCGACAATGTGAGTCTCGACAAGGCGCGTCGGTTGCTCTGGCCGATCAAACAGAAGTACGGTCAGAAAATCTCGTGGGCCGACCTGATGGTCTTCACCGGTAACTGTGCTCTGGAGTCGATGGGATTAAAGATGATCGGTTTCTCCGGCGGGCGCGAGGATGTCTGGGAACCCGAAGAGGACATATACTGGGGGCCTGAGGAGACGTGGCTGGGAGACGAGCGTTACAGCGGCGAACGGGATCTCGAGAACCCTCTCGGCGCTGTTCAAATGGGCCTGATTTACGTGAATCCGGAGGGGCCAAATGGTAAGCCGGATCCGCTTGCGGCGGCCGTGGACATTCGGGAGACGTTTGCTCGCATGGCGATGAATGACGAGGAGACGGTTGCGCTGATTGCCGGCGGACACACATTCGGCAAAGCCCATGGTGCCGCCGATCCGAATCAGCACGTCGGTCCCGAACCTGAGGGTGCCAGCCTCGAGGAGCAAGGCCTCGGCTGGAAAAACAGTTTTGGCAGCGGCAGCGGTGGCGACACGATCACCAGCGGGTTGGAGGGCGCGTGGACCACCAACCCGGTGAAGTGGGACAATAATTACTTCGACAACCTGTTCGGCTATGAGTGGGAGTTGACAAAGAGTCCGGCCGGTGCGTCACAGTGGACTCCCAAGGATGCATCAGCTAAGGGCACGGTGCCGGATGCTCACGATTCGTCGAAGAAGCACGCCCCCATGATGTTCACGACGGATATCGCGCTGAAGATGGATCCGATCTATGCGCCGATTTCGCAGCGTTTCCACGAAAACCGTGCCGAGTTCGCAGACGCCTTCGCCAAGGCGTGGTACAAGCTGACGCACCGCGACATGGGGCCTCGCTCGCGGTGTCTCGGCCCGTCGGTTCCTGCGGAGCCGCAGCTGTGGCAAGACCCCGTCCCCGACGTCAGTCATGAATTGATCGGGGAGCAAGACATCTCGGATCTCAAGGGCAAGATACTCGCATCAGGCCTGTCCATTTCCCAGATGGTCTCGACCGCCTGGGCGTCGGCGGCAACGTTCCGCGGCACAGACAAGCGCGGCGGGGCGAATGGGGCGCGCATTCGCCTCGCGCCACAAAAGGACTGGGAAGTCAACCAGCCCGCTGAACTGGGGAAGGTGCTGAAGACCCTCGAGCAAATCCAGAATGATTTCAACAGCTCGCAGTCCGACGGCAAGCAGGTCTCGCTCGCGGACGTGATCGTTTTGGGTGGGTGCGCGGCCGTCGAGGAAGCTGCGAAGCAGGCTGGGCACGATGTGCAGGTTCCCTTCTCGCCGGGTCGCACCGACGCGTTGCAGGAGCAAACCGACATCGACTCCTTTGCCGTGCTCGAACCGACTGCGGACGGGTTCCGCAACTACCTCCAAACCGATCACAAGCGATCGGCGGAGGAACTGCTGGTGGATCGTGCGCAGATGCTGACGCTGACCGCTCCGGAGATGACCGTGCTCGTCGGCGGCCTGCGCGTCTTGAACGCAAATGTCGGACAGTCCGAACTGGGCGTTTTCACCAAGCGACCCGGAACGTTGACCAACGATTTTTTCGTGAACCTGCTTGGCTTGAACACGGAGTGGAAGAAGTCCTCCAGGTGCGAGCACTTTTTCGAGGGACGCGATTCCGGCACGGGCGAAATCAAGTGGACCGGCACCGCCGTCGACCTCGTCTTTGGTTCGAACTCCCAACTCCGGGCCATAGCGGAAGTCTATGCCTGCGACGACTCGCAGCCGGCGTTTGTGCGAGACTTCGTGGCCGCGTGGGACAAGGTGATGAATCTCGATCGCTACGACCTTGATCCATGTCTGCGGAATGGATCATAGGGTTTTTGCACTCCCACGTCCTGTAGCCGTTGCCATAACCGCTTGGCCAAGCGCTTGGCTGGCAATAAAAATGGCGGCTCGAGAGAGACGTCTATCCTGTTTCTGAACCGGCAGTATTGGCCGGAGGGGGCGGCCTGCCGGTCACGCGCAATACCGGCAATCGGGGTTGGTATTGCCGAAGAGCTTCGTCTCGCCTACCTCATGGAGTGGCGCCAGATTGCGCGATCCATAGCCATTTGTAAACCAGCGCGCCCAGCACGCCGCCGATGCAGGGGCCCACAACGGGGATCCACGCGTAGCTCCAGTCCGAGCCGCCCTTGCCGGCAATGGGCAGCAGCGCATGCGCGATGCGCGGGCCGAGGTCGCGCGCGGGGTTGATGGCATATCCCGTGGGCCCGCCCAGCGACAGGCCGATGGCAAAAACCAGCAGGCCAACGAGCAATGGCTTGAGGCCAAGTGCCCATTCCTTTTGCATTTCCTTTTGTTCAGCGGTCATGACCTCTGGCGAAAGGATGGCGAGCACGCCGAGCACGAGGGCAAAGGTGCCGATGATTTCGCAGAGCAGGTTGGCGAACGGCTTGCGAATGGCCGGTGCGGTGGAGAAGACCCCGAGCTTGGCGGCGGGATCCTCGGTGGCTTCCCAATGGGGCAGGTAGGCGAGCCACACAGTGGCTGCGCCGAGGATGGCGCCGAGCATTTGCGCCGCCACATATTTGGGCACGTCGTTCCATGGCAATTTGCCGATGCTCGCCAGGCCAAGGGTCACTGCGGGATTAATGTGCGCGCCGCTCACGTTCACCACGGCGTACACCGCCATGGCCACCGCGAGGCCCCAGCCGGCGGTGATGACGATCCAGCCGGAGTCGTGCCCGGCGGTTTTTTTCAGGCTGACATTTGCGCATACGCCGCCGCCCAGCAGGATGAGCAGGAAGGTGCCGACCAGTTCCGCAGTGAAAACATTCACGCGGCGAAGTGTAGCGGGCGAGTGGCGGACGAAAAGGAAAGAATGACTGCCGCGCGGTTGGTTTTCCTCGCGCTTGGCCAAGCGGCCTGCGGCTTACAGTCCCTTGTCGATCATCAACTTGAGCAGGTCGCCGACGCGGTTGGAGTAGCCCCACTCGTTGTCGTACCAACTCACGAGCTTGAAGAAGTTTTCGTTCAACTCCATGCCCGCTCCCTTGTCAAAAATGCTCGAGCTGGCGCAGTGGATAAAGTCTGTGCTGACAACCTCATCCTCGGTGTAGGCGAGTATGTCTTTCAGGTACGTCTCGCTCGCGTTTTTCATCGCGGCGGAGATTTCGTCGTAGCTGGTGCTCTTCTCGGTCTTGAATGTCAGGTCCACGACCGAGGTGGTCGGGGTCGGCACGCGGAAGGCCATGCCGCTCAACTTACCCTTCACTTCCGGGCAAACGAGGCTGACCGCCTTGGCAGCGCCGGTGCTGGCCGGGATGATGTTGGTGGCGGCGGCACGACCGTCACGCCATGCCTTGCGGCTTGGGCCGTCCACGGTTTTCTGCGTGGCGGTGTAGGCGTGGATGGTGGTCATCAACCCCTCGGCGAAGCCGAAGCCTTCCTTGAGCAGCACGTGCACGACCGGCGCGAGGCAGTTGGTGGTGCAGGAGGCGTTGGAGACGATGTGGTGGTTTGCTGGATCGTAGAGGTTATCGTTGACGCCCATCACGACAGTGAGGTCTTCGCCCTTGGCCGGTGCGGAGATGATGACCTTTTTGGCGCCGGCCTCAATGTGGCCCTGAGATTTCTCGGCGGCGGTGAACAGGCCGGTGGACTCAATGACAACGTCCACGCCGAGTTCCTTCCACGGCAGGCCGCTGGGCTCGCGGGCACTGACCACTTTCATCTCGTCGCCGTTGACGATGATTGTGTCATCCCCCCGATGGGTGACTTCGCCGGGGAAGGTGCCCTGCGTTGAGTCGTATTTCACAAGGTAGGCGAGGCTGTCTGCCGGGACGATGTCGCCCACGGCCACCACGTCGATTGCGTCGCCGACGAGGCCCTGTTCCACCATTGCACGATAAGCCAAACGGCCGATTCGGCCGAATCCGTTGATTGCTACTTTTACTGCCATATCAAAAAAATCTATCAGATTGTTTCCCGGAAATCGGGGCGGGCATGCTAGCGGGGTTCACCCAACCGTCAACGGGATTTTGCAACAGATTTTGCGCTTGGCCAAGCCGATGGTATTTATCCCTAATTAGTGGGGAGGGTTGAGATTATAGCTTTACCGATTAAATGGGGGTTTTAGTACGCGTGGTATCCACGGAGTAAATTGATTCTGACTTTTGATGGCTTTCAGTTCGGGCACGTCCGTGAAGCGCAGCCGGAAGAGGCCAAGGAACTGGTAATGCCGGTCATAGGCACTCCCGAGCAATGCACCGGAGGAAAAAATGTGTTCCCGAGTGTCGGCGTGGTAGGCCACCAGGGCCACCGTGGTAATCGAGATGTTGTTTTGCTTTTTGAACAACGCCAACTCCGGCAGGGCGATTGCGGCGCCGGTAATCGGGTTGGGCATGGCCTGATCCTCGGCAATACCCAGAGTGACCGCAGCACTGTCCAGTGAATTGGCACCACTACGCGCCTCAACGATCATCTGCGCCTGCTCGACCTCATCAACCACCAGCACGCCGTTGGAGAAGAGCAGGTCACGGAGGGAACCGATCAGGTATTCCTGGTCGAGCGTTTGCAGGTAAGTTGTCGAAAGGTAAACCTTGAAGCCTTTCAGGCGGCCGATCGCTTCCATGTCCAGTTCGGAGAGCGCCCGGTCGATGGCGGTGCTGAGCAGTAATTGCTCGCCGACACTGCGGGTCGGCTCGGTCATCCGCAGTTTGTTGACGCAACCAGCGGCCAAGCCGGCGAGCAATGCCATCGCAAGTGTGATGTGAAATTTCATCAAAAAATCAGTCGTTGGTTTTGTTGTGCAGGATCGCCGCCTCGAGGCCGAGGATGTACGACCCCGCCCCGAAGCCGTTAATGCTGCCGATGCAGGCCTGGGCGATGATCGATGTTTGCCGGTACGACTCGCGGGCGTGGACGTTGGTAAGGTGTATCTCGATCGCTTTCACGCCCGCGCCGACGATGGCGTCCTTGAGCCCGATGCTCGTGTGCGTGTACGCCGCCGCGTTGAGGATCACGTAGTCGTAGTCGCCGGCCGACTGCTGCACCTGCGTCACCAGTTCGCCCTCGTGGTTGGATTGGTGAAACACCACCTCGACGCCATGCCGCTCGCCATGTTCACGAACCATATCCTCAATGTCCGACAGCTTCATGCTGCCGTAAATCTCCGGTTCGCGTTGGCCCAGCAGGTTTAGGTTGGGGCCGTTGAGGAACAGTACCTTCATGTCCGCGCCGATTATCATTCAGTCGCCGCACTTTTGTCGAACCAATTTGTAGGCGAGGCCAGCAGCCAGCCCAGCATCAGCCAAGCCGGCCAAGCCAGCGCCGGGATGTACAGCCCGAACTCAACGAACCCCTGCAGCGCCCAGGCCAGCAGGCCAAGTCGCACGGCGATCAGCAGTGGATCGTCCAGCCGCCGCCGGGCCAGTATCCACGCCGCTCCACCGATGAACGCCGCGTACAGCGCAAACCCCGGCCAGCCGGAGTCGCTCGCCTGCTGTAGATAGTCGTTGTGCGTCAGCCGCGTCGGCTCGGCCCCGGGCGCGCGATGCCGCTTGTACGCGAGCTGAAAGGTCCCTGGCCCGGTGCCCAACAGCGGCTTCTCCATCGCCGTCTGCGCAGCGGCACGCCAGTAGCCAAACCGCGCCCCGACACTCGTCGCCCCGCGGTCAAAGTAGTCGGCGTACTTCACGGCGAACCCGGCCAAGCCAAGCATCATCGCCGCGCCGGCCAAGCCCAGCTTCATTTTTTTTGGCACTGGCAAATTCAGAAACCAAGCGCCGAGCAATGCCAATGCGATCAGCCAACCCGCCTTCGAGCCGGACCAATAAAGGCAGGCCAAGCCGAGCGCCCCCAGGCCAAGCGCGAGCGCGGCGCGGGGCAACCGCCAGCGCCCTTGGCCAAGCAGCAGCGCGAGCGACACCGGCAGCAGCAGCAGGATCACTCCGGCCAGGGCGTTCGGGTAAAACATGTATCCGTAAAGCCGCGTGCTGTACATGCGCTTGACCAGCTCGATCGGAAGCTGACGTACTTTGGCCGCCGTTCCGGGCGGCAGGGTGGCGATCTGTTTTTCGATTTCCGGCGGGATGGTTTTCCCCGCGTCCCGCGCCTTGGCCGGCAGCGTTGCCGGATCCAGTTCGCCGGACTCGATCTGTGCGATGATGCTTTTACGTGCCTGCTCGAGTCCGCCGGTTTTTTCAATGCAGGCGTCCGCGAGATTCAGCATCAAGCCGAGCGCCGCCCCCCAAAGCGCCAGCTTGGCCAAGCGCATCCGGCCCAGCACGAACAGCCCCAGATAAAACGCCGCGAGGCACGAGGCAAAATGGATCACCGTTGCTTGCGACATCGCTTGGTTTTCCGTCTGCAAAAACGACAGCAACTGCCACCCCAGCCAGGCGGCAGGCAGCCATGCGTGCCATTTGGGCACTCCCGCCGGTAAACGCAGTTTTGGCTTGGCCAAGCGCGAAAAACCGAGCACGCACGCCAGCCCCAGCACGGCGAGGATGCCTAGGTACGGGAGGACGTTCGACGGGCTCTCGCCGCCCAGAATCACGCTTTTGGGCGGGTGCAGATAATCGAGAATGACCGGGTTGCCGAAGAGGAACAGCGCGGTGAAAAGCCAGACGCCGGTGAGGATCAAAAAGACGCGATCCTTTTGCCCTGGAGTGTCGGCGAGCATCGGGGCCGGTCAGAGTTTGAGCTTGAGCAGGCCAACCTCGAGCGCGAGCGCCTCCTGCACGTTGGTCGTCTCGAGCAGCCGCTGCGTCGCCTCGATCGATTGCAAGTTCTCGAGCGCCTGCCCGGGGGTCAACCGCTGGCCGACGGTCTCCGAGGTGTCGGCCCAATCCTGAAAATGCAGCAGCTCCCGGCCCTGCCGGAGCGCCGCCAGCCACACGTCGCGCAGCCACCATTGCAGCCCGGCGAGAAACTGCCCGCGCTGTCGCCGGTACTCGGCCTCAATTGAGGCCTTGAGTTCCTCCTTCAATTTCTCTCGGAGCGTCGGCTCGATGTCGGCGTACCGGTTCAGCGGCGACGCTTCCTCCTGGATTTCCTCGATGGTGTCGCGCTTGGCCGCCAAGTGTTCCATCAGGTTGCCGAGCAACCGATAGCGCCCCATCAGCCCCGCATCGGCCTCGGCGCTCATGCCGACAAACGACTTAAGCCAAGCCGCGTCGTTGGCCTTGAGTTGCACGTCGGCCTCTCCCCCGAAGTTCACCCGCATGCAACGGGAGCGAACCGTCTCCCCGAGTCGATCCGGGTGAACAGTCAACAGGATGAACACCGTCCGTTCCGGCGGCTCCTCCAGCGTCTTGAGGAAGGCGTTGAACGTGGGGCCGGGCATGCGGTCGGCGCCGGTGATGATCGCCACCTTATAGCGTCCCTCGGTTGGCTTGAGCGACACCTTGCGGGTGAGATTCCGGATTTGCTCGATGCTGATGATGCGCGATTTTTTCTCCGGCCGGACAAAGTCGAGATCGGGGAAGTTGCCCGAATCGACCTTGCGGCACGGGATGCAGCCGCCGCAGGCTTCGAGTGGGATGCCGGTTTCGCCGGTCGCGGGCGGCGACTGGCAGTTGAGCGTCCGCGCCAACCCGGTCGCGTGGGCCTCGAGCGACTCGATCGTGCCGCCAACGAACAAATACGCGTGGCCAAGCCGGCCGTTGGCCAGGCTGCGCCGGAGCAACTCGGTGGCGTGGCTGGCGGTCGTTTGCGATGCG
>Ga0310122_10001831_pt1 | contig 13575 bp, 10 predicted proteins | sample CB6_Bottom_1051__FD_203503 | JGI IMG/M metagenome (GOLD analysis project Ga0310122, IMG submission 203503) | Marine microbial communities from Western Arctic Ocean, Canada - CB6_Bottom_1051 | ecosystem: Environmental > Aquatic > Marine > Oceanic | place: Canada: Western Arctic Ocean | collected...
CGCTCGGCGAGCTGCTCTTCGTTGCGGGCCCGGCGGGCGCCGCTGAGCGAGGCCAGCCCGCGCTGTCCGGGATTAGGGTCCTGGTAGCGACGGGCGCAGTCGGGCCAGCTCTCGCCCATGCCCGCCAGGGTGCGGGCCATGGCAGGGCTGGCACCGAGGATGGCAAGCAGGTCGTCGAGCCCCGCAGCGGGCCAGCTGCTGAGCGCCTTGCGGCCGCCCGACTCGAGCAGCCTCTCGGTCGCCGCCAGCGCGTGGGCGGGTGACGGCGCCCTTTCCAACGCCGATTCGAGAGCAGCCCTCCACCCCGCCCTACCCAGCCCCGACAGTGCGGAGGGTAACACGATGCTCCTAGAGCCCTTTTTTCAGCCCGGGAGCGGCGCGAAAACCAACGGTCTTTCCTGCCTTGATGGTCAACTCTTCACCGGTACGAGGGTTGCGTCCCTTGCGTGTCTTGCGAACCCGGACCGAGAAGGTACCGAGCCCGGCCACGGACACGCGGTTTTCTTTTTTCAGGGCACCAGCGATCTCCCGTATGGTGGCGTCCACTGCCTCGGCAGCCGCCCGCCCCGACAAGCCCGTGCTCCTCGCCACCGATTTTACCATCTCCGCCTTGGTCATGCCTGTTGCGCTCGATCCTTGTGCCCGTCACTGCCGCCGGGCCAGTTCTGCATCCACCGCCCGTGCTCTTCGAGAGCCCTGCGGCCCATGGCCTGGCGACGCTCGCGCTTGCGCAGCTTGCGACCCTCGAGCGGGGGCATGAGCCCGTAGTTGGCGTTCATGGGTTGAAAATCGCGTCGACCCTCGTCGGTGACGTAGGCAAGCAGCGAGCCCAGCGCCGTGCTGGGCGGTGGCAGCAGCGAGGCCTGGCCCAGGAGCGCGCGGGCCGCGTTGACTCCGCAAAGCAGTCCGGTGGCCGCCGACTCCACGTAGCCCTCCACCCCGGTCAGCTGCCCGGCTATGAACAGTCCCGGCCTGTTCTTTGCCTGCAGGTCGGTCGTGAGTACCCGCGGCGAGTCGAGAAAGGTGTTGCGGTGAAGGCTACCCATGCGCACGAACTCGGCGTTCTCCAATCCAGGGATGCCGCGGAACACCCGGCGTTGTTCGGTCCAGGTCATGCGGGTCTGAAAACCCACCATGCCCAGCAGCCGTCCCTCGCGGTCGTCCTGCCTGAGCTGCAGCATCGCGTGGGCCATGCCGCCGCCGTCGGGCAACTCCAGGCCCACGGGTTTCATCGGCCCGAACCTCAGCGATTCACGTCCACGCCGCGCGATCTCTTCCACCGGCATGCAGCCTTCAAACCATACGCAGCGCTCAAAATCGCGGGCCTCGACGAACTCCGCCGAAAGGATCTCGTCGACCAGCGTGTTGTAGTCGTCTTCGGTGAGCGGGCAGTTGACGTAGTCGTCGCCACCGCGGCCGTAGCGGGCGGCGCGAAAGGCAACGTCCATATCAACCGACTCTGCCGTAACTATGGGCGATATGGCGTCGTAAAAATAGAGGTGCTTGCTGCCCATCAGCTGGCCCAGGGCCGAGGCCAGCGACGGCGAGGTCAACGGCCCGGTAGCTACGATGACCACCGACTCGTCGGGAATGGTGGTCAGCTCTTCGCGCTTCAGCGTTATGCCGGGCTCCTGCTCAACAGCCTCGTGCACGTAGCGCGAAAAACCGCGGCGGTCGACCGCCAACGCCGAACCGGCTGGCACCTGGTGAGCCTCGGCAGCGGCGATGATCAGCGAGCCCATGCGCCGCATCTCTTCCTTGAGAACGCCCACGGCACTCGAAAGGCTGTTGTCCCTGAGCGAGTTGGAGCAGACGAGCTCGGCGAGACCGTCGGTGGTATGTGCCTCGGTGCTGCGCAGCGGCCGCATTTCGAACAGGTCCACGGCCACGCCCTGCCTGGCCAACTGCCAGGCAGCCTCGCAACCGGCCAACCCTCCGCCGATGACGGTGACCCTTCCCGCCGTGCCCGACACTCGGCTCAGGACTCCGTGTTTCCGGGGTCCGTGTTGCCGGAATCAGCCGTCGTGGTGTCGCGGACCGTCGCCTTGACCGTACTTTTGCCAGCCGAGGCCTTCTTCTTAGTAGACTTCTTCCTGGTGGCCTTCTTCTTAGTGGTTTTCTTCTTAGCCTTCTTCTTGGCGGCTTTTTTCTTCTTTTTCCGCACCGGTCCACTCGCGCGCCGGTCGAGAATGAGCTGTACGGCTCTCGCCTCGGTGATCTGCTTGGCGTCGCCGCTGTCGCGTGGCAGCGAAGCGTTGGTCTCGCCGTCGGTCACGTAGGGGCCGAAGCGGCCGTCGAGCAACTTGATGGTGACCCCATCGAGCGCCTCCACGTTTTCAAACACCTTCAGCGGTTCGGCAGCCTTGCGCCGCCCGCGACGCTTTGGCTGGCTTAACAGGTGTAGTGCCCGCTCAAGGCTCAGCTTGAGAAGGTCGTCTCCGTCTTCGAGGCTGCGGGTGTCACTGCCCCTCTGGATGTAGGGGCCGTAACGGCCGTTGAAGCCGAGTATTTCGACGCCGTCGTTGTCGGCACCCACCGTCCGGGGCAGGGCCAGCAACTGCAGCGCCTGCTCCAGGCCGAGCGTGGCGGGATCCATGCCCGGCAGCGGTGAAGCCCTCGGCGGCTTGTCGCCCTTTTCTTCCTGGTCACCCAGTTGCACGTAGGGGCCGAAGCGGCCCTCCATCAGGTATATGGCTTTGCCGGTCTCCGGGTCCTCGCCCAGTTGCACGGGGCCGGCAGCGGCTTTCTCCAGCAACTCGTCGAGCCACTGCAGGGTGACTTCGTCGGGGCAGACGTCATCGGGCAGCGAAGCCGTTTCTTCGCCCAGCTGCACGTAGGGGCCGTAACGACCGGCGCGGATTACGTACTCCCTGCCCTGCTCGTCGCTCCCCATCGAAATGGAGCACACCTTGCGGGGGTCGATGTCCTCGATCTTCTCGTCGAGCAGTGGACGCAGACCCGGGTCGCCGTTGCCATAATAGAACTCGTGCAGGTAGGGGGTGGCCTCGCCCTCGCCCCTGGCTATGGAATCGAGACGGTCTTCCATGCCGGCGGTGAACGAAGTGTCGATGAGGTGCGAAAAATGCTCCTGCAGCAGCTGCACCACCGCGAAGGCCGTGAAGGTGGGCACCAGCGCCGTACCTTTCTTAAAGGTGTACTCGCGCCGCTCGATGTTGGCTATCACGCTGGCGTAGGTACTGGGCCTGCCGATGCCCGACTCTTCCATGACCTTGACCAGCGAGGCCTCGGTCAGGCGGGCCGGTGGCTGGGTGCTGTGCTCGTCGCCGTCGAGGCCTGCCAGCGCAAGACTGTCGCCCTCTTTCACCGACGGCAGCACCACCTCGCGGTCCGAAAGGGCGGCCTCCGGGTCGTCGCTGCCCTCTACGTACACGCGCAGGAAGCCTGGAAAATCGACAACGTTGCCGTTGGCCTGGAACAACAGCTCCTGGTCGTTAACGCGCGCGGACACCTTGACCACCATGCGGCGGCCGCGGGCCTCGGTCATCTGGCAGGCCATGGTGCGCTTCCAGATCATCTCGTACAGGCGCGCCTCGTCGTTGCCCAGTCTCGAGCGCAGCTCGTCCACCGGGGCAAAGGTGTCTCCCGACGGGCGTATCGCTTCATGGGCCTCCTGGGCGTTCTTGACCTTGTTGGCAAAGGTCCTCGGCTTGTCGGGCACGAAGTCCTTGCCGTAGAGCTTGCTTATGGTCGCCCGCGCGGCCTTTACCGCGTTGGGAGCCAGCGCCACCGAGTCGGTTCGCATGTAAGTAATAAAGCCCAGTTCGTAGAGCCGCTGGGCCGCGCGCATGGTCCGCCGCGCGTCAAAACCGAGCTTACGCCCGCCCTCCTGCTGCAGGGTAGAAGTCGTAAATGGCGGAGCCGGCGAACGCTTGAAGGGTTTCTCCTCGGTGCTCAGGACCGAGTAGGAAGCCGTGGCCGCAGCCGCACGAAGTTTTTCGGCCTCCTCGCCGCCCAGCAGGTAGACCTTGTCGCGCGAAATCCTGCCGGTGTCGGGATCAAAGTCCTTGCCGCCCGCAAGCCGGGTACCGTCGATCGATACCAGGCGCGCCGATAACTCGCCGCCCTCGTCAGCCTTCAAGGAGGCGACGAGATCCCACCAGATGGCCTCCTTGAAACGCATGCGCGCGCGCTCGCGTTCCACTATCAAGCGTATGGCGACGCTCTGCACGCGACCGGCCGACAGCCGGGGCAGTATCTTGCGCCACAACACCGGCGACAGCTCGTAGCCCACCAGGCGGTCTATTATGCGCCGGGCCTCCTGAGCACGGACCAGGTTGTCGTCGAGATCGCGGGTGTTGTCGAGAGCCGCGAGAATCGCGTCGCGGGTGATCTCGTGAAAGACCATGCGGCTGACCGGGACAGTGGGCTTGAGCACCTCGAGCAGGTGCCAGCTGATGGCCTCGCCTTCGCGGTCTTCATCAGTTGCGAGCAGCAGACGGTCGCAGCCCTTGAGCTGACGCTTGAGCGCCGCGACGACCTTCTTCTTTTCGGGCGACACCAGGTACAGCGGCTCGAAGTCGTTTTCGACGTCCACGCCCAGCGTGGCCCACTTCTTTTCTTTCTTTACCGCGTCGGGGATGTCCGACGCACTGGCGGGCAGATCACGCACGTGGCCGACGCTCGACTCTACGATGTAGTCCTTGCCGAGGAACTTCCCCAGGGTCTTCGCCTTGGTAGGCGACTCAACGATAACGAGGGTGCGAGCCATAATTCTTCCCTGTACCAAACGGCCTGGGCCAGCGTCCGTGGGCAACATGCCATCATCGCCGTCACGCCACGCGGGCGTAACTGCCACTGGACTGACGCTTGATCAGACCGATAAGTTCAAGCGACGTTATCAACGCCAATATCGCCGCACGGTCAAGCCCGGTCCTTCTCACCACGTCGTCAATGTGCAGAGAACCGGCCGCGAGCAGGTCGAGTAAACGTTGTTCGGCGGGGCTGCATTTCGCTGTCCTCGCGCTGACTTCAAGCCCCTGGGCCTCGCTTGCCTGCAAGCCCAGCGCAGCCAGCAGGTCGGTAATTTCGAGCAAAGGTGTGCAGCCATCGCGTATGAGCGCGTTGCTGCCGCGCGAAACCCGCGAGTCGACCGGGCCGGGCACTGCCAGCAACTCCCGGCCCTGGGCCAGGGCCAGTTTTGCGCTTATCAGCGAGCCGCTGCCCTCGCCGGCCTCGATGACCACGGTCGCTGCCGACATGCCCGTCACTATCCGGTTGCGCCGGGGAAACTGCCACGCGGCCAGCTCGGTCCCCGGCGGAAACTCGCTCAGCACCGTCCCTTGCTCCAACAGTTGCCGGTACAGCCTGCTGCTCGACTCCGGGTAAGGCCGCTCGGGGCTGCAACCGAGCACGGCCACGCTCGCGCCGTTTTCGAGCGCACCGCGCTGCGCCTCGGAGTCGATACCCCGAGCCATGCCGCTCACCACCACCAGCCCGCAAGCCGACGCTTCGCGACCCAGGCGGCGGGCCGTGCGCAGCCCGTAGTCGCTGGCCTTGCGCGATCCCACCACGCTTACGGCCAGACGGTGGACAGAGGGAGTGGCGCCCCGGTAGTAGAGGACCAGTGGACCGTCTTCCACAGTGAGCAGGGCAGCGGGGTAAGCGGCGTCGCCCAGGCCGCAGACCTCGACCCGCTGCCGGCGCCAACCGTCGAGCCGGCGGCGTAGAGTTTCCCAGGCATTGAAGGTGCGCAAGCGACGCCGCCCACGCTCGTTGAAGCCCGCCAGCTCGAGCTCGGCATCGGAGGCTGCCCACAGCGCCCGCGCCGAGCCGAAATCGGCCACCAGGCGACGCCAGGGAACGCCCCAGGCTCCGCGCATGTCGGAAAGAGCGACCAGGCACAACAGTTCGTCGTCGGGGGGAATACTCACCCCCATTGCCTACTATCGAGCGACCCCGGCCTGCAATGCCTTGGAGTTAATGAATGTCGGTCGGGCCGGCCGCAGCACTGGCGGCAGCGTTGATGCCGGCTGCGACATCACGCAGAAAACGTTCGAGCGCGTCGAGCGAAAACTCGAGCCCCGGGCTGCTCCAGGAAAGGGCCAGCAGGGCGCCGCCGTCACTATTGAAAACTTCGGCTTCCAGCCGCAACACGAAAGTATCGGCACCGTCGGCGCTTTCTACCGGGTAGCTACGTCCGAGCAGGAGTACGCTGTTGCCGTCTTCGAGCGTGACCCTGCGGTTGGCCTTTACCCTGTTGCCCATCCGGGCCAGGCGAAAATCACCGTCGCGCAGCTGGTCGGCCAGCAGCACGACCGCCCCATCGGCCGCCGAGCCAAGGCTGACGGCGGCCTGGTAGCCCGAGGGTACGGCCACCCGGCCTGGCGTTCGCCCGATCGAGGGCGGCCCCGAAGAGCCGCCGCCGGACGGCCCGGGGGCCCGGCGCGGGCCACAGCTGCCGACAACGACCAGCAGGGCCAGCAGGGCCAGCCCGAGAGCGCGCGCGGGCCGACTCTTCATGGACCCGACTCGCCGCCGGTGACCATGTCGAGATAGTTGCCGAGCAGCGCCTTGCCCTCGCTGGTGAGTATCGACTCGGGATGAAACTGCACGCCTTCAACCTGCAACTGCTTGTGGCGTATGCCCATGATCTCGCCCTCGGCCGTCCACGCGCTGACCTCGAGCTGCTCGGGCAGGCTTTCTCTCTCGACTATCAGTGAGTGATAGCGCGTGGCGATAAAGCCCTGGGGCAGGCCGCTGAATACACCCCTGCCGTCGTGCTCAACGGGCGAGGTCTTGCCGTGCATCAGCCTGTCGGCCCTCACCACCTTGCCGCCGAAGGCACTGGCGATACACTGGTGGCCCAGGCAGACGCCGAGCATGGGCAGCTTGCCGGCGAAGCGACGAACGACCTCCACCGAGATACCCGCCTCGCGCGGCGTGCACGGCCCCGGCGACACAACCACCCCGAGGGGCCCGGCCTGCTCTATTTCTTCCGGAGTTACCTCGTCGTTGCGGTGAACAACCACTTCGGCACCGAGTTCACCGAGGTACTGCACCAGGTTCCAGGTGAACGAGTCGTAGTTGTCTACCATCACAAGCATCGGGTTTTCCATATCCGGCTTTTTAATATCACTGTCTCGCGGCCCAGTCACCGTTATATTACACCCATGGCGTTGAGTAACCACACCCCGACCTGACAGATTAGGGGGGTGCTGGCCAGTACCAATACCTGTGCGCACGAAGGCGTCGAGGGCTACCTGGTCCGCGTGGAGGCCAGCGTCTCCACCGGCCTTCCCCAGCTCACCTTCGTGGGGCTGCCCGACATGGCCGTGAGGGAGGGCCGCGAGCGCGTGCGATCGGCCATAAGGGCCACCACCCCTGACTTTCCGCGCGGGCGTGGGCTGGTGAACCTGTCGCCGGCGTCCCGGCGCAAGGCGGGCTCGGCCTTCGACCTGTCGATCGCCATCGCCCTGCTCACGGCGGCCGGGCTGAGCGAAAGCGAGAAGGTGCGCGACACGGCCTTCCTCGGTGAGCTGGGCCTGGACGGGCAGGTGCGCGCAGTAAACGGCGCCCTGCCGGCCGCCCTGTGCGCCTCGCGCCGCGGGCTCGAGCGACTGGTGCTGCCGCGCGCCAACGCCGAAGAGGCCGCGCTCGCCGGCGGCCTGGCCGTGTACGGTGTCGACAGCCTCGGCGAAACCCTCTCGCTGCTGCGCTCGGGCTTCAAGGCGGCGCCGGTGGTGGTCGACGCCGAGGCGCTGCTGGCCGAGCGCGCTGGCACCGACTCCGACCTCGTCGACGTACACGGGCAACAATCGGCGCGCCGGGCACTGGAGATCGCCGCTGCCGGCCGCCACCACATGCTCATGTGCGGTCCACCGGGCGCAGGCAAAACCATGCTCGCACGCAGGCTACCCGGCTTGCTGCCGGCACTGTCGGTGGCCGAAGCCATGGAGGTCACCACCGTGCACAGCGTGGCGGGTGTGGCCGGTGGCGCGCTGGTGACCGAGCGGCCCTTTCGCGCCCCCCACCACGCGGTGAGCGGCCCCGGCCTGGTGGGCGGAGGCGGGCCCGGCATACGACCGGGCGAGATCAGCCTGTCGCACCGTGGCGTGCTCTTCCTCGACGAGCTGCCCGAGTTCTCGCCGGCCGTGCTCAACCAGCTGCGGCAGCCGCTGGAAGAGGCCGAGCTCACCATCTGTCGCGCAGCGGGCAGCGTGACCTTCCCTGCCGGCTTTCTCCTCGTAGCCGCCATGAACCCCTGCCCCTGCGGTTTCAAGGGTTGCACTGGGCGCGAGTGTCGCTGCAGCGACCAGCAACTGCGGCGTTACAGGAACCGCATAAGTGGCCCGCTGCTCGACCGCATAGACCTGCACGTGCACGTGCCCAGGATCAGCTTTGCCGAAATGGATCCCGGCAAGAGCCCTGAAGACTCGGCCAGTGTTCGCCAACGCGTAGAGCGCGCGACCCACCGCCGCTCGCTGCGCGAGCAGAGCCGCCTGCCCTTTTCGCGATCAGCCGAGGAGCTGCTGGGCAAGGCCAGTGAGGCCATGCACCTGTCGGCGCGGTCAACGCGCAGCCTGCAGGCCGTGTCGTCGACCATCGCCGACCTCGCCGACGAAAGCGAGGTGAGCTGCGCGCACCTGTCCGAAGCACTTCAGTACCGCCCGCTTGACGACGAACAGCTCTGAGCCCGCCGAGCTCATACGACCGGTAATCAAAAGCCGGCGCTGCCCGCCCGGGCTGCCCCGCCTTGACAAGACAGCCACCCACGCTGCACATTAGACCCGAGCCCGCGGCAGGCCGCCGCCGGACCGGAGGCTGACACCATGAGCGAAAATACCAGCGAACAAACTACGACGTCCCTGCCCAGGTTGCTTGAGCCCGCGCCTGCGTTCGAGGCCGTGTCAACGCACGGGGCGATCAAGCTCGACGACTTCAAGGGCAAGTGGGTCGTGCTCTTCTCCCACCCGGCCGATTTTACCCCGGTCTGCACCACCGAGCTGATGGAGTTTGCCCGCCGCAATGACGAGTTTGCCGCCAGGGGCGTGCAGCTCATCGGGCTTTCCATCGACAGCATCTACTCGCACATCGCGTGGGTACAGAACATCAAGGCGAACTTCGACGTCGAGATACCCTTTCCCCTGATCGCCGACCTCGACACCACGGTGGCCACGGCCTACGGCATGCTGCACCCGGGCGCGAGCAACACGGCCACCGTTCGTTGCGTGTTTGTCATCGATCCCGAGGGCCTGCTGCGCGCCATGGTCTACTACCCGCTGACCAACGGTCGCAGCGTTGACGAGATCTTCAGGCTGCTGGTATCGCTGCAGACCACGACCGAGCACGCGGTGGCTACGCCCGAGGGATGGAAGGAAGGCGATGACGTCATCCAACCGCCACCGCTGACCGTCCCCGATGCCGAGCAACGGAAGAAGGACACCGGCCTGGAGGTCACCGATTGGTACTTCGCGAAACGAAAGCTCTAGTACCACCGGCCGCTGCCCTGGCGGGCCTCGCCGCCGGCCTGCTGCTGGCGGCAGGCATGGCCACGGCTGCCGTAACGGCGAGCGGCGGCGCGATCGACAAGCGCCCTTCGACGGTACAGACCACGTTCAAAAGCGTGGACGCCGTGCTGGCCGCGCAGTGGGATTTTCCGTCAGCGGGCCTGGCGCCACTGGTGGTCATCATTCCCCCGGGTGGACGCGTGGACCGAAACGGCTGGCCGCCGGGACCCGCCTTCGAGCTGGGCAAGGGCGTCTACGAGCGCCTCGCCGAGTTGCTGGTAGACAAGGGCTACGCGGTCTTCCGCTTTGACGCCCCGGGCGCGGGCCGAAGCAGCCCCGGGCACTGGGCCACCGACAGGTCGAACGCCCTGGAGGCCTACACCCGGGCCATAGACCACGCTCGCGTGGACACCGATCGCGTGTTCCTGGTCGGACACGGCAGCGGCACCGCAACCATAGGCGCCATATTCGAGCGCTTTGAGAAAACCAACCCCCTGAACGGCGTCGCCCTGCTGGGCAACCAGGTGGGCGAGCGGCTCGCGTTGTCGCTCACTTCGCCGCTGCTGCTGGTCGTGGGTGACAAGTACCCCGATGACCTGTACCAGCACGGGCGTTTCGTGCTCGACGCCCGCGAACACAACGAGGGTTCTAAGCTTGAAACCACGCTCGTCAGCATCGAGGGAAGCGACTCTTCGCTGATGCGGGAAGTAGCGGACAACGGCTCGCCGGGCCTCGAACTGCGCCCCGAGGCCACCAAGGCCCTGCTCGCCTGGCTCGCGAATCACCGCAGCTGATACCGATGCTCACACCCGGGAACGCCCCCCCGTGTGAGGGGGCGAACAACCCCGTGGCCGATGTTTTACCCCTACCTGTTTGCCGTGTGCCTGCTAATCTCGGACACTGGGCTGCTGGACGTCCGGCGCGGTGCCCCGTTAATCTTCTATCGTTGCCATGTTCGACCCTAATTCATCCGCACGCCGACTCATCGTACTGACCTCCTGCTGCGCGCTCCTGCTGTCGGCCTGCGGCTGGTCGGACGACGATTCTTCGCGGCCCGAACGGCGCGCTGCTGTCACCCTCGCTGAAGCCGAAAGCCGTGCTGTCGAAGTGCGTTTCGACGCAGTGGGTAACGTCAAGGCCAGCCTCAGGGCCGAAATAAGCCCACAGGTTGACGGGGTCATCACCGGGCTGGGATTCGAAGAAGGCGACACCGTCGTCCGGGGCCAGATGCTCGTGCAGCTCGACGACCGCAAGGCCCGCGCGTCGGTCAACGTGGCCCGCGCGGCGCTGGACAACGCCGTGGCCCTCGCCGTGGTCAGCAGGCAACGGCAGTCCAGGATCGAGCGGCTTTTCGGCGACGAGCTGGTATCGGTCGAAGAACTCGAGGCCGCCCGGGCCAACCACCTCGGGGCGCAGGCATCGGTGCGCGAGAACGAAGCCTCGCTCGACCTCGCCACCCGCAGGCTCGAAGAGTACCGACTGCTGGCCCCCTTCGACGGCGAGTCAGGATACCGGCACTACGACATCGGCAACTTCGTTCGCTCGGGCTCGACCCTGCTCGTTGTCACCGACTCCACGCCGGTGGAAATAAGCTTTGGCGTTCCCGACAAGCACGCGGCCCTGGTCAAGAAGTCCACACCCGTTCGTGTCACGGTACCCGGACGATCCGAGGTCGTGGAGGGCGTGGTCAAGTTCATAGACCCCGCTGTTGACAGCGAGACCCGGCAGCTGAGGCTCAAGGCCGAGGTCAGCAACCAGGACGGCCTGCTTCGAGACGGACAGTTCGTGGAGCTGAGCCTGGTGCTCGAGTCACGCCCCGACAGCGTGGTTATCCCCGAGCAGGCCATCCTGGGCACAGGCGGAGAGCACTGGGTGTTCGTGGTCACCGACGGCAAGGCCGTGCACAGGCCGGTGACCCTGGGCGAGCGTCTTCCCGGGGAAGTCGAGCTGCGCGCGGGCATGGAGGCCGGCGAGCAGGTGGTAATTGCGGGCCAGCATCGCCTGGCCGACGGAGACGCCGTGGCCACCGGCCTCGACGACTGAAGCGATGTTCCTGCCCGAGATCTGTATCAAGCGCCCCGTCCTGGCCACCGTGTTGTCGCTGTCGCTGCTCGCGGTAGGACTCGTTGGCTACTCGCGCCTGCCGGTCCGCGAACTACCCGCCGTCGACTTTCCAATCATCTCGGTTTCCACGGTGCTGCCCGGCGCGAGTGCTCAGGTAGTAGAAACCGAGATCACCGAGGTGCTCGAAGAAGAACTCAACGGCATAGAAGGCGTGCAGTTCATCCGCTCGGTATCGACCGAGCAGGTGAGCAACATCACCCTGCAGTTTGAGCTCCACCGCGACATAGACTCCGCCGCCCAGGACGTGCGCGACAAGGTTTCGCGCGTGCGCAGGCGGCTGCCCGAAGACGCCGAACAGCCCCGCGTATCCAAGGTCGACATCGACGCCCAGGCCATCATGTGGCTCGCCCTGCACTCGAGCACCCGCAACCCCTTTGAACGCATGCACATGGTTGACAAGGTCCTCAAGCCGCTGGTCCAGGGTGTACCCGGCGTAGGCAGCGTGCTCGTGGGTGGGTCCAACCGCAAGGCCATACGCATAGAACTGGACCGCTCGAGGCTCGCCGCGCACGGCATCACGGTGGGCGACGTGGAACACGCGCTCATGACCCGCAACGTCGAGCTTCCCTCGGGCCGCGTGGAAGGCCAGTGGCGCGAGTTCGTAGTGCGGACGCACGGCGAGGTTTCTTCACCCGAAGAGTTCGAGGAGCTGGTGGTCGCGACGAGAAACGGGCGCCCGATTCGAGTAGGTGACGTGGGCAAGGCCCGCTACGGATTTAACAACGAGCGTACCCGGGCCAGGTTCAACGGCACGCCCACCTCGGGACTGGGCATAGTAAAGCAGTCGGGCTCCAACACGCTCACGGTAACCGGGGGTGTAAAAGACCTGCACCGACGGCTCGACGGCCAACTGCCCGAAGGCTACCAACTCGACATCGCCTACGACCAGTCAGGCTTCATCGAGGACTCGGTACGCGAGGTAAAGCAGTCGCTGGTCGTGGCCGGTGTGCTGGTGCTGCTGGTCATATTCGTGTTCCTGCAAAGCATACGCACCACGCTGATCCCGAGCATAACGATGCCGGTGGCCATCATGTTCGCGTTCGGGGTGCTCTACTTCCTTGATTTCTCAATAAACAACCTCACCCTGCTGGCCCTGACACTGGTGATAGGCGTGGTGGTGGACGACGCGATCATCGTCGTGGAAAACATCTACCGCCACATGGAGAACGGGGCCACGCGCACACAGGCGGCCATCACTGCCAGCCGTGAAATAACCTTCGCGGTCATCTCTACCACCCTCACCCTGCTGGCAGTGTTCGTGCCCATTGCCTTCATGTCGGGCGTGGTGGGCAGGTTCTTCTACGAGTTCGGCATCGCGGTTGCGGTGGCCGTCAGCGCGTCGAGTTTCGTGGCGCTCACGCTCACGCCCATGCTCTGCTCGAGGTTCCTTTCGGTGGGCAGCACGGCGCGAAGGGAAGGCGTGCTGGGCAGCATGGCGCGGCGTTTCGACTCCGACGTCGAGGCTCTTTCGAGAGGCTACCGGCGCGCGCTCGAGTGGTCGCTCAACCACGGACGCTGGCTGGCGGCGCTGCTGCTGCTTGCGATAGTAGTGAGCGGGCTGCTGTTCAAGTCGGTGGGCAAAGAGTTCCTGCCCCAGGACGACCGTGGGTATTTTATCGCCGTTATCAGCACGCCGGAAGGATCGACCCTCGACTACCAGGATCGTTACCAGCGACAGGTCGAGAAGCTGCTCGACACCACTCCCGAAGTGGCAACCTATTTTTCTATTCTCGCCATAACCCGCGGCGGACCGGGAAAGGTGAACAGCGGCATAATGTTCGTCGGACTTCAGCCCCACGACCAACGCGAACGCAGCATGGCCGAAGTGCTGGGCGAGCTCAGGGGAAGAGCCGCATCGATAGCCGGCGCCGACGCGTATTTTCTTACTTCGAACGCCCTGCAACGCAGCCGCCGCAGTAAACCGCTGCAGTTCGTCATCCAGCACAACGATTTCGACGAGCTGGCCAGGCAGGCCTTGCTGCTC
>Ga0310122_10001832_pt1 | contig 13573 bp, 7 predicted proteins | sample CB6_Bottom_1051__FD_203503 | JGI IMG/M metagenome (GOLD analysis project Ga0310122, IMG submission 203503) | Marine microbial communities from Western Arctic Ocean, Canada - CB6_Bottom_1051 | ecosystem: Environmental > Aquatic > Marine > Oceanic | place: Canada: Western Arctic Ocean | collected...
CTGCGGAATTTGCTACACTAGCAGCCACTGTGACAGTATCTACTCCGGTTGAAGTACTCATCATAACTATTTTTTGTCCACTCACAACTTTTAATGCACCACCAGTGGGTATAGGTGCTTGTTTAATTATAAAGACATCATCTGTTCCACCAGTACCACCTGAGTTTTTATTAAGTTTACAATCTACTGTAATATCATTTACAGTTGTATTTGAAATATCTATTTCCAGAAGGATAGCTTCTACATCTGTTGCAGTATAAGGAACAGTATACAGAGTTGAATATGTACCACTGTCTATTGCTATATTTGCTTTTGAAAAACTTTTAAAATCATTTGCCATAATTCGTTACCTTCTTTTTATCCCAAGGCGATTGCCATTGCTATACTAAATCCTGCTGTACTTTTTGAGTTGATTCCTTCAACTAAATCTGTAGGAGTTCCTACAAATGCATTATTAAGATTTGCTATCTCTCCTACATCTTGACCAGTGAGATTATATGTTTGTCTCCACTCGTCAAATGTATCTGTTGTTGGTACTGTTCTGTCTGCCATAATTTATCCTAAAGCCGCACACATAGCGATAGTAAATCCTAATGTTGGCGCACCATTACAAGCCTCTACCAAGTCAGTAGCCGTTCCTGTAAACGAATTATTGAGAGTACTAATGTCTCCAATATCTGTACACGTTGCAATATAGGTATCCCTAAAATCTGCAAATGTATTTTCTAGTGCTACACTTCTATCTGCCATTTATCAAGGTCCTTAGCATTGTTTTTATTTCTGTTAGTTCAGTCTTTATACTATTTATATCATTAGTATTCGTTTCTAACTGTTCTTGTTCTTTACGTTTTTTTAGTTTAGCTAATTTTAAACCCTGAGGAATTTCGGTATTAATATTCAATACAGCTCCTGTTTCTTTATCTCTTACTAAATGTTTATATCCTTCTATAGGTTGTATATTCATCATTAAGCCTGGAATGCAATTGCTCTAAAATCTTTAACTAATGGTGGTAATGAAGTATTGGAGCCTTGCAATACAATCTTAACAGCAAAGGCAACAAACTCATTTAATTCAGTTCCTACCCCCAAAGAATTCTTACCAACAAAATACCTATATTCTTTAAAATCAGTACGAGTTTTAGAAATAGGTACTGTTGAATCTGGTATACCAGTAGTATTAAAAAATGACCACTCTATATCATTAAAGTTTTCAGCAGAGTCAGTTCTAAGAGTTTTATACAATACCTTAATATCCCCTTCTGTCATTTTTACTCCATCTAACAAAACTTGAAGAGCAGTAGCAGACTGAGATAATGTGATTTTCTTAGTGATGTAAATAGTATTATTATTATCTCCAGATGAAGATGTCATCGTATGATAAGGAGTAAGAGCTCCAACATCAGTAGATGCATCAATCTCATTCAATCGGTTACCAATACCAATAATACCCATTCTACTTGTATCAATTTGAGGAGAAACATTCACATCAGTACTGACTAAAGTTGTAGTAAGACGAAAAGATTTATTACCAGCAATTTCAGCTGTTTCATTAACCTTTGATGCTATCATTTGAGGAGCATCAAAATAATAATCTTCATTCAATGGGACATCATATGCATTAGATGATGTTGTCCGTGCAAAAGAATTCTGTGCTCCATTAGGACTTGTTGAAGTTGTAGTTTGGACTTTACCAGTAATTTCAGTACTGGGTAATTCCATAATTTGAATTAATGGTTGCATAACATCCATATGAATATTTCTACTACATTGTACACCTACACCACCACCAGCCACTGTTGCCGTAGCAGCAGTAGTAGTAGTAATTAAGAAACTATCTGTTTCAATTCCAGAAATAGATGTATGTGTTTTATTAATTTCTGTCAACGGTATACCACCCAACATATATAATCCAATTAAACTATTATCTTCATGTGCAACAGCTGTTGTACTATCAACACCCCTTGTAGTTATAGAAATAGTTGTTGCTCCGGGTTTAGAACCATAATAAATTATTTCATCATCTATTCTTACATAACCACTTGTGGGCCACAATGTACTACTGTCTACGTTCACTGTACCCGTAGTTCCTGACCCAATAGCTCCATTCAATGCTGATCCACTTATATCCGATATAGCTCCTGTAATCAGAACATTATTGTCTATATCATACATACCATGTTCTCTAAATCTAATTCGGACACTAGTTGAATTTATAATAGCAGTTGCTGTTGCAGTACTACCTCCACCACCAACAAAAGAAACAGTTGGTGCTGTTATATAACCAGTTCCTGGATTAGTTATAGTAAGTGCTGTAATTACTCCAACACCACTTATTGAAGCAACCGCCGCGGCATCACTTCCCGAACCACCTGTAAAGGTAACAACTGGAGCAGATGTCCAACCAGTACCACCAGCTGTTAAAGTAAGTCCTGTTACTCCACTACTTGTATCTATTGGATTATTAGGTAGTGTTGGAATACCTGCTGTTTTACCTCCACCCAATCGAATAGGTTGAGCAATAGCAGTTAATTCATTAGGATCTTTAGTTGTTAATTCTTCATTAACCAATACAAAAGAGCCTAATGCTGTAGTATCATACTGAGCACGATACATAGTAAATTTCAAATCTTCATATTGAGATGGTTCCCATGTAGAAGCATTTTGAGATTTAAATAATGACCCTAAAGTTGGTTGAGATGAGATGGTTCTCGTCCCACCAATTTCTGTATCGCCCAATCTACATATCCAAACTTTATACTTTGCTGAATTAGATGCCAATACAATACAATACTCTTGATTGTTTTGTATATAGATAGGTGAATCAAATGTAAATGTAGTTGACGTAGCTCCACCTGTAGCATCAATATTAATTTCAGCTGGAGTTTTAACTATTTTACTGAATGGAAAAATGTCCTGTGAAGGATACCCATCACGCACCGTACGGAGTTCAACCCAAACTGGCAATGTATCATCTTTAGCTTGAAAAAATACATCTACTTTAGTTACAAACATACCATTAGTTTGATCACACATTAAAGTTTGAGCTAAAGGATCATACCAGTTACCAACACTAGTAGTTCCTCCTCCTGAACTGACAGTATCGGATCTCTGTTGTGTTGCTGTCTGTATATTTCTTGTACCATTGCGAACATTGAATATAACTTCCTGTTTAGTCTGTATCATTCCAGACGCTGTATAATTAGACTCAACAGCTGTTTCTACAGCACCCGGAACTAAACTATTAGTAGAAGAATCAGTTAATCTAAAAGTTCTTGTTCCAATACGAAATCGTTTTGTTTCTGTATTTGGTATTTCAAATCTACCATATAAATTACCAGCCGAATCAGAAACCAAAAGTGTCCCATAAGTTTCATTAGAAACAATAGTAGATGTTGCCCAAGCCTGAGGCTCGGTAAATGTATTTCCAGTATTTCTAGTAATACCAGTAAAAGTTGTAGTAGTAGTTCCAGTATAAGTCATCTGTTCCATGGCTTTAAAACTAACACCCTGCCAATCAACAGTATCTAGAGCTCCCACACCAATTGTACCAGTTGTGGGAAATCCCGTTGTTGATGCAACAGTAATAGTAGTATCGGTTTTAGTTAATGCTCCATTCAACGTAGTACTATTAGCACTTGTAAGAATAGGTTTACATTCTGCATTAACATCAACTCTATCAAAAAATGCATATACTCTTGTATTAGGTTTCATACCTGTTACAGTAAAGTTCACTTGACCCGGACGAATCCAAGGAACGATTTCAATATTAACAACTCTATCACCAGTACTTTCTGTATCAATACGTTCTACTAAGCGAGTATTCGATCCTGTTCTTTCTTGGCGTCTATCAAACGTAGTAGTAGAATCCGTCGTTACCCATCGAATAAGATTCCCAGCAGATCCACTACCATCAGGATTCGTTTCTCTCGATCTACCACCACCGGAAGTACGACGATTTCCAGTCCATGTGGTATTCCATTCATCCCATATCATTCCTGTGGTAGCTTGGCCACCCTGCTCTCTCAATAATTGTTCGTAGTTTCCTTCGACGTTCATTGTGATAGAAGGAACTCGTTCTGTATCAATCCATATATCAGTATCTGGAGCTAGTGTTAATTGACCCACCCACAAAGTTACGTTAAATGGATTAACGGATTGGATTCTACTTGCATAAGGTTGTATAGTATCGGCTACATGAGTATATGGTAAAGTAATAACATCACCTGTCTTTTGATATCCACTAGAAGTACGTTGGCTATCAGTTGAATTTTCTTCTATAAGCTTAGTCATGTATTGTGAAGATTGCGGCCTCATATGGCCCTGTGCAGGATCCATAGCACATGAATAATCATTACTATTTACAAAACCAAGATTATGTCCGTAAAAAGTATCTACTACAAAACCAGATTTAAATCTATCTAAACCATTCTCATCTAATACTTGAAAACTATCTGTTTGGCGTTCTAACAAGCCAAGAGCAGTTGCATATTCTAAATTACCGATTCGAGTATGTAATTTTCCAATATCCCGCATTGTATAACGACGAACATATTGAAAACCTATAATTATTTCTTTTATGGCATCAAACGTATAAGGAGCAATAGATAATTTTGCCATCAACATATTATTATTATCAGTCTGCGGCCATCTGGGATCTTCCGCTGGTATACCTTTCCTTATAAGGAAATTACCTTGTACATCCAAATAAAGTAAATCCAAACGACCTAGATAAAAAGTAAAATCACATCTTACATTATCATCAGGGATTACTAAATTACCAGCTGATGCACCAGTATCCTCAAAGTCTTTATTACCAAAAGCAAATGGGTTAGTCGTTGGTGCTGTCTGATCTTGAACACTAGGACGAAAATCTAAACAATCTCTTAATTCATAAAATCCTACAGGAGCTTTAGACTCAGGATCAACCTTTGAAGCAGAATACTCTGGAATATCTTTATAATCTATTTGTCCTGTATAAGAATCTACATCAAAATAATCACCGGCTCCATGTGTGAAATAATCATATACAAACAGTAATTGTCCTACAGGAGTTACAGCATCAGGTTTTCTAGATCCTCTTCCTAAGTCATAAAAAGAATCTCTCTGGCCAGTATCTAGCAACCAGTTGGCTGTAATATTTCTATCTCCACTAGCTACCGCAGTAACAGTAGCCGTATAAGTAGATGTACCCCCCACAATAGTATCATTGGTAGTCATTATACCAGCAATAACTACATATTCAATAGTAGTTGAAGGTGAATTAACAATAACTCTACCTGTAGCACTAGAAGATGAACCTGTAATAACTTCTCCTACTGTAAATGTACCAGTAGAACCAGAAATAGTTAAAGATGGCGACACCGGCGCTGTGGTAATATCAACAGATTCATAAACAGCGTGTAATGTATAAACATCAGAATAAGACAAGTTAATAGTAGCATCATCCACTCTTTCACCATACACATTGGGCAATGTAGCCGCAATGGTCTTTTTGGTCATCTTTTGAGCAGTCTTAGATTTCTGAGTTTTTGCCGGTGTTGTAATAGATGCCGTTAAAACTACCTGACAGTTATTACCCATAATAGTAGCATCGGTAATTTCAAGACTTTGAGAACCAGTACCAGTAATTGTAGTTGAAGCTGCCTTTGTGGCACTAAGGTCTATAATGTCCCCAGCTAAACCAATACCAGTACCGGCAAATGTAATAGTTAATGTATAATTTGCGGCTGTATTAGTGCTATCAAAATCTTCTCCGGTTGCAGCTGCAAATGTTACTGCACCAGAAGCAGTAGTGCCGACAAATTGTTTTCTAAATGTGTAAGTTGTATCTGAAACACCCAAAGTAAGTAAACTTTCAACATTTTCTTTAGGCATCTTATAAACTAAGACTGCTTCTTCTTCTTCAGCAATCTTTGCTCGAATACGAACAGCCTTAGCAGATGTTAATTGAGTTGTTGCATTTGCAGTTCCTGTTCCGGTTTGTTCAATTACCAATGCAGTATTAGAAGTAAGAGTTGATATTCGGAATTCTTCAGTAATACCAGCAGCACCTGATGGTAACTGTATAACATCAAATATATTTAATTCAGTTAAAAATTTTGTGTTTGTTCCGGTAACATTAGTGCTGCTGGTAGCAGCAGTAGATACTTCACCCGTAAGGGTCAGGCTTTGATCTAGAATAATATCCGATGTATAATCTATAGTAGTATTATCACCAAAAATCTGTTTAGCACTTGCACCAAAATCATAAGTAACAACCCCACTACCAATCTGAATCAATCCAATTCCTGGAACATCCGTAGAAATACTACTTGTTATAGCCTCACCATCTGTAAAGGCACCCTCTACTTGCATCAGATATAAAATTGCACTGGCAGAAACAGTATCTACCAATACACCAGTAGCTTCAGAAGTAACTCCTGTTATTACGGCTGTTGCTGTAAGAGTAGTTGCATTAGCAGTTAATGCAATTTTAGTGAACATCGAAACATCAAACAGGTAATGGTGATAAGTAGCATTAGTTGCACCAACAGCACCAGAACCATAACCAAATGATCGAGACCGAGCCTCACCTATTCTTGTTCCGATAATAATTCCTCTAGTCGCTGAAGATTGTTTATCGTAAATTGAAACAATTTTAAATGGGTCAAGGGCTGTAGTAACCAATGATACATCAGGCTGACTATAAACATTATCAACCTTTGCATAGTTGCCCAAATTAAAAGGTACATTATCATTATTAACAGCTTTTGTAGTTCTAGCTTTGTCTATATTTACAAAACTTGATGCCATCTTATTAATTTCATAACCATTTACATATGCTTTACCTGGCGAAATAACTAAAGTGTCTAGTGTTTCAAGTCCACCTTGAGCCGCAGTATAAATTCCACGATTAGTTCCATCATTTAAATTTTCTCTGGGCTCTATATCAAAATGCTTGACAACATAATCACCCGATTCATCACTGGTGCGTCTAGCTATCATATCAGCAACGATACTATATTCTGTAGCTCTCTTTCTATGAACAACCAATCCGTTATCAACTCTAGCCAGTTCTATAAAACCGGTATCGTCGGTAGCAGTTAAAGATTTCTTAGCTAGTGTAAGAGTAATTTTAAATCTATGAGCACCCTTGGCTGCATAGTTAGATGATCCTGCTGCATTATCCAAAAGGTTGGAATCTTCTTCTGGTGTAACTAAAGTTTCTATTACATTAAAACCAATTCTATAAGAAGGTGTATCGGTATATTTGTCAAGTACAATAGTTTGTCCTGTAGTTCTACACATAAAACCATTAACAAAGAAAATTCCTTCCGTTACACTCGCCGCTGAACCTGTTGCAGAAGCAGATGTAGCTAACAACTGTATTGAAGCTGCATCAGCTACATAAGATGAAATAGGTCTATCAGCAGAAAGTGTTTCATCATCACTAAAAGTAATAGTAACATTATCAACTGTATTTGTTCCTGTATATTTTACAAACAGAGTATCAGGATCTCCAGCTGTTGTTGCAACAGCAAAACCTATAACTTGAGCTTTTACACCAGAAGTTGCTCCTGTAATAATAGCCCCTTCTTCATATGTTATATTACTCCATGTGCCCGCTGTATATTGTTCTAGATAAGCTGAAATAGAAGAAGGTGTTGGTGTGCCAAATGTAGATTGTAATTTTACGGCATAATATTTGTCATCGTATGCAACACTGCCAGGTATAACAATTGTACCTTCTTTAAAAAAGTGATTACCAAACTGTTCAATTTGATTTTGAAGAATCGTTTGGAGTGTTGTGAGTTCTCTCGCCTGAACTGCAAAGCCTGGTCGAAACAGAACTCTATAAAAATCATTATCTATACTAAAAGAGTCCCAATAAGGGGCTACATTAAAATCAGTTGTTGCTACCATTTTAGAATTCCACTATAAGCTTAATATTTTCTGTTTGGTCGGTTGCCCTTGAAATGGGGGCTCGATCTTCAACATAAATTCCCTTACCACTGTAATAATCAATTTCGGGATTAGTTAATGAAGCAATAGTACCTGTTGCACTGGAAGCCGATGTTACTACTTCTAATGCTGCAAATGCAGTTTCGTCTCCAGCTGTTGTTACTCCAGTCCATTGTGTCTGAATATATTTTAAAATCCTTGTTGTAGAATCCCAGGCTACTACTAAACCCTTTGCACCAGAAGTACCACCAGTAATGGTTTCATCTACAAGGAATGAACCAGGTGCAGGAGACACAGCAAAGGTCATACTCTTGAGAGCATTTAATGTACTAGCAGTAGCCACCACTGCTGTACCATAATTATATGGATTAAGAACAATACCCACTCTACGAAAATCTTGGTCTACTACAAAGTCACCACCACCCTCTGTACCTGCAATTGTGGTATTCGTCATTATATAAAAACCACCCAATTCATTAACGGCATTAAAACCGTGGCCACCAGGAGGTCCTATAATTGGTGTTACAATTGCACTTGTTGATGGTGTACCAATACCACTAATAGCATCAATTCTACAATCTGCAAAGGTATATTTCGTACCAGCAGCAACCGCAACAACAGATGTTACAGCACCACCAGCTACAGTAACCGTAAATGTTGCAGCAGTACCACTTCTTAATACTGCATCACCACGCAATGTTTGTGCAGTATAAGTTCCGTTTGTATAACCAGAACCACCTCGCTCAACTTTATAATGTCTTACAGCACCATCTGCAGCAGCACCAGAAACTGTTGAATTAGTAGCCACTGGCATAAAGTCTGCGGTTAAGAAATCTGTAATTTGTGTAGTAGTAAGTGTGTACATATACTTCCACACATAACTATCAGCAGTTGTTAGTTCACTGTTTGATGTTCCTGTTGGTTCTACTGTAGACGCAGCCCCAGCATTATTCCACATACACTCATATACATTGTTCGTTGAACTCAATACATAAAACAATGTAGTTGATGCCCAAAGATTTGTTCCTAAATTTACTGTTTTTACAATGTCAGTTGAAGTAGTTGACCACTGGGCTCCATAATCACCTCTGTAATAATCATAAATTGTACCTGTAATCCAGTTATGTCGTGGTATTGCATACTGAATATCTGCGGCCGCAATTCTTTTTGCCGCAAGCATATCTCTATAATACATATACTCGTCATCGACATTATCTAAAGGTGTGGGAGGTGCAGTATCAGAGCCACCACCATAGGGAGTAGTACTCGTCCAAGGTTGTGATCTGCCTACGAATAGGTAGAAAGACGTACTTGCCTCTGCAAAAGACTCGTAGAATTGCTCTGCATTATTAAGTCTAAATTTATTTGTTACGATTGCTGCCATGGCATTAGTTCTCTCTAATATGTATTAACTATTTATATGGATTAAACTAGGTCTTCCACATAGTTATTTCTGTTGGTGCGGAGATATTATTCTTCCGCTGAGGATAAGTTGCAATATCCCCTATTGTTAATGCAACCCCTCTCCAATCTGTTGCCCAATCTTGTATTCTGTACCCAGATGCACCAGTTTGTGATCGAGCCAATCTTACTAGTGTAAGATTTGTAGTGATAAGATGTGAGACAGCCGTCGTACCATTAGTTCCCCTTGTACCACCTGTCAAATTACCTGCACCAGATGCTGCAGATTTACCTGTATATGTTATTTCTTCAGTATCTAATTTAATTGTTCCTTGTGTTGGAAGATTATCTAGAGCAGCCACAGGTATTGTTGCTACTATATTGTTTATAGCACTTGTAATAGTAGTCACCATATTCAAATAAACAGGATACACTGCCATACTACTAAATGTTCTACTTGATGAAGCTGAGGACACCATACCATACGAGAATTTCCATTCTTGTGCATCACCAAGTCTTGGATGGAATGCATACTTATCTCCTGTCATATATTTCGGCGGCGTTAATACTTTAACATAATGGTATAATGTTACATCTCTAAACCCTCGTAGACCGTGTATTGAAACTACAGTTGCCGTACCTGTATACACACCAGACATTGTTATACCTTCCCCCGATGAAAACAAAACGGATCCTGGTGCCAATGGTACATCACCACCAGCGAGTAGTTCATAATATAAAAGATTTACGCCGTGATCATTTGTAGTATCAAGTATAGCTGTGGCCGTAGCTCCTGAAGTATCACCAGTTATTAATGCACCTTTAGTAATAGTTCCAGTTGACCCAGAAATTCTAAATGAATTACCATAATCGGCTGGGTCATGTATACCAACAGCCGGATTCGGGTTAATTGGCAATTGTTCTTCAGTACCCAATCGACGACCAAGCAACATAGTGTAAATAACTTTGAATATTGGCCCAAGTCCTACGATGGATGTAATGTTAGCTATAGACTGTACAGCGGTTGCAATATCTACTTGACCAAATACAGCCCAACCAGCAGGATGTACAGACGCAAGTAATTGATCTCTCCATGTATTAATAGAAGAAGATGATTTTACAACATAAGAATAATCCTGATAATAATAACTATCTTGAATCTTCTTGGTTCGTTCATCAAGGAATCCATCTTCATTTAAAAACTTTCCAGATGTTTCACCTAATGTACCATGATCGGCACTCATAGATGTGGCTTTATAAGAATCTATAACAGCTGTAGCACTAGAAACAAACCCAGTAATAGTTTCACCAGATTTTTCAGGACCCGCTTGAAATATACCTACGACATTAGCTAACTTTATAACATTTCTAGTCGTATCAACTTCTTTAAAAACACCTGTAGCTCCAGACGTTCCACCTGTTACTATTTCATTAAGAACAAAATCAGCAACAGAAAAATCAGTACAAAGGAAATTTGTAAAGCCTGTGATAGTTACAGTATCAGTATAATGAACACCAGCGTCTAGAATTGTAACATCTCTAATTTCACCAACACCAGTACCCTTCGCATATATTGTAGCGCCTGATCCTATAGCCACTGAACCTACACTAGCCGTATAGGTAGAAGTACCCCCCGTTATAGTATCACTGGCTGTAAAAGTTCCAATTAAAGGTTTATATACAACTGAGGTTAAAGTCCGAGACATTACTGAGCCAGTTGCAGTAGAAGAAGATCCTGTTATTGTTTCTCCTACAGTAAATAGTCCAGTGGCACTACTCACAGTTAAAGTACCAGATACAGTCAATAAAGGAGTCTTAGTATATCCTTCTCCTATCACTGTTACTACAACATCTGTAACATCACCAGTTCCTGTTCCACTTTCTTGGGCTATTTTATTTCCAGCTATACCATCACTAAAAACTGTTAAATCTTCTAAAACAAAATGATCTACGGCACTCATATTGTAAGCTTCTTCCTGTTCTACATAATTACTTACCGAGCCTGTAGAATCTTCTAATAGAATATCACCAGCTCCATAACTACCACCCGATTCTAATTCTATTCCCCATTCACCTACTAAATCGCCGGCTTCTGGAGCCACACCGCCATTAACTAACGCAACCTGAGCAGATAATGCCGCACCATTTGTATTAGCATTATTTACAGAAATAGGATCCCCAATAGTATAACCCGACCCCCCTACATCTACAATAATAGAATTGACATCGCCAGACGTTAAGGAGTCAATTCTAACAGATGCATCATTACCATTAGCAGATGTTACACCTAAAGGATCATCAATAGCAAAATATTGACTAGATGAAGAATTAGTTAAATTATATTCAGTTACAATACTTGATAATTTACCAGAAATAGTTATATCGGCATCCGCATTGGAAGTAGCTGTAATAGTATGTCCTGTCCAAAATGTACCATTAATACTTCCTGTACTTAATACCAATTCATATACATCTTGTCCACCATACTTAAAAGCAGTTACAGTATCTATTAAAGCAGTAGCTTCATTAATAACAAAAAACCCTTGGCCATAGTAAGCACCACCAGCAAGAATACTCAAATCTACCACAGCCCTTTGTGTAATTTCTTGACCAACTAATTTAAGTAAGTCAGATGTACCTTCGACAGAATCCTGCGCCTGTATCTGACCACCATCTTCATTTAGGATAAAAATATCACCATTAGAATCCGATGCATCTTCCATTAAAATGGTATCATCACCCTTTGTCACTCTTAGAATTTGATCTTCAGACCAATTACCAGCTGATGTTCTAAGCATATCTATTCTAGGATATGATAAGGTAATATCTTCATTTAGAAGTATTCTGAAAAACAATTCGTGTCCTTTTCTCGTACCCTTTGCACGATAAAGGTCTTTAATATTCTTTAAAAGATTTCGCTCATTTACTCCGGCTGTTAAATCTCTAGGAATTGTTCTTAGGAATGCTTCCTTAAATTGGTCAAAGAAGGAATCAATAGTATCATCAACATCCGCATACTCCATAAGTTGCTGAATGTTCTGCACCGGGTTGGCTGTATAGTCTGATATAATACCAGATGCGTTTGAAGTACTACCAATAACCTGTTCATCAATAAGAAAATCATTTTGGGAAGAAATAAAGAGGCGAGAATTTGCATTTATATCTTCTACCTGAACTACAGCAGTGGCTTTAGATGTTTGCCCTATAATAGTCTCACCATTTACAAAAGCACCAGCTGTAGTATCTTCAGTTAAAATCGTATCTGTTTCGCCTGGACGATATAGATTAGTATCTTCTAAAATGATATAGTTTAAGGTAGTAACCCCTACAGCTTGAGATTCACTAATAATAGAATCAACAGAACCTAAAGTAGTCAGCTTTAATTCCGCAGACTCCATAAATTCATAATACGCCTTCATAAAGGAGACGAAATTAGGATTTTCTGATCTTACAAAATCTGGAAGTTGGTTCTCTACTAAAACTGAAACTTTATTTTTAAGTGTAGCCATTTTATAATTTGCTTGCTATCTTGAGGATTTTATTAAAAGCTGCAGCAGTCTTGACTTTCTGATCCCACCCCTTAGACATTTTCTTATCCAATTTAAGCAACGATTGTGCCGCTTGAGGAGCTAGAGAAATTATGTTTCCATCTGGGAACTTTACATCCTTTGCTACATTTCGTCTATCTTTAACTATACCCTGTAAGGTTTTAACACTAAATTTCTGTTCTTTACCTGATTTAGTTTTTCTTGTGGGCGGATCTCCCCTAGGAATTGCTTGATCCACAGGTGCAAATTCAGTATCACGCAACCGTCCTCTCTCCGACGCCGGACGATCCGATTTACGCTCTATAAAAGTTTTAAAAGTTTTCATTATGTTGAATATGTGGCGGTAGTACTATAATTTACACCAGCATCTCCTGCGCCTGCGGCGATTGTATCTGCTACACCTGTTACTGAAAGATTAGTCAAATCTATTTCTAACACCTGATTACGAACTGGAACAACATCATTAGATGCAGGCTGTACTGTTATTCTTATTGTAGTACTGGTTGCACCATTTACATCTCCTACAGTTGCAATACTAATTTTAGTAAGTACAACATCACCGGTTGTATAATCAATTGTACCCACTGAACCTGAAACTAGATATACTTTTGATGCACCTGAAATATAATAAGCAAATACTACACCAGAGCCATCATCTTCCAAATAGTAAGTATTAGCATCAC
>Ga0310122_10001836_pt1 | contig 13558 bp, 11 predicted proteins | sample CB6_Bottom_1051__FD_203503 | JGI IMG/M metagenome (GOLD analysis project Ga0310122, IMG submission 203503) | Marine microbial communities from Western Arctic Ocean, Canada - CB6_Bottom_1051 | ecosystem: Environmental > Aquatic > Marine > Oceanic | place: Canada: Western Arctic Ocean | collected...
TCAACACCAAAATCATCCGCATTTTTAATACCTTTGGACCACGCATGAGGATCAATGACGGCAGGGCTATTCCCAATTTTTTAAAACAGGCTCTCACGGGAAAAGATTTAACAATTTACGGAGATGGTTCACAGACACGAAGCTTCTGTTATGTATCGGATCTCGTTGAGGGCATTTACCGCCTTTTAACTTCAGATCAGAATAGCCCCATAAATATTGGCAATCCCAATGAAATGACAATTAAAGAAATGGCCGATAAAATTTTGCAAGCTACAAACAGCAAGAGTAAAATCACCTATGTTCCCTTGCCAGAAGACGATCCTAAAGTCCGGCAACCGGATATCACCCGAGCAAAAAAATATTTAAACTGGGAGCCGGTGGTCGGATTGGGCGAGGGCTTGCAATCGACCCTGAAATATTTTAAAGAACAACTGCAAATCTGAAACCCCCGGATGTTGGCATGCCAGAAAAAAATTCAACCTCCATAAAATATTGGCCGGAAGATGAGCGTCCGCGCGAAAGATTGATCAAATATGGAAGCAATACCTTGTCTGACGCGCACCTGTTCGGAATCCTCATCGGGTCTGGGGATCGTCGCGCAAAAAAATGCGGTAGACTTAAGCCGGGACCTGCTTAATGCGTTTGGCACCCTGGAAAACCTGGATCAGGCAACGGTGACCGAAATGTGCCAGGTAAAAGGCATTGGCCCGGCTAAGGCGGCTCAAATTAAAGCCGCACTGGAAGTGGGAAAGCGCATGGCTTCAAAGCCTGCAAGCATAAAGATCAAATTGAAATCCAGCCAGGCTTTTGTGGACCATTTTTCCCCCTTTCTGAAAAACCTGAAAAAAGAAATTGTAAAAATAGTGCTCTTGGATCCCAAACTTCAATATATCAAGGACCTGACTATTTCGGAAGGAAGTTTAAATGCCAGTATTGTTCACCCAAGGGAGGTCATGATTCCTGCAATCCGGGAATCCGCGGCATCCTTTGCCTTAATCCATAATCACCCAAGCGGAGACCCCACTCCCAGCCAACAGGACTTTGAAATTACCCACCGGCTTAACAAAACCGGGAAAATTGTAGGGATCCATATGGTCGACCATATTATCATCGGGGGCAATGGGTTTTTTAGTTTTGCCAATGAAGGCTTGCTGTAGAATAGATCCCGTACACTATAAAATGTTTTTTGATTAAAAATTTTTCCCAATGGTAACCTATGCAACGTGTTAAAGATTTTCTTTATTCCAGCGCCGAATTGAAAAGGACCGTCGCCGATACACTTTCAGGGGACATTCTGGAAGCCGCAAACCGCATTAAGGCCTGCCTGCAAAAAGGCGGCAAACTGATATTAATGGGTAACGGAGGAAGCGCAGCCGACTCCCAGCATATCGCCGCTGAATTGATCGGAAGATTCAAAAAAGAACGGAAGGCCCTTCCCGCAATCGCCCTCACTGTTGACACCTCTTCATTAACGGCTCTGGGAAACGATTATGGCTTTGAAACAGTTTTTGAAAGGCAACTCGAAGCGTTGGCCCAGAAAAACGATGCGGTAATGGGGATCAGCACCAGCGGCAACTCGGAAAATGTTTTGCGGGCCTTGAAAAAAGCCAATGCCCTCGGCGCAGAGACCATTGGACTGCTAGGCAATAATGGCGGTAAAATAAAAGAGGTGGCGAATTTGTCCATCGTTATTCCTTCTAACGACACAGCCAGAATCCAGGAAGTACATATAACCATCGGGCATATAATTTGTGAACTTATTGAAGAAGACTTGTAAATGAAAGAAAAGTTTAAACATTTTTTCAACAACAATGAGCGACCAAAAATTCTCGTTGTCGGTGATTTGATACTGGACGAATATATCTGGGGAGGGGTGAATCGTATTTCTCCAGAAGCTCCTGTCCCCATTCTGGAAACCCGCTCCGAGAACCTGGCTTTGGGGGGAGCCGCCAATGTTGCCAATAACCTTGTTGGCCTCGGTTGCGAAGTCCATCTTTGCGGTGCCATTGGACAGGATGAAAAAGGCGATAAACTTTTACAAACCATCCATGACCGGTCTATTCAAACCGAAGGAATTTTCCGGTTCGTTCATCGCCCCACAACTTCCAAAATGAGGATCATCGCCCATAACCAGCAGATTTTGAGGATTGATAAGGAAGACAACCGTCCCATCACTGAAGAAACTGAAAAAAAGTTGATTCAGTATATCAACCAGATTATTCCCGGAATGGATGGGGTTATTTGCTCCGATTACCATAAAGGCATTCTGACCGAAAAAATCATTAAAACCATTATGGGCCGAGCCCAGAAATCAAAAAAATCTGTCATCGTCGATCCTAAAAGCGCGGATTTTTCTCTGTATAAAGGCGCCAGCGTCATCACCCCTAATGAAAGGGAAGTGGCAAGCTCGGTTCCCATCAAGATCAAGGATAAAGAAGACCTGAGCCGGGCCGCAGAATACCTTTTGAACCTGACGCGGGCACAGGCCATCCTCATTACACGTGGGAAAGACGGCATGGTGCTGTATCAAAACAAGGAGAAACTCATATCCATTCCCACCGTGGCCAAGGAGGTTTTTGATGTTACCGGTGCCGGGGATACGGTTATCAGCGTCTTTAGTATGGCAGTGTTTGTGGGATTCAATTATTACGAAGCCGCATGGCTTTCAAATATGGCCGCCAGCGTTGTTGTCGGCAAAGTGGGGACCGCAGTGGTAACCCTGGAAGAAATCAACGAATTTCTGCATGAAGAGATATTACGCACCTCTCATACCGTTCTTGAACTCGAAGAGTTGAAAACAATCATCAGCATGGCAAAGAGCACGGATAAAAAAGTGGTGTTCACCAATGGTTGTTTCGACATTATTCATGGAGGACATATCGAATTCCTGCAAAAAGCAAAAGCCCTGGGAGATATTCTTATAGTCGGACTTAATACCGATCAATCTGTCAAAAAGTTAAAAGGGGAAAACCGACCCATTAATAATGAAAAAGAACGTGCCAATATTCTTTCTTCTTTAAAATACATCGACTACATCACCCTTTTTGACGAGACCACTCCAGAAAAGCTCATCCGCGAAATCAGGCCCGATATTCTGGTAAAAGGAAACGACTATAAAATCGATGAAGTTGTCGGCCGGGAAATCGTTGAAGGCTATGGGGCAAGAGTTGAACTTATACCCATCGTCGAAGGCCATTCCACCACCCAAACCCTGGAAAAAATCCTGGAAAAACACAAAGCCAGCTGACCCTCCAATTTTTACGAAGCAAGGGTTTAGCCAAGGTGCTTATCGGGAAGCAAGTAGTTTTTAACGTAATCTGAAATTCCTTCCTCTAAAGAAGTGATCGTTTCCTTATATCCCGCCGACCGTATTTTCTCCATTTCAGCACAGGTATGATATTGATATTGATTCCGGATGGATTCTGGCATTTCTATATATTTTATATCCACTTTTTTATTCATCGCCCTAAAAACCGCAAAGCCCAGATCATTCCAGTTTCTCGCCCTGCCTGACCCAACATTATAGATTCCCCCAACATCCTCGTGCTCCAGAAAAAACAGAGTCATTGCCACCGCGTCACGCACATATAAAAAATCCCGTTCCTGCTCGCCCTCGCCATATCCGGACTTGTAGGATTTGAACAGGTTCAGAACACCCGCATCGCGCACCTGCAAAAAACCTTTGCGGACCATACTTTGCATATCTCCTTTATGATATTCATTCGGACCGAACACGTTAAAATATTTCAATCCCACAATGTCCTTTAGCACTCCCGCCTGTTTGGCCCACAGGTCGAACCACTGCTTGCTGGCCCCATAAAGATTGAGAGGGGCCAACGTTTCCAGCCGGGATTCGTCATCAGAATACCCATTCTCTCCCGCTCCATAAGTTGCGGCGCTGGAGGCATAAATAAAACGCACATCCTTCTTCAGGCAGTATTGGGCAAGGGATCGGGTGTACTCAAAATTGTTTTCGCGCAGATAGGCTTCATTGGTCTCCGTTGTTGAAGAACAGGCTCCCATATGTAGAATCGCTGAACACATAGGAAGTTCTGATCCTATGACCTCCTTCAAAAAAATATCCCTGCCAACCCATCTTGAATAGATAAGGGCATCCAGGTTCTTCTGCTTTTCAAGGTGGTCCACTTCATCCACCACCCAGATATCCTCAAAGCCCTTCTGGTTAAGGCTGTGCACCAAGGCACTGCCTATAAACCCTGCTCCTCCTGTAACAACGATCATTTTTTCTTCACCTCAGGTTTTTCAATCCGATAACTCAAAAAATTCCTTAGCGCCCCATGTCCCAAACGCCGGGAAAACTTTACATCTAGCACTGACAAGCGTCCTTCTCCCTGAGAAATAAAAACAGCCGGATTCCAGCGGCGGTTAAAAATATCACTTCCGTAAGGGTGATCCATAATCCATGTATTGGGCTGCCAACTGGGATCAAAAATAATATTACCTTCTTTCATCCGTCCGCCCAACAGGACCGCCGAAAATTTTTTTTCACTGCCCATAACTTCCATCAAATTCAGGGTCCAACCCGAAGCCTTGTGAAATCGCGGCTCCTTGTTTTCCATCGCTACCGTAAAGGAATTTTCAAACCGAATCAAGGACCTGATTCCTGAAGGGCTGGAAACCTTTTCCCATCTAAAAGGTTCCGTTCCCAAGGGAGCCGGGTCCATTCCTGCTTTTTCCCATCCTGGCAAGGGCTGTAACCATTCCTGTTTTAATCGATAAAATATAAAAGAACCAAATCGTCCGGCCTCTTCCACAGCCTTTTCAGGGAGAGCTGGGCCCTCTTTCCCAGCATCCCCAGCCAATGCCAGAAAACCCAGGAACCGTTTTACTTTTTTGTCAGATTCCTCAATTTTCGATACGCCTTTTTTCTCATAATCTAGAAAATAGATGTTTTCCAGTTTCCCTTCACGCAGAATATTCTCGATCCGTTTTCGCATCCCACGGGCACCATACAGGTAAAACTCCACATGCATTTTATGAGAAATCAGAAGCAGGTCATTTGGATTTAAATTTTGGACAAAATCATGGACTCTGTGCAAAGGTTCCCGCGACAGGCGCTGAGGATAAATGTGTTGAAAAAATTTCAAACTCGAAATCAGGAGAAGGATACCTGCCAAAACTCCTGTCATGACCAGTAGATCCTTTTCATGAAAGCCTGAATTTCGCTTCATCAATGTTAAAAACAAAGCTCCGGTTTCCCGGATACCCATCACACTCAGCAGAAGAAAAAAAGGTTGCAGATAAAAAAAGTTCGGGAGTGCGGAACACCTGGAAGCATTTCCAGCAAAAAACCTCCGATTCCAATAAAGATGGGGCCCAACCAAACACAGGCCATCAGAAAACCCGTAATCCGGTTTTGCCGGAACAACCGGCCCAGTCCCATCAAGGCAAACAGGAAAAACAGAATACCCGCCGATTCAAAGGGGCTTATCCATTCAACTAGAAGTTCAGAAAAAAACAACGGCAAGGATGTCTTTGCCGCGTTTGAAGTGGCCTCAGCCAGCATTGCTGGACTGATCAACACGTAGTATTGCAAATAAAACACGAGCCCTCCCACCACGGTCGAAAGCAAAGGTGTAACCAGAGACGCATTTTTAAATGGCAGCAGGTGGTTTCCTACCATCAAAATTCCCGCCAAAAATATCGCGATCGAAACCTCAAAGAATAAAAAGGTAGGAATCGTCCAGGTTCCCAAAATCCAGATACCCGCCCAGCCGAAAAAAGCCAGCACTCCGCTAAACCCTTTCGAGAGCTTTTGGAATTTTAATGGGCGCCCTTCAAGTCGATCCAGCACACAAGTCACTGCCATTAGAGCCAACATCATGATCACGAGGTATCCCCGTGCGTTCGTGGAGAAGAAAATATGATTTTCACTGACGGCCATCAAAAATGCCGTGGAGAATCCCAGGCAATGTTTCCGGAAATCATCCTGCCCAACTTGTAGCCCAGAAAAATACTGACTATCCCGCAGGCCAATAAAGGCATCCTTAACAGCCATTCTTTCAGCCCGAATGTTTTGAGCAGAAAACTGAGAACGAAGGTCAGAAAAATATGGTTATTGGGGTATTGATAATTGGAAAAAATTTTCAGGGTGGGCATTTGTGCCCAAAGCGAAACCATGGCCAATTCATCTGAAGCCAGCGGCACTCCCAATCCGGGCAATCTACAATGCAAAAATACAAAGAACAGCGAGAGCCCAGGGCCAATAAATACGCTGGCTATTAGAATGATGAGTTGTGGGGAAATTCAAGGTAAGCATCAATTCCCTGGCTTAATTTCGTTCCAGTCCAGGTTTGGAAAAAGAGGCGTCCAAGTTTTGTTTGCATGAGAGTTCATTTGTTTCTCAAGCCGGGCCAGCCGGTTTTGGCCAGATGGATGGGTAGAAAAATAGGAAGAAAAGTCATTTTCTTTAGAAACCGTTTTCCCCTGCGGAAGTTCCTTCGACTCCTCTTGCATGAGCTTTTCAAAAATTCGAATCATTCCATGCGGGTCAATATTTGCGGAAAGGATCAATTCCATCCCCTTTTGGTCGGCTTCCGCTTCCATTTCACGGCTCAATCCCAGCGTTTCAAGTTGTCCCGCGAGTTGGACAATCCCTTCCATGACGGAATTCATATCCCCCAAGAAAATAGTCACCAACATACTTTCCGCCATGTTCCGGAGAATCCCTCGGGTGGAATGCCTCAGCAGTATATGCTGGATTTCATGGGCGAGCACACCAGCCAATTCCTCCGGAGACTCTGCCTTATATAGCAGGCCTTCAAAGATCACGATGGGTCCCCCTGGCAAAGCCAGCGCGTTGACCTGTTTTACGGGTAATATATAGACCTTCAGGTCATAAGGCGGCGGGGTGCCCTGCAAAGACTGTTTCAGGATATCGACCGTATCCTGCAAAACCTTAATTACTTCCTGATCAGGTTTCTGCACCACCGGAAACATTTTTAATATGGTCTGGCCCACCGTCACTTCCCATTCAATGGGAATTTTTTCGACCATCTGGTCAGCTAGAAACGAAGGAACGGTTTTAATAAATACATAAGCGGAAAAAATTAAAACGAGTATCCCCGCAGAATAAAGTTTCCAATTAAAATTGGGTCCCTTTCCGGTAGCAGAAAAACGTGTCGGCGCAATCTTTAAAACACTTTCATAAAAATCGAGGTCCTCCACCACGAGGGTTTCCAGGCGTTCGCCGTTTTTATCATCGACACGATGTTCAATATGGAAAGGACTGGTTTCTGGGGCCCAACGAAGGTGGGAGTAGGCCCAACGGACCGGTTCATGACCGGTCCGTTGGAGAATTATTTCTTGGGGAGTGAGTTCAACATCGACAAGATATTTTTCGGCACTTCTACCATCAAAAAAAGCACCTGCAAATTGCAGTTTTCGGACAGTCATACCCACCTCCTAGCCGCCCTTAGCAGGGCTGGCAACTGGCTTTAACCTTCTCTGGCGAGCAAAACAATTGTCTCGGCACAACGAGCCCTTACTATCAGCCTCCCTCGCTAGGGGTGGAGCAAAAAGTTGTCTCGGCTTGAGAGACCACTGTCCTATTCTCACCGAGAGTTCTGTATAACTCGAGATTTTTAGAGGTGTTCTTAACCGATTTCAATGGGAACATCTATGGCATCCAGTGCCTCTTCTCCAAATGCTCCACTGTCTTTCATTTCCTGGACAATTCGGTGCAATTCAATATTCCCTGCCAAAGTCAGGTTTTCTGTAACAAATTTCTGGTTACGAACCACCACCCAAGGGTAGCCCACTCCAAGAGTAATCAAGAGAATGAAAAAATTGGTCACCTTTAAATTCATATAATCTTTTCCCGTAATCGGAAAATGAAAGGTCGCCCCGCCAACATGGGTATGGGACCATAAATAATTTTTTAAATTGGCGGTAAACCAGAACAAATAAAATCCCAGTGTAAGCGGAGTAAGAATCACGGCAAGAATAAATTTTTTAAAAAAATCTTTTCCCGCACCAGAGAAGCGGAATTGCACATCCCCGAACCAGGAGTTCTCACGCCAGAACCTTTCGCTTTTCATTTTGAAATAAGGCCAGTAAAGACCTAAAGTCAATACTGAAAGTACCCCCCCCATAACATATAGTAGAACCGCATCTATCCTTTTCCCCCGGAAGGAAAAACGGATATTGCGCCAAGCGGTTCGGGAAAGGCGGTATTTCCAGGCACCTACCAGGAGCGCCGGAATCATGACAACAATAATCAGGGAGATTAAATCTAAAAACTGCCCGCCTTCTTCAGGCCCGACATTGAACACAATATAGGCATCTACTGAAACTAGTAGAATTAAAACAGCCCCGAGTCGCATCGCCCCACGCATTAGCTCTTTGCCGGTACCATGATAGGAGAAGCGGTCACCGGCAAACAAGGTTTGCGACCAGATATACTGGCGGACATTGGTTTTGGCCCAGAATCGGTAAACACCCAGAGTGAATACCGTCTTGATCAGGTTGACAAAACTGATATTTAAAAGAGAACGGCCATCACCCTGAAACTTGAACCGGTAGCTGTCTTCCTTTACGGAGACATCGGCCTCTTCTTCTGCCGCAGCCTCTGCCGTTGCAACAGAAACGGGATCGGACAGGGGCTCGATCTCGCCTTCGACAGGCTGAATGTCCACGGCAAACCCAAGGTCCCGAAGATAGGAAGACGCCACATCCACCTGATGATCGGGAACACGCTTGTCAAAACGCCAGGGGAGCCCTTGGCATAAACGATCCACAACGGTCATGGCCTGTTCGTTGCCAAACCGGAAAACTTTGGCAAGCTTCTCGGCCGCTTCCGTTTTATCGGCTCCCGACCAGGTATTCAAAGTAATCTGGTAACTCACGATAGAGGCTCTCCCTCAATTTATTCTTACCAATTCCTATATAAAGATCAGTAAAAATCGTAGGCGGTGTGTTGTTCAGTCCAACCCAAAAATCCGTCTTTAACCGGATCACCGGTATATTTATCCGTCCCGCCAGCCCAGGTTTCCGGCTTATCCCAATTGTCTCTGTAATGATATAGGAACATTTTTGCCCGGACATCCTCGGGCAATGTGATCAACTCCTGATACGAAGCATGGACGCCGCCGAAAAATAATTGCGTATCATGAAACATGACTTCCGCCAACCTGCCAAAACGGATAGGATAGTCCGCATCGAACATAGTATCCCCCGAAATCCAGACTTTTCGGTTGATGAACACTCCCGAGCACCACTGCGACTCATCCACACTGATTGCCGTATCAGGAAAATGCCGCGTTCGCATGATGACGAGCTCAATAGGCCCGTGCTTGTAAGCCCAAAACTTTCTCCCCTCAATTTCAATGTTCTGAGGACGAAGAATGTTGAAAAAATCCGTCAACTGCAGGGGCCGGCCCTGGTTTGCCTCACAATATTCGCAACCCCCTGAAAGGCTCTTGGTCCAGAGAATATCCTGATAGTCCCGCAAAATAATCATATCAGGCGTAAAGATATTGGGAGTGTACCGATTCGTCAGGGCAACTTCCTCCAATCCGCCAATATGATCCGCATGACTGTGGGTGGGCAGATAGCAACGGACATCCAAAACACTCAATCCCAGATCGTTGAGGGCTAAAGGCCCCTGGGTACCGCAATCTATTAAAACATGATGGTCGCCTTTTGAATGACCAGCATATTTGACTGGCGCCTGCGTTTGGCAAATGCGGAGCCTGTTCCAATAAATACAATTCTTAGAGCCCCATCAGTGGTAGTGAGGGGTAGAGATTCGCCATTTTTACAAATCTCTTTGACTTCATACATAAGTTCTCCTTCTTCTCCCCGAATAAGGTGGTCCAAAATTCAGTAAGACAAAATTTCCTTAATTTTACGTTGTGAAACAGTATCATAAAAGGCTTTTTACGTCCATAACAGTTTGATTTTAAAAATAAAACTCGACTTTATCCAGGCCTTAAGAACCAAAAAAACAATGCCTGATCCCGCAACCATTTGCCCCACGGTTTTCCCAGGGGATCTCTATTTATTCTGTATTTTTTCTAAGGTAACTCGCATGCCCTTTGTTTCTCAATAAGTTGGGGAAATGGAAAAATTAAGTTATAATTATAGATTCCTGGTTATACTTGGGTTTTCAATCCCTTTATCCCTAAAAAAATGAAATACTTAGTTGTTATCGTGGCGGGTCTGACAGACAGGCCATTCGCGGAAAAAGATAATAAAACTCCTTTGCAATTGGCCGACACCCCTAATCTGGACGCCCTGACGCAAAATGCAACGTTTGGACCCGTTCAGACCATACCGGATGATTTGCATCCAGGAAATGAGATTTCCTGTCTGGGACTACTGGGTCTCGATCCCAAAAAATATTCTTCAGGCCACGCTCAGCTTTCAGCAATAGGATTGGGGGTAAAACCCGCGCCAGATGAGGTCGCGCTCTGTTGCGATCTGGTCACCCTGCAACCCACCCATGATGATATGGTCATGAAAGATTATACCGGCGAGCATCTTTCCCATGATAATTCCGGCCTTCTCATTAACGCCCTTAAAGAGCAAGTGGTCGATGCTCCGGTTACGTTCCATCATGGCGGGGGGTATCACAACCTGATGTTTATAAAAATTCCGCAGATTTTAGAAAGGTTAACTCCACCTAACGAACTCATTGGCGAGGGAATCCGCCAGTTCATGCCCGAGGGAAACGCGGTTCGCGAACTGGTCTTCGTGATGAACCAGGCGCAAATTATTTTGCATAACCATGCCTACAACAAAAAACTTGTTGCCGAAAACAAAGACCCGGTTAATAGTATCTGGTTTTGGGGAAACGGCGAACTCGCCAACCTGCCCTCCTTCCGGCAACGGTATGAAAAAAGCGCGTCCATAATCTCCGCTTCTTTGATGGTTAAGGGAATCGGCAAGCTCACCGGAATGAATGTCGTGGAAGTGGAAGGCGCGACCGGGTTTTCCGATACCAATTATTCCGCAAAAGTTTCTGCGGTACTCAAAGAACTGGAAAGCAAAGATGTCGTTTTCCTGCACATTGCAGCGGGAGAGGAAGTTTCTCTCAAAGGCGATATTGACGATAAGATTTTAATGATCGAAGACTTCGATGCCCAGGTCATTAAACCCCTGGCCCAGGCGATGGAGACGATGGGAAATATAAAAATGCTGGTGGTGGTCAACCATGTCAGTTCCGCACAGTTGATGAAATACGATCGGTCCCCGGTTCCCTATCTGGTTTATCCCACCTCATCGGGAAACACCAGCCAATATGACGAACAACTTTTAGAAACAGGAAAATTATTTCCCAACGCACCCGATTTATTGACGGCTTTTCTGGCAAACCAGTTATGAGTAAATCTTTAATCGTACAAAAATATGGCGGAACCTCTGTGGGAACCCTGGAGCGGATCGAACATGTGGCCGACCGAATTACCAAAACCCGAAAAACCGGCACCGATATCGTAGTCGTGGTTTCCGCCATGGCGGGCGAAACCGATAAACTGTTAAAAATGGCATGTCGTCTGTCAAAAAATCCGGCCCGTAGGGAGATCGACCTGCTCTTGTCATCCGGCGAACGGATTTCGGCCGCCCTGCTGACCATCGCCCTGCAAGCCCGTGGCATTCCCGCTCTTTCCATGACGGGGAGACAGATTGGCCTGCAAACAGACAGCACCCACACCCGGGCTCGCATTAAGAATATTGATACCCAGCGGGCGCGCAAAATGCTGAGGGAAAATCATGTGATCGTGGTCGCCGGATTCCAGGGCATCAATCCGGAGGGCGATGTGACGACTTTGGGGCGGGGCGGGGCGGATACCTCGGCGGTAGCTCTGGCGGTTGCGCTAGGCGCCCGGCAATGCGAAATCTATACCGATGTCGATGGGGTTTATACCTGCGACCCAAGAATCGTGCCGCAAGCTAGAAGGCTTGATGTGGTATCGTATGATGAAATGCTGGAAATGGCCAGTCTGGGAGCCAAAGTCCTGCAAATTCGTTGTGTGGAGTTTGCCCATAAATACCAGATGCCCCTGATCGTAAAATCCGCTTTCAAGGAAGGGGATAAGGGAACTTTGATTTGCGAGGAGGATCCGAATATGGAACAACCGGTGGTTTCCGGAATCATGTGCGACAAGAACCAGGCAAAAATTACCCTGAAGGAAGTTCCCGACCAACCGGGCATCGCCGCCAATATTTTTGCACCTTTGGCACATGCTTCCATCTCCGTGGACATGATCATTCAGAATGTCAGCGAACAGGGGCATACCGACATGTCGTTCACGCTGCAACGAGAAGATTTGAGGGAAGCCATGGTCATCATGGATAAAGTGGCAAAAAAAATCCATGCTACCCATGTCAGCTCCGATGCTAAAATTGCTAAAATCTCCATTGTTGGGGCGGGCATGCGAAGTCACTCAGGGGTGGCAGCGCAAATTTTTAAAACTTTGTCTGCGCATAAAATAAATATATTGATGATCAGTACCTCCGAGATCAAAGTGTCCTGCATCATTGAACAAAAAAATTCCAAACTTGCCGTCAACGCCTTGCACGATGCTTTTAATATGAAGGGAAAACCCGGTAAAATGAATGCCAAAAGGAAAACCGCGAAAAAAGTGAAGGCTGTTTAGATATGAGTTCCGTAAAAATTTATGACACCACACTCAGGGATGGATCCCAGGCCGAAGGCATCTCCTTCACCGTTGAGGATAAAATCCGCATCGCCCATAAACTGGACGAACTGGGGGTACATTATGTAGAAGGCGGCTGGCCCGGCTCGAATCCCAGAGATGTCGATTTTTTTGAGAAGGCCCAACGCGCCCACTTTTCCCAAACACGGATCACCGCCTTCGGCAGTACCCGTTACCCCGATAAAAAAGTGAAAGATGATATTGTTCTGCAAGCCCTGCTGAAAACTGAAACGCAGGTGGTGACCCTCTTCGGAAAAACGTGGGACTTGCATGTGAAAGATGCCTTATCCACCAGCTTGGATGAAAACCTGCGCATGATTTTTGAGAGCATCGCCTACTTGAAAAAACGGCGCGATGAGATCCTGTTTGATGCCGAACATTTCTTCGATGGATATAAAAATAATCCGGAATATGCCATCAAGGCTGTAAAAGAAGCCGAATCGGCAGGAGCCGACTGGATTGTCCTATGCGACACCAATGGCGGGACGCTGCCGCACGAGGTGCGTTCGATCTTTGGAGAGGTAAAAAATTTAATCTCAGTAAAAATGGGCATTCATGCCCACAACGATTCAGAGGTGGCGGTCGCCAACTCGCTCAATGCCATTCAAGCTGGAGCCGAGCAGGTGCAGGGCACCATCAATGGTTATGGAGAGCGCTGCGGTAACGCTAACTTGGTCTCCATCATTCCCAACCTGAAAATAAAAATGGGGATCAACTGTGTCACGGATGAACAACTGCAATCCCTAAAAGATGTTTCCGCGTTTGTGGATGAGCTGGCCAATAAAGCACATTGGAACCAGCAACCGTTTGTGGGAAAAAGTGCGTTTGCCCATAAAGGCGGTGTGCATGTCAGCGCAGTGCGCAAAAATTCTCAAACC
>Ga0310122_10001837_pt1 | contig 13555 bp, 11 predicted proteins | sample CB6_Bottom_1051__FD_203503 | JGI IMG/M metagenome (GOLD analysis project Ga0310122, IMG submission 203503) | Marine microbial communities from Western Arctic Ocean, Canada - CB6_Bottom_1051 | ecosystem: Environmental > Aquatic > Marine > Oceanic | place: Canada: Western Arctic Ocean | collected...
CTGAAGATTGGGGATTGGGGGGAGGAAATCGAGCACGAGGAGGCGAGCTGACCGGCGCTGTTTTCGGCGCCAGTCGCGGCATCAACTGGAGACGAGCTCGTCGACGTTTTTGTAGGTCGTGTCGAGTTGCTCGACGAGTGTGTCGGTGATTTCCACGTCGGTGTCCCGCAGGGCCAGCATGACTGCGCCGAGCACAGTCGGCAGACGGGGCTGGCTGAGCATCACGCTGAACTTCCCGCGAACGGTTTCCTCGAAGGCTTTCATCACCGTTCGGTTGAAAAGGAGCACGCCGCCGGAATAGAACAACGGCAGCGGCGAGGCTTGCAGGCCGGACTTTTCGACGGCTTGGATGGTGAGGCTGGCGACGGCTTGGCCGGCTTCGCTGCAGATTTGCTGATACACCGGGTCGGCGTTCCCGATTTCCCTGTCCAGCTTGGAGGCGAGAATGGCGAACTTGTCGCGTGTGAACTCGGGATGATAAATCACCGGGATCAGGCCCTGCACGTTTTTGACCTCGTACCAGTCGCAAAGAGCCTCTGTGATTGAGGTCCCGGGGCCGGTTTGCTCAAACTCGGCAATGGCGGCCCGGATGCATTTCACGGCAATCCAGTAAGCGCTGCCGACATCGTCGAGCAGTGGCCCCCATCCTCCGAGTTGCGTGAACTCCCCATCCTCATTGCAGACAATGATGCTGGTGCCGGTTCCGCAAATGACCAGCACGCCGGGCCGACCAAGCGTGGCGCCTTGAAAGGCGGCGACGGAGTCGCCCACGAGGCGGGTTCGTTTCCAGGGATGGATTTTTCCGCAGAGCTTTTCCTTCTGCTCGGTTGTGGCCTCGTTGAAGATGCCGGCTGCGGAGACGGCGTAATGGGTGAATTCGTTGGAGAAAGGCAGCTGCAACTCGAGGTCGCGGAGGATTTCGCTCACGCGCCGCCGGACCTCCTTTTGGTAGGAGCCGGTGAAATTCATCGACGCGGAGTGGACGACGGCGAGCACCCGGCCGTCGTGTGTTGCCGCCACCCCATGGCTGTATGTGGCGCCACCATCGATCCCGATGACCAGTTGCAGAGGAGTCTCCATGCGTGAGGCTTGGCCAGCGCTTGGCCAAGCGCGGCTTGGGAGACAGTGGCGGAATTGGCTCACGAAGGCAAACAGGGCGCGATCGCCGGACGGGGAGGGCGGGTTTCTTCTCGTCACAATCCAAGTTTTTCAACCGCGAATTGACGCGAATCAACGCGAATTTTCAGGTTTCAGGCACGGGGGAGCTTGGCCAAGCGCGTCCGTTGATTTTTGGTTTCGCGTCCATTCGTGTCCATTCGCGGTTGAAAGTTTTCCGTTTTTGTAATAGGCGAGGTGGAACCCACCCGTTCCGTGGGGGCGATTTATGGGAGGGACACGAAAAAACGATTTTAGACTTGGCTGACCGGGGCGCTTCGGGTAGCCCTTTGCGCCCTTTTCAAGGCGCATGGGGTTCGCCTGAAGTTTTTTTTGTCTGCTTTTACTTTGCTCCCGATGAGGATAGGCTGTCCGCGCTTTTGGGGTTGAGGGCTGTTTAATTCAAGACTGTGTCTGCACGAGACGACTATTTACTGGAAACACTGACCGAGATGGGGGTGGTGACGGACGAGGAGCGTGCGCTCGCCGAGGACGAGGCCATGTCGAGCGGGGAGGGGGTTGTGGACACGCTCGTCACCAAGGGTGTGGTCATGCAGATTCAGGTCTCACAGGCCAAGGCGGCGCAATTCGGAGCAGAGTTCATCGAACTCGCCGAACAGTCGATTGAGGACGATGTCATCTCCTCCGTGCCCCGGTCCGTGGCCCACCAGTACAAGGTGGTGCCGCTTTACCAGGACGACCTCAGCGTCACGGTGGCGATGTCAGATCCCTCGGATCTGGATGCGATCGACGCGCTTGGCCAAGCGCTGAACAAGGAGGTGAAGATCAGTGTGGCCGATGAGGAGGAGATCGAGGGCGCTCTCAAGCAGTATTACGGGGCGGCGCGGGACGACAGCGTCAGCCAACTGATTCAGGACATCACCGAGGGGGAGGTGCAGATCAGCACATTGGGCGAAGTGAGTGTGGAGGACGATGGGGGCGCCGTCGATGCAGACGCGCCGATCATCAAGCTGGTCAACACCATGATCGTGGAGGCGTTCCGGATGGGTGCGTCGGACATTCATCTTGAGCCGTTGGCGTTGCGGTTCCGGATGCGCTACCGGGTGGATGGCCTCTGCCACGAGCAGAAGGCGCCGCCGAGACGGTTGCAGGCATCGGTGACCAGCCGCCTCAAGATCATGGCCGAGATGGACATCGCCGAGAAACGAATCCCGCAGGACGGCCGCATCCAGGCCAACGTGGGTGGCAAGACCATCGATCTCCGAGTCAGCTGCCTTCCGACCACGCATGGTGAGAGCATCGTCATGCGTTTGCTGGACAAGGAGGGGCTGAAACTTGGCCTTGGCCAGTTGGGTTTTCTGGCGGACGACCAGCGCACATTCGAGGACTTGATCCAGTTGCCCGATGGAATCCTGCTGGTGACCGGGCCGACCGGCTCAGGCAAGACCACCACCCTGTACTCCTGCCTGAACTACATCAACAAACCGGACCGCAAGATCATCACCGTCGAGGATCCGGTCGAGTACCTGCTCGAGGGCATCAACCAGGTGCAGGTTCACACGGCGGTGGGCCTGACCTTTGCCAACGCGCTTCGGGCGATGCTGCGGCAGGCACCGAACGTGGTGATGCTGGGCGAGATTCGTGACTTTGAGACGGCCACCATCGCGATTAATGCGTCGCTGACCGGTCATCTGGTTTTCTCCACGCTGCACACCAACGACGCGCCATCGGCCGTGACCCGCCTGACCGATATCGGGGTGAAGCCGTTCCTGATCGCCTCGGCCACCCGCTGCCTCATGGCGCAGCGTCTGGTGAGGAAGATTTGCCCGAAATGCGAAGCCCCGGCCGAGCCGGCGGAAAGCGAACTGCTGGCGCTTGGCCTCGACCCGAAAAACATCAAGAATCCCAATTTCAAGGCTGGAAAGGGTTGCGACAAATGCAACGGCACCGGGCACAAGGGCCGGTTTGGCTTGTTCGAGGTGTTCGTTGTGGACGATGAAAGCCGAAAGATGATCGTCAACAAGGTCACCACCACGGAGTTGCGCAAGCGCGCCCGTGAAGTGGGCATGCGCACGCTTCGCGAGGATGGCGCTCGCAAAGCGGTCGCCGGCATGACCACGGCGAATGAGGTGATGCGCGTCACGGTGGGTGACGAGGATTGACCGGTTAATTGAGATAGCTATGTCCTATGTAATGTCAGATTTGTTGCACCTTGTGGTGAAGGAGGGAGCGTCCGATCTTCACATCCGGGTGGGGGTGCCCCCCGTGATCCGCATGCACGGTATTTTGCAGAAGGTGGATGGCCCGGCTCTCACGGATGAGGTGGCTGAGGAGCTGATGCGTTCCATCACGTCCGACGAGAATGTCCAGGAGGTGCGTGAGCGTGGCGGGGCGGACTTCGCCTTTGCGTTTGGTGACATGGCCCGGTTCCGGGTGAGCGTTTTCAAGGAGAGGGGAAGATTCGCAGTGGTGTTGCGGCAGATACCGACAACGCTGCTGACGCTCGAGCAGATTGGCCTGCCGCCCTCAGTGAGGGAGTTGTTGTACAAGCCGCGTGGCATGGTCCTGTGTACCGGCCCAACAGGCTCCGGCAAAAGCACCACGCTGGCCTCCATGATTGACATCATCAACATGGAACGGGATGACGCCCATATTGTCACCGTTGAAGATCCCATTGAGTTTTATCACAACCACAAGGCCGCAATAATTACCCAGCGCGAGGTGCACGTGGACGTGCCCAGCTTCGGCGAGGCGCTGCGGCGCGTCCTGCGGATGGATCCGGACATCATTCTGGTGGGTGAGATGCGTGATCTGGAGACGATCGAGGCGGCCATTACCGCGGCGGAGACGGGGCATCTGGTGTTTGGCACGCTCCACACGACAGGCGCTTCCAAGACCATCGACCGTATCGTGAATGCCTTTCCCACCAACCAGCAGAACACCATCCGCATCCAGCTTTCCACGGTGCTGGTCTCTGTGATTTCCCAGTTGCTCTGTCCCCGTGCTGACAAGCCGGGCCGGGTGGCCGCCTTTGAAATTATGAACCTGACACCCTCCATATCGGCGTTGATTCGTGACAATAAGACCTATCGGATCAACTCTGACATTCAAACCGGCGCCAAGTACGGCATGGTGAACCTCGACTCATTTCTGTTGGAGTTATACCAAGCTGGCAAGATCTCGGAGGATGAGGTCATCACCAAGGCACAGGATCCTGGGAGCATTATGGAAAAACTCCGCTCGATCCAGGCCGGGATGGCGGCTGAAGAAGAGGAGGATGAGCAAGCCTGATGGCCGACTATTTGTCCATCCCACTGCTGTCATTGATTTCGGAGCAGAATCTGCTGGACGATTTCCAGCTTGAGGAGGCCGCCGGCGAGGTGGAGACCAAGGGGGTGAGCGCCTTTCAGGCGTTGGTGGAGTTGGATTACCTGGACGCAGACAGGATCATCCAGATTCTTTGCGATCATCTTGGCGCCGAGTCGATGGATCTCAACGATGCCCTGGTCACGCCGGAATTAACCAAGCTGTTGCCGTCCGAATTGGCCAAGCAGTACAAGTGCGTTCCGGTGTCTTATTTCGAGCCGACCTTGCAGGTGGCTTTTGAAGATCCGCTCGATCCTGCCGCGATCGATGAGATTGGCTTTACGACGGGTCTGGACATTCAGATCGTGGTTGCCGATCCGGCCCAGGTGGTTGCCGCGGTCAAGGAGCATTATGGCGAGGACGAGGCGGATGCCGCAGCCGGGGGAGCCGCGTTTGAGGAGATCCTCAAGGAAATGGGCGTGGACTCATCCGACGATGGAAAAGCGGAGGATGAGGACATCGAGCGGATTGATGTCTCAGGGGATGAGAGAGACATAGCCGCCTTTGTGGACGCTGTATTGGTGACGGCCATCGGGGATCGTGCCAGCGATATTCATTTCGAGCCGTTCGAGAATGATTTCAAGATTCGGGCCCGGGTGGACGGGGCGCTCTACGAGTTGACAAGTCCCCCGAAGAGCCTCGCACCGAACGTGGTGGGCCGTATCAAGGTCATGGCGGATCTCAAGCCGGACGAACGCCGCCGCCCGCAGGACGGCCGCATTCCCCGCATCATGCCCGACGGCCGCAAAATCGATCTTCGTGTGTCCTGCCTGCCGACGCAGTTCGGTGAATCCGTCGTGCTGCGCGTGCTGGATCGCGAGGCCATCAAGCTGGACTTGGATGCGCTTGGTTTCCCGGATGACATGCTGACCAAGATCAAGGAAATCGCAAGAACGCCCAACGGCATTTTTATTGTAACGGGGCCGACCGGTTGCGGAAAAACCACCACCCTGTATTCCACGCTTCATGAGATAAACTCCATCGGCACAAAGATTTTGTCGGTGGAGGATCCGGTCGAGTTTGACATTGACGGAATCATGCAGGTTCCCGTCAAGGAGGCAATCGGGATGACTTTTGCGGCTGGCCTGCGGGCATTCCTTCGCCAGGACCCGGACATCATCATGGTCGGGGAAATGCGCGATCTCGAGACTGCGCAGATATCCATTCAAGCCTCGCTGACGGGTCACTTGGTGCTCAGCACCCTGCACACCAATGACGCTGCGGGAGCCATCACGCGACTGTTGGACATGGGAGTTGAGCCGTTCCTCATCTCCTCAACCCTCTTGTGTGTGCTGGCACAGCGGTTGATCCGGACCATTTGCAAAAAATGCAAAAGCCCGTTCGAGCCCACCGACAAACAGTTTGAAATGCTGGGCCTGAAACCGGCTGACTTGAGCGACTCCAAGTTTCATTACGGTCGGGGTTGCTCATCCTGTCACGACACCGGTTATTTAGGCCGGCGCGGTATTTTTGAGTTTTTGGTGATCAATGAACCGATACGGGATTTGATCAACCAAATTGCGCCAACCATCGTCATTCGCCAAAAAGCCGTTGAGATGGGAATGAGCACCCTGAGACAAGATGGCTTGCGCGGCATCTACGATGGTGATACGACCGTGGAAGAGGTGCTCCGTTACACGTAAAAACAGCAGGACGCATTCATGGCCACTTTTCAATACGAAGCTGTAAACACCCAGAGCGGGAAGACTGAGAAGGGCGAACTGCCCGCCGCCAGTCAGGCCGAGGCGTTGGCCCGGTTACAGGAGATGGGCCTGGCTCCCACCAAGGTGGAGAAGGCCAAGGCAGCCCCGAAGAAAGCCAAGCGCGGCGCGGCCAAGGGCAAAAAAGGGGCAAAAAAGGGCTTCGGGGCCATGGAGATCAACATCCCCGGGTTGAGCGGCAGGGTTAAGGAAAAAAACCTCACAATCTTCACCCGCCAGTTGGCCCAGTTGACCTCCGCCGGGCTGCCCCTCCTTACCGGCCTCAAGGTGCTCGAAAGGCAGGAGAAAACCCCCACACTGCGACGGGTGCTGGGTGAGTTGTCCGAGGTGATTGAGGGAGGCGGGACGTTCTCCGAGGGCTTGGCCCAGCATCCCAAGGTGTTCAACAAGCTGTTTGTCAGCATGGTCAAGGCAGGCGAACTCGGCGGTGTGCTGGAGGTGGTGCTCGACCGCTTGGCCATGTTCATGGAGAAGGCTATGAAAATCAAGGGGAAGGTCAAGGCCGCCATGTTTTACCCCATCGCCGTCCTCGTGGTTGCGGTGGTCATCATGGGTATTCTGATGGTGTTCGTTATCCCCAAGTTCAAGGATGTGTTCGCGGACATGATGGGGACTGGGCTTCCGGCATTCACGATGTTCGTCCTGAATATCAGTGACGTGATTCGCCTGCACGCGGTGGGGACCTTGACTGGAATCTTTGCCTTTTTCTTCGCGTTGGCCATGATTGGCCGAACCAACTTCGGCCGTTACATTCTGGACAAGATGAGCCTGTTGTTCCCCGTGATAGGGCCTGTGGTGGAGAGGGTTGCCATTGCCCGATTCGCACGTACCCTCGGCACGCTCATCAATTCCGGTGTGCCGATTCTTCAGGCCCTCAACATCGTCAAGGACACTTCCGGCAACGTCGTGGTGGCGCGAGCCGTTCAGGATGTCCACGACAGTGTTAAGGAGGGTGAAACCATTTGCGCGCCACTGGAGGCCTCCCGAGTGTTCCCGCCGATGGTCATCAGCATGGTGGATGTCGGCGAAAAAACCGGCGATATGCCCCAGATGTTGGAGAAGGTCGCCGACACGTACGATGAGGAGGTGGATCGCGCCGTCGAGTCACTCACCTCGTTGATCGAGCCGATCATGATCGTCTTTCTGGCCGTCATTGTGGGCAGCATCGTGATCGCGATGTTCCTGCCGCTGATCGCAATGATTGAGGGTATGGGCGACGCGTAACCAAGCCAAGGGCGGCGCAGTCAATCTTGTTGAGACATCGGCCCGGAGGGGATGCGCCTCTGCGCTTGGCCAAGCGGGTGCGGCTTCATATTCCGAATCTTAACAAACCCGGATGAATCTGTTGGCATGAACAGCAAGGCAGACAAAAAGAACCTCACCCGCCTTTTGACTGAAATCGTTGGCGGGGATGCCGTGCTCGCCGACGATCGCGAGCTCGTTGTTTACGAGTGCGACGCCTACACGCTTCAAAAAAACCTCCCCACCGTGGTTGTCCTTCCCGGGTCCGCGCAGGAAGTGACGGCAGTCGTTCGCCTCTGCGCGGAGTTGGATCTGCCCATCATCCCACGCGGCGCGGGCACCAGCCTGAGCGGTGCAGTGTTGGCGGTCGACGGCGGCGTCATGATTGCTCTCACGCGAATGAACCGCGTGTTGGCCATCGATCCGCGAAACCGACGCGCGTTGGTTGAGGCCGGTTGCGTGAACGCTTGGATCACCCGTGATGCGGAAAAACACGGTCTGTTCTACGCCCCCGATCCGTCGAGCCAGACGGCCTGCACGATCGGAGGCAACATTGCGACAAACTCAGGCGGCCCGCACACCCTGAAAAACGGTGTCACCACCAACCACATCCTCGGATACGAGATGGTGCTGCCCGACGGAAGCACCGAGTGGCTGGGCGTCGAGCCGGACGGCGGCGAGGAGGTCGGCGGCTACGACCTGCGCGGCGCGGGCATCGGCTCGGAGGGCATGTTCGGCGTGGTAACCCGGGTGCTGGTTCGACTCATGAAGTCACCCCCGGCATTCAAGACCTTCCTGGGCGTGTTTGACAGTGTGGATCAGGCCAGCCAGGCGGTGAGCGACATCATCGCCGCCGGCATAGTACCGGCCGCGCTCGAGATGATGGATCAACTTATCACGCAGGCGCTTGAGGAGGCGTATCACTTCGGCTTCCCGCTCGATGCCGGCGCGGTGCTGATCGTCGAGCTGGACGGCTTGCCCAAGGGCGTCGAGCAACAGGCCAGGCGGGTCGAGGAGGTTTGCCGCCAAAACAACGCCAGCGAAGTGCGCCTGGCCAGGGACGATGCCGAGCGCGCCGCCCTGTGGAAATGCCGCAAACGCGCCTTCGGGGCGATTGGCCGCCTGAGCCCGAACTATGTCACCCAGGACGGCGTCGTGCCACGCAGCAAGTTGCCGGAAATCATGCGCTTCATCCGCTCTGTCAGCGACAGGTACGAACTGCGCATCCCCAATGTCTTTCACGCCGGCGACGGCAACATCCACCCGCTGATCCTCTACGATGAACGCGAGCCGGGCCAGGTGAAACGTGCCCTGCAGGCGGGCAGCGACATTCTCGGCAAATGCATCGAACTGGGCGGCAGTGTCACCGGCGAGCACGGCATCGGCGCGGAGAAAATCGACTTTATGAGCAAGCAGTTTGCCAAGGACGATCTCGACGCCATGCAGCAATTGCGCCGCGTTTTCGATCCGGAAAAACGATGCAACCCGCACAAAATGTTCCCCGGCGCAAAGCGCTGCGCCGAGTTCACCCAGAAGAAACAAATTCCTGCATGACGATCAAGCCGGGCTCCATTTCAGAGTTGCAGGAATTGCTGCCGCAATCGCAGCGAGTGGACGAAGTGTCACTGGAGGCTGTCGCTGAACTCATCGAGCATGTGCCAGAAGACATGACGGCAACGGTGCAGGCCGGTATGTCCTTGAGCGAATTTCAGTCGCGCTTGGCCAAGGCGGGCCAGTGGCTGCCGGTTGACCCACCGCATCCGCAAGCCGTTACAATTGGCGAGTTGCTGGCCTGCAACCTCAACGGACCGAGGCGCTTCGGTTGCGGGACGATTCGCGACTGGGTCATCGGCATGGCCGTTGTGCTGCCGGACGGGCGGCTGATTCGCAACGGCGGCAAGGTGGTCAAGAATGTTGCCGGATTCGATCTGTGCCGATTGTTCGTCGGCGCGAAAAATGAACTGGGCATCATCGTTGAGGCGGCGTTCAAGTTGCTGCCATTGCCGGAAGCGCAGGCGCACTTGGCCAAGACGTGCAAGTCGCTTGGCCAAGCGGAGGAACTGCTCGAGAAAATCTGGGCCTCCGATCTGCAAGCGACGGTGCTCGACATGCACCGAATCGACGGCGATCCGCTCACACTGGTCGTCGGCTTCGCCGGGCCAAGCGCCGATGTCGAGGCCCAGTCGGGCGCTGCGAATGCGCTTGGCTTCGCTGATGATGCGTCGCTCGATTACGATGCTGGGTTCCGCCAAGCGACTCTCAACTTTACGTCGGTCGCCCCCGGAAATCTAATTTCGACGTTGCAGAAACTGGGCGATGAAGCGTTCGTGGCACGCGCGGGGAACGGTGTCATTTATCACTCCAGCGCCAAACCGGTCGCAACACCGTCGCCGGTTTTGCAAAAGCGGGTGAAAGAAATATTCGACCCGAAAGGAGTGCTCCCCGGATGAGCGCGGTCGGGCAATTTCTCGATGAAACCAAGGCGCTGGCCTGTGTGCATTGCGGGCTGTGCCTCTCGTCCTGCCCGACTTACCTTGAGACCGGCAATGAAAACGACTCGCCGCGTGGCCGCATTTACATCATGCGCGCCATTCAGTCGGGGCAGTTGGGTGTGAATAGTGCGCCGGTGCGTCACATCGATTTGTGCCTCGGCTGCCGCGCCTGCGAGACCGCCTGCCCAAGCGGGGTGCAGTACGGGTCGCTGCTCGAGGAGACGCGCGACCATATCGAGAAACACCACGGGCGCGGCCTGTTCCAATGGTTCTTGCGGCGGCTCGTCATCGGGCAGGTTTTTCCGTTCCCGTGGCGGATGCGTCTGGCCTTGTTGCCGGTGCGCGTGATTCGTTTTTTGCGGCTCGGCATTCTGTTGCCCAAGTTTGCCCGGGAGATGATGGAACTGCTGCCCCAGCGCTTGGCCGGGGGCAATCTGCCACCCGAGCGCTTGGCCAAGGGGGAGGCCAGGGGAAAGGTCGGCTTTATCGAGGGCTGCGTGATGCAGGTCATGTTCGGCGACACGAACAAATCGAGCGTCGAGTTGCTCAACCGCGACGGCTGGGACGTGCTCACGCCGAAGGGGCAGGGCTGCTGCGGCGCGTTGCATGCCCACAGCGGGCAACTGGCCAAGGCGCGGGATTGTGCGCGCCGCAACATTGCGGCGTTCGAGGGCCAGTCGCTCGACGCGATCATCATCAACGCCGCCGGCTGCGGCTCGACACTCGTCGATTACGGCGAGTTACTGAAGGACGATCCCGCTTGGGCGGAACGGGCCGAAGCGTTCAGCGCCAAGGTCAAAGACTTGGTTTCTTGGCTGGACGGTTCCCGGCTCGCGGCTTCCGGTTCGCGAGAGAAAGTGACGTATCACGATGCCTGCCACTTGGCCCACGCGCAGGGGATCACGACCGAGCCGCGCGAGTTGGTGAAAGCCAAGTTGGGCGGAGAACTCATCGAGCTTGCCGAGTCCGATCTCTGCTGCGGCAGCGCCGGGAGCTACAACTTGACCGAACCGGAGATGGCCAGCCGCCTGCAAAAACGCAAAGTGCAGAACATCATCGACTCCGGCGCGGAGGTGGTTATCACGACGAATCCCGGTTGCCTGCTTCAAATCCAGTCCGGCCTCCGCAAAGCCGGCGCGCACCAAATCCGCGCCCTTCACATCGCCGATTATTTGCTCGAGAGCGACACGAGCGCAGGCTGATTTTGCACTTTCCGCGTGCGTTTGGATGGGGAGTCGGTATTTTGTCGCCGCATGCGGTTGAGCGCAGAATCACAGTCTCTTTTTGAAAAAGCGTTGCAGTGCATCCCAGGCGGGGTGAACTCCCCCGTGCGCGCCTTTCGCGCTGTCGGTGGCAATCCGTTTTTCGCCGTGCGCGCCAGCGGCGCCACGGTCTGGGACGCCGACGATAACGAGTACATCGATTACGTGGGGACATGGGGTCCGGCGATCTTGGGGCACGCTCCGAGGGTGGTCGTCGATGCGGTGCAAAAAACGGCCGAGCACGGGACGAGTTTTGGCATCCCGAATCCGCTCGAGGTTCGAATGGCGGAGTTGGTCATCAACGCCGTGCCGTCGGTGGAGAAGGTGCGGATGTGCAACTCCGGCACCGAGGCGACGATGTCGGCGATCCGCCTGGCGCGCGGTTTCACCAAGCGCAACAAAATAATCAAGTTCGAGGGCTGTTATCACGGCCACGTTGACTCGCTGTTGGTCAAGGCCGGCTCGGGCGCGTTGACGCTTGGCCAACCGGACAGCGCCGGCGTGCCGCCGGAGTTCACCAGCCAAACGATCGTGCTGCCGTTCAACGATGTGGAGGCGGTGCGGGGTGCGTTCGCTGAACACGGTCCGGATATCGCCGGGATAATTCTGGAGCCGGTGCCGGCCAACGCCGGATTGTATTTGCCGCGCGATGGGTACTTGGAATTCCTGCGGGAAATCACCGCCGCGCATGAGTCCCTTTTGGTTTTTGACGAGGTGATGACCGGCTTTCGCCTCGGCTTGGCCGGGGCGCAGGGGCGCTTTGGCATCACGCCGGACTTGAGCTGTTTCGGCAAGGTGATCGGCGGCGGCTTGCCGGTCGGTGCGTTTGGCGGCCGGAGTGAAATCATGGATTGCCTCGCGCCGGACGGGCCGGTGTACCAGGCGGGGACGCTGAGCGGCAACCCCTTGGCCATGGCCGCCGGCGTCGCTGTGCTGGAGGCGTTGACGGATGGGGCCGTTTACGAAAAAATCGACGCGCTTGCCCAAGCGCTGTCGGACGGCTTGGCCAAGGCGGCGAAGGCGGCCGGTGTTGCGGTTCAGTTGCAGCGTATCGGCTCGATGTCGTGCTGCTATTTCGCCAACGCGCCGGTTCACAACATGGCAGAGGCGATGCAAAGTGACCGCGACAGGTTCGGTAAATATTTTCACGGAATGCTGGAGGAGGGAGTTTATATTGCCCCGTCGCAGTTCGAGGCCGGGTTTGTTTCCGCCGCACACGACGAGGCGGCGATTGAAAAAACAGTCGCAGCAGCTGGCAAGGTGATGAAGTCGCTCTAGGTTATGCGAGTACTAGCCATAGATCACGGCACGGTCCGGATGGGGGTTGCGATGAGCGACGAGTTGAAAATAATCGCTCAACCGCTGGAGTTTATTCCGGCAGAACCGTTCGCCGGTTTTCTCGATCGGCTGAAGGAATTACTGCGCGAGTACGAGGTCGAGTTGATCCTGCTGGGCATGCCCCGAAATATGGACGGCAGCTACGGCGAGGCGACGATGAAAGTGCGAGAGTTTGAGGCCGTGCTGAAAAACAGCATCACTGCGCCGATCAAGACATGGGACGAGCGACTGACCTCCGTGCAGGCCAACCGGTCGCTCACGCAAGGCAGGGCAAAGAAGAAAAAGAAGCGCCAAAACGTCGATGCAATGTCGGCGGCAATCCTGTTGCAAAGCTATCTCGACAGTCTGGCTTGAGCAGCATGGAAAATCTGAAACTCAAACTGACCGTTGCGTACGACGGCACTCACTACAAAGGGTGGCAGGTGCAGAAAAACGGCGTAACCGTCCAGCAGCGAATCGAGGAGGCGCTGCGGCGGCTTTTCCCGAGTGTAAAACGAATTCACAGCTCGAGCCGCACCGACACCGGCGTTCACGCGCGCGGGATGGTGGCGCATGTGGAGATTCCGAAGGCGGAGTTTCGAATCGAAGAACGGAAACTGCGTCTGGCTTTAAACTCGTTTTTGCCGGACGACGTGCGGGTCGTTAAAGCCAAGCGCGTGCCGATGACGTTTCATGCGCGGTTCGATGCCAGCGGCAAGCAGTACCGTTACAGCGTGTGGAATCATCCCGTGATGGATCCGCTACAAAACAACACCGTTTGGCACGTGCCGCGCGAACTGGATTTCGAGCGCATGCAGCGCGGGGCGAAGCACTTCGTCGGCAAGCGGGACTTCCGCGCGTTCGCCGTGAAGCGTGAGTACGAAATGCGCTCGACGGTGCGCACAGTGACGGCCTGCAAAATCTACAAAAAAGAGTCGCTGCTAATGTGGGTCATCGAGGGCGACGGTTTTCTGTATAAAATGTGCCGGGGCATCGTCGGGACACTGGTCGAGGTCGGAACCGGCAAACTGAAGCCGGG
>Ga0310122_10001838_pt1 | contig 13555 bp, 14 predicted proteins | sample CB6_Bottom_1051__FD_203503 | JGI IMG/M metagenome (GOLD analysis project Ga0310122, IMG submission 203503) | Marine microbial communities from Western Arctic Ocean, Canada - CB6_Bottom_1051 | ecosystem: Environmental > Aquatic > Marine > Oceanic | place: Canada: Western Arctic Ocean | collected...
GTTGTGTAGTCATCAAAAGAAGTGATACGCTTTAATTCCCGGCGACTTCGCCTTAAAGCAGTCCGGGATCTCCCTTCACGTTGACGGGATTCTCCATCACCTTTTATTAAACGAACGGTACCCGGAAGAATAAAAAACAAAGCTCCCACTGCTGTCAACCACCAGATTAGTGACGGGATCATCTCTAGGCGAATAGGACGAAACTTTACCAGAGATGTTCGAATGTAGCGGATGTCTTGATCCAGTTGAAAAACATCTCTAGAACCTCCGATTCCAGATGAAATTCCACTGCCAAGTTCAACATTTAGCCGCAACGGTTTGGATCGGGTAACCTTCCAGGAATTTTGTGCTGGATTGAAATAAGCCAGTTCCATCTCGGGAACGATAAAAAGACCCGATCTGCGAGGCATGATGATATATTCCCACCGTTTGACACCTGTAAAATCATCCCTGAATACATCACGATCAAACAGTGGTCTCTTACGGTCAAATATATCTACTCCAACGGGAAAATCTGGCTCGCTGATTTCAATCAGATTCAGATTTCCGGAACCTTTCAGTTCTACCTTAAATGTGACCGCTTTATTCACTTCCACCTCAGAACTGTCTATGTATGTACTAAGAGAAAACTGACCCACAGCCTGGCTGTAGTTCACCGGACGACCATCCAACGGCAAGGGATGAATTGTTAACTCAATAGGTTCTGACTCCAGTCTAATACGTTCTGTTTGGGGAAAAATGGAAAATGGATCACCGAAACGGAAATCGTCGAAAGTCGGCATTCGATTAATCGATCTGCTTGACACCGTCGCATTCACTACCATGGGATCCAGACTCAACTGCCCGGTCTCGGTGGGAAACAGTGCTATTTTCCCCAGCGACGCTACATTGTACCGAACACCTTCCTGCTCTCGCAGTCGGAATTTGGGAGATCTTGGTGACTGAAGTTCTTCCTTCCAGAACCCAATACCTTGAGGTTTCTGGGAAATTGAAAGGTCGTTAATGCTAACCTGTGTGTAAAGCAGAAATTCTACCGTTATCTGCTCACCAATATATGCTTCTCTTTTGTCGGTACTTGATTTTAGGAAAATGTATTCTGTCTCAGACTCAGGTTGCTGCTTACGTTGAGATCGAGATTTGGGTGACTTAGAAACTTGAATGGTAATAGGCTTTGTTCTGTAACTCTTTCCATCTACCACAACTTTTAATGAGGGAATGGTGAGCTTTCCCTGTTTTTTGGGGCGGAGATTCCATGAGAGAGAAAAGACGGTTTCACGTTTTTTTGTATTTAAATAATCCAAGAAGATTTTGTCAAATGGTCCTCCAGCTATAGAGAAATTCTTAATTGGACTAAGATCCACTTGCGGATATTCTTCGCTCCCCTCAGCTCGAATCTCAAAGCTGATATGCTGATTCAAACTTATCTTCTCCTTATTCACCGACGCTACCACACGCACTTGAGCCGAGGAAACAGCAACAACTAGGAGTAGAAGTGTAAACAGACGGTTCATCTCACCAATCCTTCTCCGGCTTTTTACTTTTAGCCTTATCTACGAACAGTCTAGGCTGCAGTTTTTCTTGTGCCCGGAGAGCATCCAGAATCGCTTCTGAATCAGGTCTTTCCTCAGTTTTATTCATCTCTTGTGGGTTGCTTTGCTGATGTACTTGCTCCTCTTTTTCTGATTTCTTCTGCTGCTCTGGGGATTGCTGGGACTGTTCCTGTTGTTCGTTTTGATTATTATTGTCTTGTTGCTGGTCCTGATTCTCCTGATCCTCAGAATTTTCTCCTGATTGATTCTGTTGTTGATCCTGCTGCTGGGGCGGCTGTTCTAACATTTTCTTCAGCGCCAGTTCATAGTTATGTTTGGCATTATCGTCCGCCGAATTGAGCGTGAGAGCTTTCCGGTATGCATCCACAGCTTCCTCATAAGAGAACGGTTGTGTCTGTGGGACTGCTGACGGGGAATTTCCTGCTTGCTCGGACTTTGAGTACAGGGTATTCCCCAGATTATAGAGCGCAGGAAACCTGAGTGCCTCATTACCCGATTCTACCGCAGATTGGAACTGTTCCTGAGCGTGATCAAGGTCGCCATTCTGGTACGCCTCATAACCGGCGTTAAACCTTGCTTCAGGAACGTCCGAGTGTTTCTCCAAAATGGAGCTAAACCGCAAGTCCTCAGTAGAATTATCGCCGTTCTGTGCTGCCAGAAAAGTCACAATAAGTAAAACTTTCAAACTTATCCTACACAAAGCGCCCACGCCACTCCCCCTTTTCCTTCCGTCGGGTTGAGATAATCGCTTCTGCCAAAAACATAATAAAGGCAGCTGCTGCAAAAAATTGGTATCTATCTTCGAAGCCTGCATATTCATGTGTCTGAAGAATCTTTTTCTCCATACCGCCTATAGCCTCTGTAATTGGGACAATACCAACTGTTCCGTCATCCACTCGAATGTATTGACCCCCTGACTCATTTGCAATAGTACGTAAGATCTCCTCATTAAGTCCAGTCGTTACAAGATCGCCGGAAGCCTGTTTCTTATAATTGGTTACTAATCCCCGCGAATCGAGGACAGGGATCGGGACCTGGTCTTGGGAACCGACGCCTGCCACATGAATTACTATGTCTTCACCCTTTGCATATTCCACCGCCGCAGAGATATCACCTTCATGGTCCTCCCCATCGGTGATTAGAACGAGGATCCGGAACTTGGGATCATCGTCTGGAAAAGATGCAGCAGCCAGATTAATAGCATCCGCTAGAGCAGTTCCCTGGAGTTCGATCATTGAAGTTTCCACAGCATCAAGAAAAAGCATGGCCGCGTCATAATCTCCGGTGAATGGCAGGTAGAGGTGACTCGTTCCGGCAAATACGACCATCCCCACTCTATCTCCCTTTAGACGGGAGATGAGCTGACGGGCTTCGAACTTGGCCCGTTCGAGCCGGTTGGGACGGACATCTCTAGCTAACATGCTGTTGGAAATATCCAACGCTATCAGTACATCCACACCTTCCCGTTTAACTTCTCGAAGCTGTGTACCAATCTGTGGGCCGGACGCAGCAAAAATCAGCATAATAATACCTATCCAGCGCAAGCTGTGTCGCCACCTCCGGGCGGAATGGTTTACCCGTGAGAAGAGTCTTTCGCGTACCTTGAAGCTCCCCCATTGGTTAAGTTCACTTTCTCGTCTGCTGCGCGTTAGCCAGAATAATAGGACAACCACGGCTAGGAGACCGTAGAGAACAAACATCAGAGGATAACGAAATGAAATCATCTAATCTCTCTGGCGAAACCAGAAACCTCGAATAAATCGATCGCTTACCGCCAGAGCAACGGCGGGAAAGAGAAACCAAGCAAAGATTTCTCTGTATTCTGTGTAATCGGTCACTGACACTTCAGTCCGTTCTAACTTATCCAACTCGTCGAAGATAGACGATAGTCCAACTCTGTCGCTGGCACGAGAGTAGTACCCTGTTGTTGTTTCAGCAATGTCTGATAGTGTCTCTTCATCCATCTCCATCTCCCGATAATCCAGCATTTTACGGCCAGTGAAGGGATTGATGGCTGGATAAGGTACTTTTCCTTCTCTGCCAATACCGATAGTATGGATGGTGATGCCGTAGTCCGTGGCCATTCTCGCTGCAGTGAGTGGATCAAGTTCTCCTGCATTATTACTACCATCAGAAAGGAGAACAAGTACTTTATTCTCCACCTCGCTGTCACGTAGACGATTAATGCCCATTGCCAGAGCCATGCCGATAGCTGTACCGTCGTACTTCTCATCAATGAACGTCACCTGTCTCAGGATATTTGAAACCACTACATTATCCACTGTCAGAGGACACTGGAGGTAACTTTCTCCAGCAAAAACTACAAGACCGATCCGGTCATGTTGCCGAGCGGAAACAAAATCGAGCGCTTCCTGTTTTGCCGCTTCCAGCCGGTTCGGTTTGAAGTCCTCAGCCCTCATACTGCCGCTGATATCCAGAACGAGCATGATGTCCACAACTTCCCAAGAAGATTTACTTTCCTGTGAAGTAATTCTCGGACGCGCTAAGGCAATAACTAGAAAAAATATCACCAACAGTTTAAGACCATTTAGAAAATTAACTTTTCGTTGCCCTGAAAGAGCTGAAATAGTCCGGATAAGACTAAGAGAAGAAAATCTTATGGTTCCTTCCCTTTTGTGGCTCCACCGAAAATACCACAAAATGAATAAGGGAATAAAACCCAATAGAAGTAAAACCCAGGGATGTGTGAATTCAAACATGTATTACAGCAAAAGTTTTAAAGTGATCTCAACACATAATGCACCGCGAAGAGAGAAGTTTCCGTTTTATAAAACACCACACCGCTTCAGGTACAATACCAGGGACACAAAACCGGATGGTACTGCAAAAAAATGTCTATCTTGTTTGTGGTCTCTGAAGAGAGAACCTTTCAGTCACTTTCAGGCTTATCTAAGTCGGATGTATCACCTACAGATTTTGCGGCATCGTCCAGTTCATCTTCAACATCCTTAACAGCTCCTTTGAACTCGCGGATACCTTTCCCCAGTCCTCTTGCAAGCTCAGGTAACCGCTTTGCGCCGAATAGTAGGAGCAGCACTAAGAAAATGAGTGCAATCTCCTGCCACCCAATGCCGATTAGAAACGGAATAGTCATAATGTGACCCATAACAACCTCCTTCTGAACGATTTAACGGAAATAACGCAACAAGTAGTAAGTTGCCGCCAGACCAAATATAGCAGCAAAATTGAGTGAAATTTTCAATCCGAATATAAGCTGGATTACCAAAAGGTCAATACTGACTGCATCATTTACCCCCAATAGACCTCCCAGTGAAAAATCGAGGCTTTTTAGGAAGAAATCCTTTACCACACCTTCTGGTAAAACATAAGCAAGTCCAGATCCAAAAAGTGACCCAACCATGGCTCCCATGAGGAGCACCAGAAACATAAAACCCAATGACCTTAGGCGCATTAGAAATCCTTATTGAATCATTGTGGTAAGTAGTTCATCTTCATAAAGTTTAATGAGTTCCTTCGTCTATTTCAATCTGTACTTCTATCTCATCCCGTTGTGTTAATGAGTTGACTAATCCCCAGACAACATAAAGAACAATACCGGGAAAAACGACATATTCACGCCAAAAAACTGTTGCAACTGCCATTAATACGATCACTATTAATTTTATAACTGCTTTTCTGCCATTACCCAATTCAGGGATTTTGCTATACCGAATATGGCTAATCATAAGTAATGCCAAACCAAACATAAGGGAAATAGCAATTCGAGGATCTCCTAAATCATTTCTGACACTAAAACTGAAAAGAATAAATGAAGAGATAACCAAAGCTGCTGCAGGTGTTGGCAGTCCGATGAAAATAGGGAGTGGTGATTCATCCTGAGAAACATTAAATCTGGCAAGTCGTACTCCTCCCGCCAAGAGAGGAATAAAACTGATTACTGCAGCTACAAGTGGCATGAGATTTTGAAGATATGCAAAATATACCAGTATAGCCGGCGCAGTGCAGAAAGAGACCATATCAGCTATAGAATCGAACTCCATTCCGAAACGGCTGGGAACTCCAAAAAGTCGTGCCAATTTTCCATCAAGTGCATCGAAAAGAGCTGCTGCAATGATTAGCCAAGCTGCCTTTTGGAACTCACCTTGTGCAGCTGTTATAATAGCCATAAACCCGAAAAATAGATTTAACAGAGTAAAAATACTCGGTATGACATTTTTCTTGATTTTTAATCGTCTCTTCACTTCAATTCTCCTATAATAGTTTCTCCTCCAATCACTTTCTGTCCTACTGACACAGAAATTGAAGCTTCCAACGGAAGCACCACATCAGTTCTGGAACCGAACCGGATGAAACCAAATCTATCACCCAAAGAAACCGCCTCACCATTCTGAAGATAACATAAGATTCTACGGGCTAATATACCTGCAATTTGTTTCACTTTTACCAAATGATCTGTTGTCTGAATTACAACTGAAGTCTGTTCGTTGACTTTTGATGCTTCTTCTTTGAACGCTGCCAAAAACCGACCTTTTTGGTACTTAACTGATTTAACCGTCCCTTTCACTGGAATTCGATTGACGTGTACATTAAAAAGTGACAGAAAGATGGATATTTGCTGGGCGGGAGCATTTAAGTCAGGATCATGCTCAACCTTCCCTACAAACACAACTTTGCCATCCGCCGGCGATAGAATAATATTATCGCCTTTCGGTGGTATTCTAAGGGGATCGCGGAAAAAGTGAAAACAGAAGGCAGCAAAAAGTGTGCAAACTAATGCAAGAACCTGAAAAGGAGACTGATGGGTTGTCCAACCGATAAATCCGCTAATAACTGCAGCAACTAAAGCACTTACAACAAACGGTCCACCTTCTGGAGCTAATGTTAGTTTGTTCATCATTTTCTCATACATCCGATAGTTTCACGGAAGCTTCAAAATACAGACCATCCCGGAAAAACGAAACATGAATTGAGTCTCCGGAACGGAGGTCACCATCTTCAATAATTGAGAGAATATCACGCCTAGAATTTACAGAGAAACCGTTAACATTGATGATCACATCACCCACTTGTAATCCTGCTTCTTGAGCGCTGCTGCCCACCTCTACATCTGTGATAATTACTCCTGTGACTCTGGGAAGTTCAAGCGTCTGAGCCAGATAACGGTCAACTCTTTGCACACGAAGACCAGTTGCAAAACTCCTATCAATTTTGCCATAGAGCTTAAGCTCTTCTGCAATCTCCTTTGCCCTGTTAATTGGGATAGCGAATCCAATACCTATCGATCCTTCAGAGTATCCGCCTCCCGTATAAATAAATGCATTGATTCCGATTACCTCTCCTTCTGCGTTGCAAAGAGGACCTCCGCTGTGTCCGGGATTAATGGATGCATCCGTCTGAATCATACCGATATAAACTCTCCCTTCAACCTCTCGGCCTAAATCGAGATCCACTGAACTAACAATTCCGGCAGTTGCCGATGGTTGCTTGCTGACATCAGCCAGTCCAAAGGGGTTTCCCATGGCGACTACCCATTCACCAATTATCAAGTCATCAGAATTTCCAAGTTCAGCAAAAGGGAGTCCTCTCCCTTCGATTTTTAGAAGAGCAATATCACTATTTCGATCTGAACCTATAATTTCTGCTTTGTATTCAGAGCCACCCGGAAGTGTGACCTTGATCTCTTGAGCCTTCTCTACAACATGTTGATTCGTTATAATATAACCGTCTGGACTAATTAAAATACCTGATCCAAATGTTTTCACCGATCGGCGATAAACGTCCCTCGGAAACCAAAACTCAAAGAATGGATCGTTGAAATATGGTGAACGGGTATATTCAGCCGTTTGGATAACATTGACACTCGCCACAGCAGGACCTACTTTCTTGATCGTACGAGTGATAGAAGTTTCACGACTTTTATCAACTGTTTCCGCTTGGAGAGAAAATTGAGTTGAAAAGAGAATAGCAACAAGAATAACTATAGAATAAGTTCGCATCAGTAAGTAATCTCTTCCAGACATAGACCTTGAGGCGGTGCCTTGGCAATTTTAGCCTTAGGATCACATGCTTCTAACAAGTTTACAAAATCTTCCACTGTTATTTTACCTCTCGCCACTTCAATCATAGTGCCTACCAAATATCGAATCAAATGTTGAAGAAATCGGTTCGCTTCTATCGTATATATTACGAAATCCCCGTCATTTATCCACTCAGATTGGTATACAATACATCTTCGATTTTTCACCTCTGACGACCATTTGCTGAATGAGGTAAAATCGTGATCTCCCTTGATTATATCCGCACACGATTGCAAGGTCTCAATCTGCGGAGACCATCCCAATCGCCAGACAAAATTACGATCGAGGATAGTCTCATCAATCCTGCAGCGATAGACATATTTCCGTCTCTTTGCGGTAAAGCGTGCATGAAAGTCATCACTTTCTAGATGACAAGAGTGAACATGGACATCTTTACTTGTATTCCCGTTAATGGCTCGGCGCAGTTCTTCTACATCCCACTGTTGATGTAAAGTAAAACTCGCCACTTGACCACTGGCATGAACACCCGCATCTGTTCTGCCGGCACCGTGAATACGAACCAGTTCACCACTATTGAGAGTTTGAAGGGCTGATTCCAACTCACCCTGGACTGTCCTAGCATTTGGCTGGAGTTGCCATCCGGCAAAGTCTTTACCGTCATATTCAATGGTGATACAGAAATTAGGCAAGTGAGCTAAATCCCAAAATGAAGAGTATGCAGATTCCCGCAGCAGCTAAATCAGAAAATCCGAAACTCATCGGTTGGGCAACTCCTCGAGGAACTTTAGTGCCAAATCCACGAATTGTCATGGACATTCCGAGATTCTCAGCCCTGTGAAAAATATTAGATACTACGGCTGGAAGATGATGAGCTAATGTGAAAATATTAAAAAATCTACCGGAAGTGTCATTAAAACATAATGCCTTATCTAAGGTTTTCCTGGTGGAAAATTCATCCCTAAACATGGGGAAGAAACGAAAAACGAGGTAGAGCATTTGGAATGAATTTTCCACCCATCTCCATTTTCCTCCAGCTTTAAACCAAATAGTTCTTACTACATCCAGTACTGCCGCCGTTGAAGTAAGCTCCAGAAAAATCGTCATAGCAGAGAGCATTAGGAATATCCTTGAGATCGGTAATGCCAGAAGGCGTAACTGTTCTTCGATTCCTGTACCTGATAGAACCACAGCAAGCGGTAAATATAAAATAAGCATGACGGGCATGTAATAAAGAAATGGCTTTACCCTACGTGCTATCACTCTTATTGGAAGTTGAGTGAATGCTGTCATTAATCCAAGACTTGTGGCAAGCCAGATTAAATGAAGAGAAGTTTCAGCTTTAAATGTAAGAATTAAAAAAAGTATTGCTGAAAAAAACAATGTAAGAGGATTTAAGCGTGACATTACGATTTACTCAAAATCTGAAATTCAGTCTAAATTCTACTCCTTCTGGTGTCTGCTGTACTTCTGCATCTAAAACTCTTTTCCTGCTTAAACTGACTACATCTATGGCAGATAGTATCCTGTTCAGAATCATTCCACCAATGGTGAAAGATGCAACGGACCTGACTTTATCACGACGGATGAGATAATCACGATATATTAAACGCTGATCTTCAGATTCCCACGACCAGTCATACCCGGCCTCAGAAGAGTAAGTATCAAACGGTGACCTTGCTCGCTGTTGGTACGCATTGTACGCATCCATATCCTCATAAGTACTCATGTTAACAAGAAATTGCTCATCCTTACCTGACAGATCAGCACCAGCATATCTAATCGCGTAAGCTCTGAGTCTAGAGTCATCTCCTGAAACAGACCAGAGACTCCCTGCCAATAGAAGCCATAATCCCATTTCGTTCCTGATAAAAAACCGACCACGCCGATTTTCTCCGATTGAAAATTCACCTAACCCGGGGAGAAGGAATGATTTGCCAATGGTTTTTCGCAGTGATATTTGCTCCCTTTGAGTGGATTGAGGCGACAACACATAGTTAAAGCTGGAGTATTCAGCGATAGTTCTTATCGGGAACAATGCTACTAATAGCAGGATAATTGCTAACGTTTTCTCTGCCAAATCCAAAATCCTCCAAAAAAAGTGAATAAAGTAATCAGAAAGGCGAAAAGATCGCCGAACCGACCGTAGAAGGTTAACCCAACCGACGGGGAAAAGCCAGCGTAGATTACACCTCTCTCATCTAAATCAAGTTTGGATGTAAACCTGCCAGCTTCATCAACATGCACCGAAATTCCCGTATTCGCACTACGCAAAACGGTCATCCGATGTTCCACCGCCCGCAATCGAGATAAAGCCACATGTTGATACGGTTCTGATGTTTTCCCAAACCAGCCGTCATTTACTACTACGACCAAAAAGCGAGCCCCTTGTGATACCAAGCGATTTACAAGTCGAGGAAATGATGACTCGTAACAAATAACGCCCGCAAACTGGCTTTCTCCCAGGAAAAAATCTGTATATCGAGTTCCCGGATTGTAGTGACCAAAACTTAAATTCTCAGTTAAGGAAACCTGCGCATCAAGAGGATTATATTCCGCCAACGGTACAAGATGAATTTTGTAATACGATTCGAGGCTCCCATCCACATTAAACATAAAAATACTGTTGTAATGTTCCAGAAAACCATCTTTTCTATCGAAGTCGAGAGCACCTGTGAAAAGCGGAACACCGTATTCTTCAACTCTTTTCTGAATAAATCGCCTCCGAAATCGATCTCGACGAAGATACGTTGGCACCGCACTCTCGGGCCAAACAACCATGTCTACTCCTTTTTGAGCTGCTTCCACATAAAGTGAGTCGAGAACTTCGAAGACCCACTGCCGCTTTGACTTATCCCACTTTTCGTGAGGTCCCATGTTGGGCTGAACCAATGCAATAGTTAACTCAGCTTCATTCGAAGATCGAGCCGGAAAAGAAAGTATTCTTCCATAGCCATAAATCCACGGCAATACGAGAATAACCGCAGTCCAAATCCGCAATTTAGGAAGGAGCGGTACCGGTGATGTGAGAAGTCGATACGACAGTGCATTCAAGAGAATAATCCAGAATGACAGTCCGTAGATACCAGTGAATTCTACGATCTGGATGGGCGGGAGATAGTCTGCTTGTGTGGTGGCGAGGGATATCCATGGAAAAGCAAGAAGTCCAAATGACTGAAAAAACTCCATTGTGATCCACATAAATGGAAATATAAACAACCCTTTTCCTGTGTGTGAATGAAACCAGGCAATGACTCCTGCTAAAATTGACCATTGAATCGAGAGATAAAAGACAGCTCCCAGCATAGAAATGATAACGATCCATAATGTTGCACCTGAATTAAATGCCAGCCAGTAAAGAGCAATTGAATTTGAAATTAGACCGGTCATGAATGCTAAACGAGCCGCTTTCCCGGGGCGAGCTGTAGTCAGAATTTCTATGAGTGGAATGAATGCCAAATAAGCGATCACACCCAGCTTCAGAGGAGGATAGGAAAGCCCAATCAGCACTCCCGACGAGACGGCTAACTGCCAGTGAGGTCTATCCAGAAATCGGCGAAATACATTCATCACCTGCTATCCAAAAATGCCTGCAGCATGATAGCAGCAGCTGTTTTATCCACCAAATCCTTTTCCCTACTAGGTTTTATGCCTTCAGATATAAGAATACGCTTTGCTTGAACAGATGTCAATCTCTCATCATAAAACGTAACTGGTAAACCTATTTTTTTACGGAAAACGTCTGCAAACTGTTCTGTCTTTTTTGTCTGAGTTGTATAGTTTCCTTTGAGCCCTATTGGTAGACCGATTACAATTTGACATACATCTTCTTCCTCAACAATTCTTGACAGTTCGGAGATCTGTAATTTGAGATTATGAGAGGTTACTGTCTTAAATGGAGAGGCGATTATCTGGCCGGCATCAGTTATAGCTAATCCTACCCGTTTGGAGCCGTAGTCGATTCCGAGGATTCTGCCCATGTTTAGAATCAGAACTAAATGGGTTGTGAAAGCTTAGCTTTCAGGATTTTTCCCGGCTTGAAGTGAGTTTTTCTGTGAGCAGGAACATAAACTTCTTCGTTTGTCTTCGGATTTCGAGCTCGTGGTTTTGCTTTAGTAGGTTTCACTTGAAAAGTGCCGAACCCTCTGATTTCGATACGAATATTGTGATCATCTTCTGTCATCATCTCCAGCATCACATTAAAAATTTCTGATACGGTAGTATGTGAATCGATGAAACTACTCTCAGTTCTTTTTGCAACTCGTTTTGATATATCTTTCTTCGTGTATTTTATAACCATTTAAGATGCCCTTTCTGAGTATATGGTTCCTGTTACTTCACCTATCTGCTTCAGCATAGAATTGAGCCTTCGCAAATTTGGAACAGTAACAACTAAAAAGCAGTTTGCTACACCACTTTCATCTACTTTAATATCAACACTTGTGATGTTGATGCTAAGTTTTGAAATTGCTTCAGTCAAATCTTTAAGATACCCTTTTCGATCTTCAGCAACCACTTTCAAACGAACCATAAATTCTTCTTTTCGACTTACATTCCATTCTACCTCCAGAATCCGATCTAAATCTTCACTCATAACAGGAAGATTCTTACACTCAATTCGATGAACAGTCACACCTCTTCCCCGCGTGACAAAACCGATAATATTATCGCCCGGAATGGGGTTGCAGCATTTTCCAAAATTCATCATAATGTTATCGATACCGTGAATCCTAACACCCTTTACCGTTTTGCGGGCTATGGACAGGAATCGTTCTTTATCATCAATTTCTTCAATTTCTGATTCTACAGTTTCTGGAGAAATCTTCCTGATCAGGTCTCGTACAGTTATTTTACCTGACCCCAATGCTGCCATTATGGACTCTTCATCATTGAACCCAGTTGTTTCAGGTGCTTTTTTAATTTCTTTCAGTAAATGAGCTAATTTTAATCGCCTGAGAGTTTTATCCAGGATTTCCCGTCCAAGCTTGATGCTTTCTTCACGTTCGGTTTTGTGTATCCATCGACGAATGTGTGTTCTCGCCTTACTGGTTCGTACCACTTTTAACCATCCGTAACCGGGAGTCTGAGAATCCGATGTGATAATTTCTATAGTTTCTCCGCTTTGTAAGGAAGCATTAAGGGGAACTATCTTTCCGTTTACTTTTGCGCTGAGGCAGTGGTTTCCGACTTCAGTATGAACCGCATATGCGAAATCAATTGGCGAAGAATTAATAGGCAGCTGAATGAGATCTCCGGCAGGAGTGAAACAAAACAGTTCATCCTGATACAAGTCAATCTGAAGAAGATTCATAAATTCTGCAGGATCTGATGATTCATCTTGAAGAATCGCCACCAGATCCCTCAGCCAGTTGACATGTCTATCCAGATCTCCCTCTCTCTTCACGTTTGATTTATATCTCCAATGAGCAGCCACACCAATTTCTGCTGTCCTATCCATTTCTTCGGTACGTATCTGGATTTCTATCATCCGTCCCGAAGGGCCGACAACTGTTGTATGTAGCGATTGATAACCATTCATTTTCGGGGTGGCAATAAAATCTTTGAATCTTTCGTGAACCGGGGTAAACAGTTGATGAATTGTACCAAGCACAGTATAACAGGCAGTCACATCCTGAACAATTACTCGAATAGCAAAGATATCATACAGTTCATTGAGTGATTTCTGGACTTTCTTCATTTTTCCAGAAATTGAAGCATAAGACTTCAACCTACTGGTTACAGAGAAATCTAAACTTAATTTCTCAAGCTCTTCTTTCAGTGGGGTTGTAACCTCACGGATGTATTTCTGTCGGTAGCCAAACGTCGACTTTAACCCCTTGCTGATTTCTTTGTAAATATCCGGTTCGAGAGTCTTAAGAATAAGATCATCCAGTTGGCTTTTAATTTGGTGCATTCCCAATCTCTGAGCGAGAGGAGAGTAAACATCTCTGGTTTCTATTGCGATACGGTGCTGTTTTCGGAGAGGCA
>Ga0310122_10001839_pt1 | contig 13555 bp, 14 predicted proteins | sample CB6_Bottom_1051__FD_203503 | JGI IMG/M metagenome (GOLD analysis project Ga0310122, IMG submission 203503) | Marine microbial communities from Western Arctic Ocean, Canada - CB6_Bottom_1051 | ecosystem: Environmental > Aquatic > Marine > Oceanic | place: Canada: Western Arctic Ocean | collected...
AGTACCCTCCTTCGGGGATCGTCTTAGCCCCCCACTCCATCATCTCACCACCCACAAGATACCGGTGGAAGATCGGGTGCAGCTTCATTCGCTGAAGGGTTTCATGCACATCGAACCGCGCATCTGGATAGTCGAGACCGACGACAAGGCCAAGCGCGATGAGATCATTCGCCAGGGGGTACATGAAGCTACCCCCGAATGTCTTCACTGACAGCGGCCAACCCATCGTGTGAATTACGCGATCAAGTGGGGTCTTAACCTTCCATAGCTCCTTCACACCAAGTGCAAAGATCTGCGGGTTCTCGGATGTAACGCCCTGCCACTTGAGCCATGCCTGTGAAAGCGGACCCCGTGTGCCCTCCGCAAGCACGGTAACCTTCGCACTCAGATCCATCGCTGGCATCGCTTCAGAGCCGCCGGGCTCACCATCTCGCCCCAAACCAGCCGGAGTCGTTCGGACCCCAGTGACCCTGCGCTCATCGATCAGCAGTGAATCGACCGGAAACCCAGGGAAAACATTGACGCCACATGCCTCAGCTTTCGCCCCGAGCCACCGGACAATCTCACAGATGGAGGCCACATGGTTCCCGTGGTTCTTCATAGTCGGAGGTGCCGGAATGCGGATAGAGCTTGATTGTGTCAGCAAATACACAGACTCTTTACCGACAGGCTGGCGGAACGGAAAATCACCAATCGACAGCTCAGGAAACAACTCGTGAAAAGCACTCGGATTCACAACTGCTCCGGAGAGGTTGTGCTCGCCCAGCTGACTCGCCTTCTCCAGAACACCAATCTCGAGGTCACCTAGCTCCCCACCAGCTTCCCGATCACGTTGCGCGAGCCGAGCAAGTTCAATAGCCCCTGCAAGACCAGCCGGACCGCCCCCCACAAAAATCACATCCATCGGCACCGCTTCCGGGTCCGGTGGGGCAGCGACCAGAAACCGATCACGCGGCAGAGCTGGCTGCGCATCGAGTAGCTTGACCGAACCGCTCAAGACTCGGGTGTCTGGGGGCATCTTCACTCCAGTATTACGGGGTGCGGTGAATAAGAACGAACCGCCCGGACCTGGGCGCTCAGATGCGTGTACCAAGTCGACCTTATAAGATCGCCAACTTGCGCACCGTGCTCTACCCTAGCAGCCGGTCGCTAGCCACTTCATCAATTGCAGACCGCTAAGGTCAGGAGCTCTTAAGGGATGAGCGATCAACGCCCGTCCACGCTCAGTGAACTGAAGGCTCAAGGCTACAAGCTACGCTCAGTAAAGCAGGAGATGCGGGAGAACCTCCTTAAGAAGCTGGCTAAGAACGAGAGGCTGTTCCCAGAGATAAGAGGTTATTCAGACACCGTCATACCTAAAATCGTGAACGCGATCCTGGCACAGCACGATTTTATTCTCCTCGGGCTCCGTGGGCAGGCAAAGAGCCGTATCCTGCGTCAGCTCGTGGCATTGTTGGACGAAGAGATGCCCATACTGGCGGGGAGCGAGATAAACGATGATCCGCTTGCACCAATTTCAAAGCACGGTCGCCAACTTATAGAGAAGAATGGTGACGCATCGCCGGTGACATGGGTTCGCCGGGATCGGAGGTACGTGGAGAAACTCGCAACTCCGGATGTGACAATCGCCGACATACTCGGGGATGTCGATCCAATCAAGGCTGCGCGCGGTGGACACATCCTCGCAGACGAGTTGACGATCCACTACGGGCTACTTCCACGGGCCAACCGAGGAATTTTTGCCATTAATGAACTGCCCGATCTCGCTGGAAAAATCCAAGTAGGCCTCTTCAATCTCCTCCAGGAGGGGGACGTGCAAGTGAAGGGGTATCCGATTCGGCTGGCGCTCGATGTGCTCATGGTCTTCACTGCTAATCCAGAGGACTACACGGCACGTGGCAAGATCATTACACCGCTGAAAGACCGGATCGGCGCAGAAATCCTGACGCATTACCCGGACGAGATCGAAACTGGGATCAATATTACTCGCCAGGAAGCATGGGTGGCCCGTGAAGGCATGTGTGTCGAAATCCCTGATTTCGTTGAAGAGACTGTCGAACGGATAGCATTTCTCGCTCGTGACGACCAGCGGATCGATCAGCGTTCAGGGGTCAGCCAGCGCATGCCAATAGCAGTCATGGAGACAATTGTATCGAACGCAGAGCGTCGTGCACTTCGGCACGGTGAGGTCATCACGGTTCCCCGCATAGCCGACCTATACGCCGCCCTCCCGGCGATTACCGGGAAGATAGAGCTTGAGTACGAGGGTGAGCTACACGGGGCTGACAAGATCGCCCGTGAACTCATTCAACAAAGTTCTTCCCTCACCTTCGACATCCGAGCCGGCGGCGCCGACGTAGAAGAGATCATAGGCTACTTCGAGTCAGGAGGGGCTTTACAGGTGGCGGAAGACGCCTCAGCATCCGCCTGTGTTCAGGGGTACGAAACTGTTCCTGGCCTTATCGAACTCATCGAGAACGTAGGACTAGCTAGAGTGTCAGCGGGGAATGGCGTCAAATCAGCTGCCTGCGAACTCGTGCTAGAGGCGCTGGTGGCACAGAAGCGTATTGCTCGCAGCTCTGCCGGGTATACTCGTGCACCCCACCAGAGCCCCAAAACCGGACAGGACTATCAAGGCTTCGACGAGCCGGGTAGCATAAACATTTAGTTAAATTCTGATACTCCCGCGGGTATCCCTACGGTACCTCCTGATTGTCCATACTGGGTCAGTGCGGTCAAAACCTTTTGCTGAGCGATCGGGATCGGGAAATCTACCGGCACGCCAGGTGTCATCCATACTTTCCCCACTCCGGTAACCAGTTTCACCACCGGCACGACCCACGGTCGGTATCTGGCCTGCAGATGCGTGAACCGGTGTCTAACTTCTGCCAGCGCTGAGACTTTCCCTGTCACCTCAGCCCCGAGTGAGATCGCGATTTCGATTGCCGCATCTCTGCAGGCGCTCGCTGGTTCCTGAGGATTGGTCATTTCCTTCTCAGGGAAAGCCCACATGCCAGCCAGAAGCCCTCCAGAAGGACGTTGAACAAGCATGACGCTACCCTCTTCTGTCTGGAGTACTACAAGCAAGAAGACAACTTTCCGTGCCGACACTCTCCGGATTCCAATAGGGCGAAGCAATTCTGTACCCTGAGCCCGTGCCGTGCACCAGCGTCGGATTGGGCAGTCCTCACATTCAGGTCCTTTCGGTGAACAGATCGTTGCACCCAACTCCATGAGAGCCTGGTTCCAGTCACCCGGACGTTCCCTATCGATGAGGCCAGCAGCAGTGTGATTTAGCCACCGAGCCGCAGGATTGGGCTTATCAAAGAGACGGGCCAGGACACGTCGCACGTTGCCGTCTACTGCCGGAACGGACTCTCCAAATCCGATGCTGGCAACGGCACCCGCTGTATATTGCCCGACTCCCGGAAGTTGCCTTAGGTCCACATACTTAGTGGGGAAGCGCCCATCCGGAAGGTTCCGAATAAGCCGGGCGGCGCTGTGCAAACTCTTCGCGCGCTTATAGTAGCCCAAACCCTCCCACGCCTTGAGCACCTCGGTAGAATCAGCTAAAGCAAGCGCCTCAAGGGTAGGGAACCGCTCAAGCCAAGGCTCGTAATACCCGAGTACTGTTTCCACTCTCGTCTGCTGGAGCATGACTTCCGACACAAGAATCCGGTAGGGATCGGTCTCGCCGCGCCAAGGAAGGTCACGGCGGAAACGATCATAGTGTCGAAGCAGCGCGGCACGGAAATCGCCCAGTTCATCGCGTGATGGTCCGGCTGAACTGGTGTCCGAAGGTCCTTTCATGGCGGCAAAGTATCTCCCGCCCTAGCATGGTGTCATGCGTTTCACAACCTACTCCAAATACAAGGGCCGCTGGCTCGACGCTCTAAATCTCGAAGCTCTTCTAGAAATGCTCTCCGACTTCCTAATGGACGGAGGCTTCGCGGGGGGAGCACACTACCACCCTTACTGGGGTTGGTCCGGCACGGATGACCCCAATAGTACGGACTCTCTCAAGCATGCCCTCCTGAAGGCGCTTGTAGAAAGTGGACAACTCACACCGGACATGATCGAAGAACTTCGTGGTGAGGGCGAAGGCGATCAGAGTGCCCAGCAACAAATTGCCCAGATGCTGGACGACCTTATCCAACGGATGGTTGAAGCAGGTTACATCAACCTCGAGACGGGTAACCCTCAATTACCTGGTGCGACGTACGACGTCACTGGACATGGCAAGATCGACGAAGCCAAGCAGGCTGCTCAACAGATGAAGTTCAATCTCACGCAAAAAGGGATGGGCTTCCTGGGTCACAGTGCGCTAAAGGGCTTAATGTCAGCGATCGGCAAGGCGAACGCAGGCGCGCACGATACACCCCATCTTGCGACGGGAATCGAGGCGGAAGCGGCTTCAAAACCGTACGAATTCGGAGATACGCTCAACCTAGACATTCCAGCGACTCTGAAGAACGCCATCGAACGTGAGGGGCTCTCTGTTCCCTTGGACCTCGAGTATGGGGACCTAATGGTGCACCAGGCTGAGTACCGCTCATCATGTGCCACGGTTTTGATGCTCGACGTATCGCATTCCATGATCCTTTATGGAGAAGACCGCTTCACTCCTGCAAAGCGGGTTGCACTGGCCATGTCCCACATGATCCGTACTCAGTTCCCTGGAGATTCACTGGGTGTAATCACCTTCGGAGATAGGGCACGGGAAATCCCGCTTTCCCAGCTTCCCAAAGCCCAGGTTGGCCCTTTCCACACGAACACAGCAGAAGGCTTCGAGATGTCGCGACGTCTTCTCATGAGCCAGAAGAAAGATATGCGTCAGATCATCATGATTACGGACGGCAAACCAAGCGCGATGACTTTGCCTGATGGAAGAGTCTATACAAACTCAGGAGCTTTAGACCCGAGCATCTTGAAGAGGACTTTCCAAGAGGTCACCGCATGTAGGAAGGCCGGAATCCTGATTAACACTTTCATGCTTGCGAACGACCCCTACCTGGTCCAGTTCGTCCAGAAAGTCTCACAGATCGCGCGCGGTAAAGCATACTTCACAAGCACGCTGACTCTAGGTCAGTACATCATGATGGACTTCATGCGGAATAAGCGGCGCAGGATGTCCTAGGATGGCGAGTCAAAGAATGCGGACCCTAAGGCTAGCGACTCAGCGGAGTGAGCTGATGTATGCAATAACGTCCTTCATATCGTCATCAGACAGTGCCTCAGCATTGATTCTCATCGTCATCCCCCAGGTATCTCCCGGGTGATGACCACGAACTCCGGTTTTGAAGTTGCGTAGCTGAGTGAGCATGTACCAAGCGTCTATGAGCACTAGCGGAGGTGCTCCTAAAAGCTCGTTACCCGTGGCATCTGGCCCGTGACAGGCACTGCAAACACTGGCATAAGTCGTAGCGCCCGCTGCCGCTTGCCCTTCTAGAACAACAAAAGCCCCTCTGACCGGAGGGAGGGAAGCCACGTACTCGGCCACCGCCTGAAGGTCGCCTTCCTCACTTAGCGTAACCGCTGACGGACGCATGAGCATACCTGGGGCGTCCTCAGGGTGGGTGCCCCTAATACCGGTTCGAAACTTTTCCAATTGTCCCTCTATGTACCATTGAGGGAGGCCGGCGATGGCAGATGCCCGAAGGCCTGGATTGCCCGAACCATCACGTCCGTGACAGAGACTGCACATATCGAAAAGCGCTTCGCCACGGCTAACATTCGGGGGGGGTGCCCGACAGCCCGTAAGACCCCAGATCAGAAGAGGCAGCGCCCAGTGCGCCGCCCTCGACCCTGACGGCATCAGTCCGACGCCATATCCGTGCTCAGAGGAATCGCTGCATCGATCAACATGATGGGAATGTCGTCCCGTACAGGATACAAGCAGGTATTATCCTCCCGGATCAAGCCTTCTTCAATCGTTTCCGAGACCGCCTCTCCACCCCGTGTGCTCACGGAGCCCTCCGCAATCGCTACGTTAAGCTTCTGGAGCACCAGAGGCTCGGCCAAACGAATCGGTTGTTTGGTTTCAGGACAAACAAGAATCTCGAGTAACTCCGGATCTACCATGCTTGATCCTCCGGTGCCGGGGGAACACAACCCTTCTGGAAACCGACGATAGCTGGTTAAACTAAGAGGGTCAGTAAACAAACGGGAGCCATGCTCGTGAGCGAACCTAAGAACCTCAAACCAAGCACAACACGGTGGTCGCATCGGCTTTCATTCTGCGTGTCCGCTGTGCTGTTGATCGCATCAGGCTGCAGCAATGCTGAGGGTGAGGACGTTGGTCAAGCTGACGTCCTAAGTGCGGTAGCAGCAGCTCGAGTCAAGGACTCCCAGTCACGACCTCCAGCAGGCCATGCTTGGGTGATCTTCGGAAATGACACGGTCGTCGCCGAAGTGGCTGCCACCGCGGACGAGCGCTCTCAGGGTCTCATGTATCGGGACGAGGTACCCGACGGTACCGGCATGCTTTTCGTCTTCACTGACAACCAGGTCCGGTCTTTTTGGATGGCAAACACCTACGTCGCGCTGGATATCGCCTATATGAACCCCTCTTACGCAATCGTCGACATCGTCCCAATGGAACCGCTTGTCACTGATTCCTACCCGAGCGCCGCGCCAGCAATGTTCGGTCTCGAGGTACGCCAAGGTTGGTTCCAGGAGAACTCAATTCGCATCGGAGACAGCGCGGAAATCGTCTTTGGGGTGCGCCCCAGACGCTAAGCGCCCGCTACCTCCCTCAGCCCTTCCAGCAAGGCCGACACATCACCTACGTCGTTGTACACGTTGGGCGACACACGGAGTGCGCTCCCGCGTAGTGACACTGAGACCTCGCGCACCCTAAGAGCTTCCCGAAGTCCTGTCAGGTCTATCCTCTTCGGCATCCTAAGCCCGAATAAGTGCGCACTGCGCCAGCGAGCATCTTCTACTGTGAAACCCAGCTCCTCCACCTCTTCGAAGAGGGTGCGAGTGAGGTCCATGCAGTAAGCTCGGATGCGGGCCGGCCCCCACCCGGTGACCAGGCGTAACGAAGCAATAGCAACCGGTAAAAGTGCGAAATTCGATCGTTGCGCCACATCGTAGCGGATCGCTCCGGGCTGATAGTCGTCCCTATAATCGACGAGGTGTTCGAAGTCCTCGCTCCCTTCTCTCCCGATCCAAGTCTCCTCCAATGGCACACCATCGTCGAAACGTGGACCAAAGTACGTCAGCGCAACCGAGTAGGGGCCTAGTAGCCACTTATAAGTAGAGCACACCAACATATCTGGTCTCACTAGCTCGAGGTCGAACGGCAGTGCCCCAACTGATTGGGTTCCGTCCACCACCAAAGCTGCGCCGACCTCTCGACACCTGCGGCCAACCTGGACTAAATCAAATAGTGTCCCATCGGTCCAGTGAACTGTCGGAAGTGAGACAACCGCAGTAGCCGAATCGATTGCAGCAAGAAGGTGTTCGTTCCAGGTGGCGCCCCTGTGTATAGTACTAGGTGGCCTAACGAGCCGTAGCTCCGCGCTCGCGTCTCGTGTCTTCCTGGCCCAAGCGTGCACGTTGGCGGGAAATTGCTCGTGTGTGAGCACTACATTCTGGCCAGATGACAGGGGTAGGTTTCGCGCTGCTACCGCCACAGCGTAGGAGACTCCAGGGCCAATACTGATCCGGCTAGGCTCACCGGCACCTACAAGCCGCGCGAAAAGCGTCCGAAGCTCAAGACTGGTATCGAAGAAGTGGTGCGGCAGGATCAAGGAGGGATCACGTTTCATCCGGAGTCCCACGATCCCGGCCTCCTCAGCCACGCGTGGGAGTGGTCCCATATAGGCACAGTTTAGATAGTGTAGTCCGTCGGGGATGCTGAACTGATCCCTTTGGCAGGTGAGTACCGTCCCGTCCCCCAAGCCCATGCCCGTACCTCTAGGCCGATTCCGGCCGGTCCGACTCCGATAGCATCCAGATCCTAAATACGAATAGGACACCAGCGAACATTATCCATGCGCTGCCGATTTTCATGATTGCTCCCGCAAGTTGCTGGTCGTTTAGCGCATCCCGGGCTGGTGGGGGAGCTAGTTCGTAGATCGCGTAAATTGGGGACTTGCTGAAGATCATCATCGCGAAAGGTGGACGTATAAGGAACGCATTGAGTGCCAGGTAAGCGATTTTGCCAAGCGAATGAAAGCCTGGACGTTCCGGCACAGGAACGATCAGTGGCCACCAAAAGATTAACCCACCCAACATCCAGATGGCATCGAGTGCAAACGACCCTAGCTGGGTCGGCATGAATAGATCCACAACCCCGGGCCAGTGCGTCACCGTCATCACAATGTTGAAGATGAAGAATGCAGTGATCGGGTGCGTAAGGTCGGAGAGTACCTTGGTCAGTCTCGGGCGACGACGGAGTGGTTCGTACGTCGTAGTCGGGAAAGCCAGAAGGAGGAGGGCGGGTGCAGCGATACCAACACTCAGGAACTGCACCATGTGCACACTCGCAAGATAGCTCGCGCCAAGTGGTCCCAGTGGCCAATCTAGCGAGGCCCACAAGAGGAAGATGGCTAATACGAAAGCGGCGCGCCGACCCTTCTGTAACCGAGAGGATTCGTGTGAGTCATCTACTCGGCTCAGAATAAGACAGTACCCCAAGATCAGGAGCAGCATCCCCGCCCACACTCCCACCAGGGGCCTCCATTGCCAGGTCCATGCAGTGCCAGGCTGCGCGAAACACCACCACGTCATTCGTGGTTCTCACGGGTATCGGGAGTAACCCCCTCACGCGGACCACAAAAAAGAAGCACTAAGGGCGCTCACCTATCAGCAAAGGGAGATCGTTGACCCAATCAGCGCGGCGCACCCCAAAGAGGTAGCGCACCCGTGCCAGTCCGTCGGGCCCGAAAGCCAAGATAGCCGAAGGGTGACCGATGATCGGATCCGAACCATGCCGTCCGGGAACAACGGCTATTCCGGGAAGTTTCATCTCGGTGAGTGCGCTATTAATGGTCTCAACCTCACCCCTCAAACCCAGGAAAGATGGATGGTAAGCACCAAGCCACTCACGAAGACGCTCCGGTGTGTCACGCTCGGGATCCGTGGATACAAAAATTACCTTCATAGCGTCCCGGACCTCGGGAGCAAGCTCATCGAAGACACCGGCAAGGGTAGCCATATGGACTGGGCATACGTCCGGACAGTTTGTGTAGCCGAAGAACACAAGCGACAGGTACCCATCCGTCTCAGCGCGCAGGTCGTACAGTCCCCCCTCGGTGTCCGTAAGCTCAAGATCAGGCATAGAGATCGGCACTTCCATTACTGTACCCCTCAGCTCTCCGAGAGAACTCCCGTCTGCTGGGAGACCGCAGGATGAAGCTGAGCCGAGAAGCACGGACGCATACCCGAGAGAGCGAAGTGTTAGCAACCACTTACTTCGATACGACATCCGTGCCACCCCCTCCCTGGTAGACGTACCTGAATGTTGTGCATCCGGGAAGCGCGCCAATGCAATAGTAGCCAAGGATCTCTATCTTCGCGTAGCGCCCATCTGCGGTTCGCAAGGCATAGACCGTCGGCTTGGGCTCAAGCACGTGGCTCGTGAAGCTGTAATTGTACCAGTCTTCCAGCACAGAATTCACCGAGTCGTTCCTCTCGGACCCGACGTAGCCCGTTTCCGGAACACGGGACACTGCTTCGAAGGTCATATTCTCCAGTGAGACGACACCTCCCTGGCCCTCCATACCACGGCCTCCGTTCACGATGATCTGGAAGCGCCGGAACGCCATGTCCCACTCTTCCGGGCCCGGCGCCTCGACAACCGATCCCCTAGAGAAATCAAAGAAACGCCATGCCCCCGGGTCAGATGCGTCTACCGTCAGGGTACGGGCATCCTGTTCCGTTCCTATTTCGGTCGCTGAGGGTGTCGTAGGTATAAATGTTGGTACCTCAGGCCTTTCTAGCGAAGTCCAGATAAATAAGACTGCGCAAAGCACAATTAGCACGATTACGGTCGCGGTAAACCGGTCGTGTAGGAGCAAAGAGAGGCGACTCATAAACAGAGCACACCTGCAGCCCTCTTGAGCCTAGAAACAATCACGCTCACGGCTACTCTTGGGGAGCGGACCCCTCATCATATCCCAGGAAGCGCCGCAGGTGCACGAGGTACACGATCAGGCCGACCCCGAGGAGCGTGAATATCAGAGCGAGCGCTAGTGCCCCCAGTCCACCGCCCTCTCGCGCCACCAGAAACTCCCACGACCCGAAGCCGAGGCAGAACAGAATCGCCGCAGCAATCAAGAACCGGTGAAAACTGATTAGTGACATCGTTCGTTAAGCGGTTATGGGTCAAAAAATCTCGTTGAGCACAACGAAGATCAGGATCATGACCAGCGGAATCGGGGCAGCCGCAAGCAACCAGAGTCGCTTCGGCTCCCATTTTAGATGCATGTAGTAGACCGCAACCATAAGAGCCTTCAAGAAAGCCATCGCCATCAATCCGATCACGATCCAGACCTTGGGTATCGTGCTCACGAACGCGTAAAAGAATTCGGCAATCGTGAGCACCAATAGCCCAACCCAAACAGCATAGTACGGCGGCGGCTTGTGGGCTTCACCAGCGGACATGATATCGGTCTCCACAGTGTTAGGGGCTAGATCAGGTAGACGATAGTGAACAAGATGATCCAGACCAGGTCTACGAAGTGCCAGTATAGACCCATGATCTCAACGCCACCGAGGCTGTCAGCCGTGTACTCCCCCTTGGCTGCACGCCAGTACGTGAAGCAGAGGCACCCCACGCCAATCGACACGTGTGTGCCATGGAAACCGGTCATCGTGTAGAACGTGGCCCCGTATAGTGGGCCTCCGATCAGCTCGCCGTGTGCTTCGCCGGCTGCATACAATTCCGCCATGGGTACGAAGCCCTCACCAACAAGCTGTATGTATTCATAAACCTGGACGCCGACAAAACTCGCCCCCATCAAGATCGTGAAGAGGAGCCACTTCTTAAGGCCTTGCTGATCACCCTGCTGGATTGCCGCGTACGCCTTCACCATCGTCACGCTGGAGCAGATGAGAAGGAACGTGTTAATCGCTGTCAGGTTCACGTTCAGCACTTCACCAGGATTCGCAAAATGCTCGGGATGCGCAAAGCGCAGGATAATGTAGGAGCCTATGAGGCCCGTGAAGAACATCACCTCTGATAAGAGGAATACCCACATGCCCAGCTTGAGGTTGTACACCTTCATTCCGGGCATTGGCACCCGGCCAGCAGTCATCGCTTGAGTGGTCACACCTCAGAATCCTTCCGGAGTCGGGGTAACGGGCTCCGGAATCCATTGCTGAACAGCTGGCTTGCGTGGTGGCGTCGTCTGTGGCAAGAAGTCCGTATCAGATTCGGGTGAGCTGTACTCGTACGGCCCTCGGTACACGACGGGTATCTCTGGGAAATTCCCGTGTGGAGGGGGTGAAGGAACCGTCCACTCGAGCGTGTTCGAGTCCCAAGGATTGTTTCCTGCCTTTTCTCCCCTAAACATGCTCCAGAAGAAGTTAAAAGCATAAAGCGCCTGAGTTGCCACCAAAAGGAACACACAGATCGAGATAAAGCGGTTCATCGGCTGTAGGGGGACCAAGTACTCGTACTGAGTGAAATCGTAAATCCGCCGCATCATGCCCTGCAGGCCGAGGTTGTGCATCGGCCAAAAGACCAGGTTGTACAGAACGAAGGTAAATGCGAAGTGGACCTTATTGATTCGCTCGTTCATCATCCGTCCGAACATCTTCGGGTACCAGAAGGTGATTCCCGCGAAGATCGCGAATAGGCTCCCACCGAAAAGCACGTAGTGGAGGTGTGCGACAATGAAGTATGTGTCGTGGATGTAAATATCCACGGGCGTCGAAGCCATGAAGATCCCCGAGAGACCTCCGATGATGAACATCGATACGAATGCGAGTGCATATAACATCGGCGAATCGAGATGAAGATCCCCCTTCCATACGGTCGCCATCCAGTTGAACGTCTTGATCGCTGACGGCACCGCGATGGCCATGGTCGAGATCATGAACGATGTACCGAGCAGCGGGTTCATGCCGCTCATGAACATATGGTGACCCCAGACGATCCATCCCAGAAACCCGATGCTGATGAGCGCTAGCACCATCGAGTGATAACCGAAGATGGGTTTGCGCGCTCGGTTGGAGATAACCTCCGAAGCGATTCCCATAGCCGGAAGGATCAAGATGTAGACCTCCGGATGACCGAAGAACCAGAAGAGATGCTGCCAAAGCAGTGGTTCACCGCCAACTTCGGGCCTGAAGAACCCGGTTCCGATCGTCTGATCGAACAGCAGCATGATCAGTGCTCCGGCGAGAATTGGAATCGCCAATAGAACCAGAATGGCAGTGATAAAGAGAGCCCACGTTGAAAGCGGCATCCGGAACCAGGTCATCCCTGGTGCCCGCATATTGATCACAGTCGAGATATAGTTCACCGCACCCACTAGCGATGAGAATCCGATGGTGGTGAGGCTAACCAGCCAAAGCTGTTGGCCAAGGTAAACCCCGGTGAATTCACCCGACGCACTCAGCGGCGCGTATGAGGTCCAGCCTGCGCCGGCCGCGCCCCCTTCCACAGCGAAGCTCACCAGCATCAAGATGCCCGCGGGCACCGCAAGCCAAAAGGAGATCATATTGAGCCGCGGAAACGCCATATCCTCGGCACCAATTTGGAGCGGAATGAGAAGATTTCCGAAGAGTCCTACGAGCAATGGCATAATCGCGAAGAAAATCATGATCGTGCCATGCATCGTCAGTAACGAATTGTAGAACTCCGGGAGCATTATCGCTCCGCTCGGGGTCGGAGCCATCATCGCATCCGGCAAGATACTTCCGCCCGGCATCGGTTGATTCGGGAAGCCCAACTGCCACCGCATCATCGCAGCTAACAGGCCACCGATGACCAGGAAAAAAAGGCTCACGAACATGAACTGTTTCGCGATCATCTTGTGGTCAGTAGCAAAAATGTACTTCCGGATAAAGGGCAGCTCGTGGTGGTCGTGATGTCCACCCTCGACCGTGTGTACCATCTCTTGTTCGATCGTGCTCATCTCGTCTTCCGCTCAGTGCTATTGATTTGGATTATCGAGTTTATCTACGGCTGCTGTTGTTGGGCCTGAGAAGTAGACCATGCCTGGAAATCAGCAGCAGTGTACACGGTCAATGTGCCACCCATCGTGGTATGGCCGATGCCGCAAAGCTCCGCACAACCGATGGTGTAATCGCCGGGCTGGACGGCCTCGAACCAGACTATGATGTCCTGCCCAGGTACAGCGTCCTGCTTGATGCGCATCTCGGGAAGGAAGAACGAGTGGAGTACGTCCTCCGAACGGAGTGTGATCACTACCGCCTCATCTTCCGGGGCGTGCAGTTCGTTGAGCGTCTCGAAGTCGTCGCTCGTCCCTAATGCACCGTCCGGTCCAGGGTACGTCACAGTCCACTCGAACTGCTTAGCGGTGACAATCACCTCTAGACCCGCGGGCGGCACATCAACCTTCACAGTGTCCCAGAC
>Ga0310122_10001840_pt1 | contig 13552 bp, 16 predicted proteins | sample CB6_Bottom_1051__FD_203503 | JGI IMG/M metagenome (GOLD analysis project Ga0310122, IMG submission 203503) | Marine microbial communities from Western Arctic Ocean, Canada - CB6_Bottom_1051 | ecosystem: Environmental > Aquatic > Marine > Oceanic | place: Canada: Western Arctic Ocean | collected...
CCAGACCCGACCCAGCCATCAGATGTTACCCCGACCGGTCCGGCCCACGCACGACCGGGTCGGGGCGGCCCGGTTCGGCCCGGTCCTGAGGAGCCGAGTTTCTTCGATTCGTAGTGTCCTGTAATGAAACAGGTCGAAGATGTAAGTACGAGAACGTAATCGGAGCAGGCACGTCTCAGCACCGGGAGCACATACTGCCGGTATTCTCCTTCGTCGCGCCTTGCCAGACGGGCGTGTCACCAGTCTCGGTGCCACGCTGGACTTTCACCACGGACTGCTAGGGTCCCTGGTGTGTCTGACGCGGGGCCGCCCCCGATTACCGCCAAGCAAGATGTCGCCCGTACGGGGCAAAAGGCGACACGTTCCCCCCACAACACATTCGACCCGAGACCGCAGTAGGATACGGATGTAACACTGGGGCGGATCCCGGTCCAACGACCGGGTTGTTGTCCGACGGGTCAGGACACGGTCGAGGTCTTAGGAGTAGCACGATGCGATGCCGATGGACCGGCGCCCTGCTCGTCGCTCTGAGCGTCGTGGCGTGCGCCGGTGACAGCCCTACGGCCCCGACGGGACCCACCGACGACTCGACCAACGTCGTGACGATCACCGCATCCGGTGTGAGCCCACGGAAGATTCAGATCCGCGTCGGCGAACGGGTGCTGTTCATCAACAACGACAGCGTGGTTCACGAGATGTCGTCCGACCTGCACCCGTCACATCTCGCGTGCCCGGTCATCAACCTGGTCGGCAGCATCTCACCAGGTCAGAGCAAGGAGACCGGTAACTTCGTCACGGTGCAGACCTGCACGTATCATGACCACCTCGACGCGCAGAACCCCGGCCTGCTCGGCAGCATCGTCATCATGGAGTAAACCATGACCACATCTATCCTCGTCTCCAGCTTACGGTCTCGCGGGACCCTGACCGCGATCGCGCTTGTCGGCTTGATCGTGGCGGCGTCCGGTTCGTCCCCTCGCGCGCAGCCGGACCCGGGCCGGCTCGCGATGGTGAAGGCGATGACGTTCGACGTGTTCGGGACGGTGGTCGACTGGCGGTCGTCGATCATCCGGGAAGGCGAGCAGCTCACCGTGCGAACCGGGATCGAGGTCGACTGGCCCCGGTTCGCCGACGCGTGGCGGGCCGGGTACGGCCCGGCGATGCGTCGGGTGCGAAGCGGCGAGCTGCCCTGGACCCGCATCGACGATCTGCACCGGATGATCCTCGACGGGCTGATCCCGGAATTCGGTTTGACCGCCCTTGATGAGGCGGCACGAGACGATCTCAACCGCGTCTGGCACCGGCTGTCACCCTGGCCCGACACGGTGTCCGGTCTCACACGGCTGCGCACCCGCTACGTGCTGGCGTCGCTGTCGAACGGGAACGTGGCGCTGCTGGTGAACATGGCCAAACACAGCGGGTTGCCATGGGACGCCGTCCTCTCGGCCGAGCTCGCGCACCAGTACAAGCCGGACCCGGAGGTGTATCTGACGGCTGCCGACCTGCTCGGGCTCGAGCCGGAACAGGTCATGATGGTGGCGGCGCACAAAGGCGATCTGCGGGCGGCCGCGGCGCTCGGGTTCAAGACCGCCTATGTGCCGAGACCGCTGGAGTACGGTCCCGACCGCGAGATCGACACGACACCGGACCCGTCGTTCGACGTCAACGCCACCGATTTCAACGACCTCGCCGACCGACTCGGGCTATAGCACTCGCCAGGACCCCACCCCGAAGCTGGTGCCGCCGAGCGTGCCGTCATTGGTGATGCTGGCGTTGTCACCGATGTGGTTGCTGGTGACCAGGCTGCTGACATCGGCCGCGTCCTCGATGACGACCGAGCCGCGCAGCGAGACGTTTCCGGCGAGAAAGACCTGTTCCCGGACCAGCACTTGGGCCTCGGCACCGACCTGGTCCTTGCCCCCGGTGAAGTGCAGATCCTGATCGGTGATGAACAGCAGGCCCGGGCTGTCCGCCTCGATCGTGCCGTTACCGCTGATGTCGATGTTGCCCTCGGCGATCAGCGTCAGGTTCCATGGGTTGCCGGCCGTACCGATATTGCCGGTGATCTCCAGGTCTGTCTCCGCGTAGAAGGTCCGGTTGTCGGCATTGGCCCCAAGCGACGTGGCCCGCCACCCGGCCCCGCCCGCGAAGACCCACGTATAGCCGGCGTCCTCGCAGGCGTCGGCGTCGACCGAGGCGTCGCAGATGAGGATCCCGCCGAGGTCGGTCATGGTGCCGCCCGCCGTGAGCACCAGGTCGGCCAGGTTCCGGTAGTCGGCGGCGTGCACCTCGAGGACGGGTAGGGTCAGTGCTGTCCCGCTCGTGAATCCCCCGATCGTCGGGTTCCCCGTTTCCGTGTATCCTCCGCTGGCGGTTACGTTGCCGTCGATGTCGGGGCTGCCACCCACCTGAAGGGCGCTGTTCGAGTGCACGCTGCCGTTCGTACCCAGCACGCGCGGGTTGCCCTGCACCGTCAGGTCGCCGTTGCTGACGATGGCAGGCGAGGTTCTCGGGACGATTGCCACCTCCACCGTCGTGCTGCTGTCGTTGACCGCGTAGCCGGTCGCCTGGATCAGAACGCGGTTGTTGGCATCGACGGTGGGAAGGTTGTTCTCCGCGATCCGCAGCTGGTCGACCGCCTCGAGTGTCAGCCCGCGCTGGGGGTCGTCCTCATCGAACAGTCGCGCCTCGTAGGTCGCCCCGGCCGGGCCAGGCAGTGCCAGCCGGGCCGGTGGCCGGGGAATGCCCCAGTTCTCGAGACTGCCGTTGTCGGCGTCGCTGGCCACCGTGCCGCTCTGGGTGTCCGGGCCTAGCAGCAGACTCGTGATGGCCGCCGTCGGCGTGGCGAAGCCGTTGGCGTGCCAGCGACGCACGAAGTCCAGGGTCACGTCGACCGCGTGGTTCGCGCCGGCTTCAGCTGCCGCCTTCGCGTGGGCCGCCGTCTCGTGATTGATCGCCATGGCCGCTTCCGTCTGCCCGCTCAGCCACAGCGCGGTGGTTGCGGCGCCGACGATCATCAACAGCAACAGCGTGCCGACGAGAGCGAACCCTCGCTCGCCAGCGGTCGATCGGCTGCAAGCGGCACCCATGGCGTGGTCCTCACCGGGTTCGCACACGCACGTCCGTGGTCAGTGTCACGCTGTCCGATGCGCCGCGTGCCCGATTCGCGGTCGGAGTCTCCCCGGTGACGAGGACCTTGACGAAGGCCACCGCGGCCGCGACCGTCGTCGGTGCGCGGTTGGCGTCCAGGTAGGTGAACCGCAGGGCGGTGATCACGCCGTCGGTCATCGGTGTCGGGTTGCCGCCGACGTTGTTGTCGAGCAGGGTGATCGTCCGTGCCGACGGGTCGTGTGCGATCGTGACGTCCTCTCCGGCCTCGTCACAGGCACCGGCGGCACCGCCCAGCAGCCCGTTTGGCGGGTTGATGTCCGCCTGCAACCGAATGTCATCCATCAGACCATTGCCGTTGGGGTCCAGCCGAAGCGCTTCGAACCGGATACCAGCGACCGGGCAGTTCGTCGTGGCAATGCCGTAGGGGTTGCTACCGGTCGTGCGCAGCGTGGTCTCGATCCACTCCAGGGCGAAGCGAGTCTCGTCCTGGAGCAGCGCGCCGTCGAGCTGTGCGGAGAATCCGCGTGACAGCTGTTCGGTCACCGCCAAGGCTGCGCCCATCATGGTCACCGTGATCAGCATCGTGACGAGCAACTCGGCCACCGTGAACCCTCGCGGGTCCCGGCAGCCGGGTGCCCGGCGCGATGGTCGGCAGTCGTAGCGGTGAGTTACCACTGGCGTATCAGGGTCGTGATCTCGACGTCCTTGGCCATCCGCAGGTCGGTCCGCGTCGGCACCAGCCGGATCGTGACGAGACGGGTGGTGGCCGTCGGTCCCGCCGCGACCCGCCAGCGGCGGGTGTAGGACTGGGTCGGCCGGTCGAAGTAGCTCGTCACGTTCTGCTCCAGCGGGTCCGGCGCCACACCGGAGATCTGCACGCTAGGGTCGGTCCCGAAGTTGGCCTTGATCAACTCTTCGACCTTGGCCTGCGCCAGGCGTGTCGCGTCGGTGGTCTCGCGCGCGAGCATGTGCGTGTGCGTCGTGATCGCCAGGAGCTGTGCCGAGCCCAGCAACCCGACGGTCAGGATCCCGACCGCGATCAGCACCTCCACCAGCCCCATGCCGTCCTCACGGCACCATGCGCCGCGCATTGCTACGAGCTCCTCACCCGGCCGGCGGCCGTGATCGTGATGCTTCGGGTCTCGTGGGTGTCGCTGACGACGATCGTCAGCGGGAGCCCGCCCGTCTGCGCGGTGATCCGCCCGGTCGGCGCGATGTCGATGTCCGGGGTGCTCTCGAGGCTGATCCCGCCCTGGAGCACCACAACCGGCCCATCGTGATTCGGTGCCATCGCGACATCCGGGTCCGGATACGGATAGACGGCCGCTGAGCAGCGATCCGCGGCGTTGTCGATCGCCGGCGTGCCGACCAGTTGCACGATCCGCAGCTGTCCGGGTGCTGGGCAGTTGAACCGCACACGCATCGTTTCGTTCGCGGTCACGGCGCGCAGCCGTGCGGACCGGACCTGGGCGGCGACGGTGCGTGTCGCCGATTCGAGCTGATACCGGCGGAAGGCGGTCGTGGTGCCGAGCAGCGCGGACACGGCCATGACAGAGATGATCAGCACCACCAACATTACTTCGACAAGACTGAAGGCCCGTTCTGACGCAAGCATGTTTGCTCTCACTTCCTGGAGGCGACGGCCGGGGGGCACACGTTGAGAGAGCACAGGTCATGCCAGGACCAAGCACTGTCCCCTGATCCCAAGGAATCAACACGTTGCGCGGGGTGTGGAATCGTACCGACAGATCTGTCGTTACTGTTCCGTAATGAGAACGCCAATACCGTGTGTCAAGAGCTGGCGTTACCGCGGCCGGGCGGTGTGGGGGCGTCGGTCGGTAGGTCGTCGGCCGGTTCCTGCGTCTCGAGCCAGTCGCGGACACGGTCGAGCACAGTCGCGATGGCCGCGCGTTGTCGCTTGAGACTGGCCCGCGTACGGAGCGGCGTCTGCCGGCTGGCCAGAAATGCGCGGACCAGCTTCAGCACCGACGCTTCCCGCTCGAAGGCGGCGAGGCCGACAAGGGCCCCGATGGGGAGCACCACGGCCACCCCGATGCCGATGCCAGCGCCGAGCCACAGACCGACCATCGTTGCCAGCATCGCGATCCAGGTGCCATAGACCAGCACGCCCCAGACCACCTGCCAACTGGCGCGGCTCTGCAGGTCGGGAGCCCGGCGGCTGATCGCCCACGTCAACCAGTACGCCGGAGCGAAGCAGAACACGCCGAGGAGCGCGAGTGGGGCGAGCACCAGCGCCCGGGTGCCCTCGCGGAGCAGGAACTGCGCCACCTGACCAGCGGGCATCCGCCGGTCGAGGTCGCTTTCCCGTAGACCAAACGCCTTCAGTTGGTCGTCATAGAGCCGCAGGTCGGTGAGGAGGGCGTTGTATTGCACCGGATCGTTCGCGCGCAGCCGCTCCATGCAGCCGGCGATCAACCGCCGCCGGCGTACCCGTTCGGCCGGGTCTCGAGAGACGCCACGCGCGGCGGCATACAGCCGGTCGATCCGGTCGACGAGCGGCAGATCGGTACGAGGCTCCGCCTCGACCATCTGCGCGCGGAGCCTGTCGGCGATCCGGTCGGTCAGCAGTTGAGTGGCGTCCTTCGGGTCCTGCCTGAACCCCTGGACGAGATCCGCACCGTCGAACGGCCGACCGAACATGGCGATCACCCGTGATCGGAACATCGGCAGTCGGTCGAAGTTGAGCCCCACCGGGATGATGGTCACCGGGTGCCCGGCGGCGGCGCTGGTCAAGGCCATCCGCGCGGCGCCGTTCCGCAACTGTTCCAGGTGGCCGCTGACATGACTGATGCCCTCGGGAAACAGACAGATCGCATGGCCGTTCGCCAGCGCCCGTTGCACCGCCGCGAACATCTCGACGTTGCGTGAGGTGTCGACATCCGGGTCGATCTTGCGATAGACCGGAATCGCACCGGACCCGCGGATGAGCGGGCTCAGGAACTGTCCATGGAACAGTGTGGACTTTGCGAGAAATCGGACCGGCCGCCCCGCCGTCGCCTGGACGAGCGAGGGGTCGAGCAGGGTGTTCGGATGGTTGGCGACGAGCAGCAGCGCCCCGTCTGGTAGCGGCGGGCCGACCCGCTCGACGCGGTAGAAAACCCGCACCGCCACGCTCACGAGCTTCCACAGGACGCGGCTGCCGGCGTGCGCGCTATCCGGCTCGGTCATGGATCGGACCCCTACCCGGGTCGGGTTGCGGCAAACCGCAGACGGACGTAGTCGACTATCCAGACACCGTCGGCGTTGCGGATCCGGGGTTCGAGTGTCGCCCGGACCTCCTCGAGGAGCGACCCTCGTTCGTCGTCCGGCACGGCCGCCAGAAACGGTTGCGCGAACAACCGGAGCCAGTGCGTGACGTCGCCCGGCAGCGGCGTCGGGCGTGGAAACAGCTGGATCGAGTCGACCAAGAACCCACCCGCCTCGAGCTGGCTCCGATACTGAGCGGCGGTCGGAAAGTACCACGGGTCCACCGTGGCGACGTCGATGTCCCGGGCACCCAGTGCGTCGCAGAACGCCTCACGGATCGAGGCGACGGACCCTGAGCCGCCGAGCTCCCCGACGAATCGTCCACCCGGTTTCAGCGCGCGCCAGACACCGGCGATGACCCGCTCGGCGTCCCCGATCCAGTGGAGCACGGCGTTGCTGAACACGGCGTCGAACTCCGTCTGGAACTCGAGCTCGCGGGCGTCGGTGATCCGTGCGTCCAGGCCGCGCTCGAGCGCCGCCCAGACCTGTTCGGGGCTGCTGTCGATCGCGACCACCACGGCACCCGCGGTCCGCAACCGTTCGGTCAGCGCGCCGTCGCCGCACCCGATGTCCAGGATGCGATCGCCCGGCCGCGGCGCGAGCAGGTCGGCGACCGGCTCGCCCAGCTCGGAGACGAACCGGGCGTGTGCCGCGTAGGCGTCCGGGTCCCAGCGTTGGGTCATGGCGTGCTCGACAAGACCTCCCCGAGGAGGCAGGAGACAGGAGCCGGCCTGTCCGCCGAAGCTTCGGCGAAGGCGGAAGGGTTTCGCCCCCTTCTGGTTCAATCTACGGCTCCGGGTCGAGTGTCAGGGTGCCAGTGTAGATCGCCATGCCTACGACGGCGTCGATGCCCGCGGCATCGAGTGTGTCGATCTCCGCGCGGGTCGTGATGCCCCCGGCCGCCGTGACGCGACGGGTCGTCGCGGCCGCCACCTGCCGTACCGCCTCCATGTCGGTGCCGGCCATCAGCCCCTCGCGGTCCACATGTGTATAGAGGAACTCGCCACAGTACGGCTCGAGGACGCGCACCGCCTCGACGGCGGTCACCGTGACCGGTTCGGTCCAGCCGCGGATGACGACCCGCCCGCCCTTGCTGTCGACGGCGGCAATGACCCGGTCGGCGCCGACCGCGTCGGCCAGCGACCGAGCGAACGCCACGTCCGGCCGGCCATCACGAAACAGGGCCGAGCTGACGATGACAGCGCGTGCGCCGTAGTCGAGCACCTCTCGCGCCCGGTCGAGCGACCGGATGCCGCCGCCGACCCGGCAGGGCAACCGCGACGCGACCCGGTGCACCAGCGCGTCGTTGGAGCCCGACCCCATGGCGGCATCCAGGTCGATGAGCTGCACCTTGGGAAACCGCGCGAACCGGCCGACCCAGCCGTCGAGATCCTCGCTCTCGATCGCCAGCCGCTCACCCTGGACCAGCTGCACCACCTTTCCGTTCTTCAGGTCGATCGACGGGATCAGCACTCGGACGCTCCAAGGAGACAGGAGGCAGTCATTCTGACTTCGGACTTCGGACGTCGGACTTCTGGAGCGCACCGAGTCGCACCGGTATCCCATGTTCGTGCAGATGCGTCTTCAGGTCTTCGACGGCGTGCTCGGCGTAGTGGAAGATCGACGCGGCAAGTGCCGCGTCCGCCTGGCCCTCGGTGAACACGTCCACGAAGTGGCCGAAGCTACCGGCGCCGCCGGATGCGATGACCGGGATCGGGACGGCCGACGAGACGGCGGCCGTCAGCTCGCAGTCGAACCCCTGCTTGGTCCCATCACGGTCGATCGAGGTGAGCAGGATCTCTCCGGCGCCCCGGTCGGCCGCTTCGCGCGCCCATTCCACCGCATCCCGGTCGGTGCCCTGCTGTCCACTGCGGACGTACATCTTGAAGCGGTCGTCCTCACGTTTCGCGTCGATCGCGACGATGATCGCCTGACTGCCGTACCGTCTGGCCAGCGTCGTGATCAGCTCGGGGTGGGCGAGTGCGGCGGTGTTGATGCCGACCTTATCGGCGCCCGCCTCGATAGCCGCCTCTGCGTGGCCCTCTCCCCGGATGCCGCCGCCGACACACAATGGCAGAAAAATCTCGCGGGCCACCGCCTGAATCGTCTCGGCGAGCGCCTTCCGCTTCTCGATCGTGGCAGTGACGTCGAGAATCACGACCTCGTCGATGCCCTCGCGGTTGTAGCGTCGCGCCAGTGTGGCCGGGTCACCCGCGTCTCGCAGGCCCTCGAAGTTGATGCCCTTGACGACCGACCCGTCACGAACATCGAGACACGCGATGATGCGTTTGGACAGGCTCATGAGACCTTCCGCAGGAAGTTCTGCAGGATTCGCAGGCCGACACCCGACGACTTCTCCGGGTGGAACTGAACGCCGCCGACGTGGTCCCGTTCCACCGCTGCGGCGAACTCGACGCCATGGCGGGTTGCGCCGACACAATCGGCCGTGAGGGGGGCCGCGAATGAATGCGTGAAGTACACCTGGTCGCCCTCGTCAACCCCGTCGAGCAGCCACGACTGCTTCGTCAGGTGCAGCGAGTTCCATCCGACGTGCGGTACCTTGAATCGACCCATGCCGGCGCTGCCTTCAACACGGCTCGTCGAGTCGTCCATGCGCTCGTCGACTACCGTCTCGTCGGTAAGCAGACGACACGTGCCGGGCAACAGCTCGAGCCCGGCGTGCCCCGGCGCTTCCTCGCTCCCGTCGAACAGCCACTGCATCCCGACGCAGATCCCGAGCAGCGGTCGTTGGCGGCCGACCTGATCGAGGATGGCGGCCCGCCAGTCCGGTCCCAGCTCTGCGGTGACCGCGAAGTTGCCGACGCCCGGGACGATGATGCCGTCGGCCGACGTCAGGTCGGCCGGCGCCCTCGGTGTCGTCGCCGTGACGCCCAGATGCGCGAGCGCCTTGCGCACCGACGTCAGGTTCCCGGCCCCGTAGTCGATCAAGGAAATCATGCTCGTGTGCTCGAAGGAGACAGGAGGCAGGAGGTAGGAGACAGGAGGAAACCTGAGGGCTTCGCCGGCTCGGTCACGATCAAGACTGATGATGCGCAGCCTCCAGCTTCATTCTGTCTCCTGCCTCCTGTCTTCCGCCTCCCGTCGTGTTTCACAGTAGGCCTTTGGTACTCGGCAGCCGCTTCGCCATCCGCGGGTCCTTGTCGCACGCGACACGGAGCGCCCGGGCGAACGCCTTGAAGAGCGCTTCGACCTGATGATGGCTCGACCGACCGTAGAGTACCTTCAGGTGGACGTTGGCGCGCGCGCCCTGCGCGAAGCCCTCGAAGAAGTCCTGGACCAACTCCGATTGGAGGTCGCCCACCCGCTGGACCCGTAGACGGAGATCGACCACGGCGTGCGGCCGGCCACCGAGGTCAATCGCGGCGACGCCGAGCGTCTCGTCCATCGGCATCACGAAGTAGCCGGCGCGGTTGATGCCGCGGCGCGACCCGATCGCCTTGGCCACCGCTTCGCCGAACGCGATCCCGACATCCTCGACGGTGTGATGCTGGTCCACGTCGAGGTCGCCGACGGCGTCGATCCGCAGGTCGAAGGCGCCGTGACGTGCTACCAGCTCGAGCATGTGATCCAGGAACCGGATCCCGGTGCTGATGGCGTAGCGGCCCCGCCCCTCGATGCCCAGACGGAGCGTGATGGCGGTCTCGGCGGTCCGACGGCTGATGAGCGCGCGTCGCATCAAGTACCTTCTGATTTCTGACGTCCGCCGTCGCCGAGGCTATGGCGGACAGGTCTGACTTCTGACTTCTTCGGAGTTCTCTGATGTCTTAGACGCACGCGAATCGAGTCGGCGTGCGCCCCCAGACCCTCGGCCTCGGCCAGCGGGAGAATGGTCGGCGCCAGGGCCTCGAGCCCCCCACGGGTAATACGTTGCACGCTGTGTACGTGGACGAAGTCCGAGGCGCTCAACCCGCCGCGGAACCGTGCGGCGCCACCGGTCGGCAGAACATGATTCGAGCCGGTGGCGTAGTCCCCGGCCGCCTGGGCGCTGTACGGGCCGATAAAGACGGTGCCCGCCCGGGTCGTGCGGCGCGCCACCGTCTCCCGGTCGCACACCAGATGCTCCGGAGCAATCTGATTGGCCAGCTCCACCGCCTCGTCGAGCGAGACGGTGACGACAATGACGCCGTGCCGTTGTATCGACGCGCGTGCCGGGCCGTCCTTGGGCAAGTCGCTCCGCACCTGCGCGGCGACCTGGGCCGCAAGCCGACGGTCCGGCGTGAGCACGATGGCGTGCGCGTCCGGATCATGCTCGGCCTGGGCAACCAGGTCGGCGGCCACCCAGACGGGGTTACCGCGTGTCGCGATGATGACGATCTCGGTCGGTCCGGCGTGGAAATCGATCGGGCAGTCGGCGGAGACCAGGGCTTTGGCGGCGGCAACGTAGGCGCTGCCGGGCCCGACGATCTTGTCGACCGTCGGTATGGTGGCGGTGCCGTAGGCCAGCGCCGCGACAGCGTGCGCGCCGCCCAAACGGAACAACCGCGTGGCCCCGGCGATGGCGGCGGCGGCCAGGACGGTCGGGTCCGGCCGCGGACAGACCACGAGGACCTCGGGTACGCCGGCGACCCGCGCCGGGATCACGGTCATCAGCAGCGAGGAAGGCAACGGATAGCGTCCGGCCGGCACATAGCAGCCCACCCGGCTGAGCGGCGTGACCCGTTGCTCGATCTCGACACCTGGTGTCACCGTGGTGCGCCAGCCGCGTGGCACCTGCCGCCGGGCGACCCGACGAATGTGCCGCGCCGACGTCCGGAGCGCCGCCCGTAGCTCTGGTGCGATCGCGCGCAGGCCGTCCTGCATCTCCTCACCGGTGACCTCGACCGGCGCCAACAGCCGGTCGAACCGCCGGGCGTAGCGGAGCACCGCCGTGTCACCCGCCCGGCGGACCTCTGCCACGATCCGCGCCACCTGGCGCGCGATCGCCGGGTCGGCTTCATGACGCCGGCCAATCAGCCGGCCGACCGCCCGTCGATTCGACGACTCGATGATGCGCATGGGGAAAGGACCGGTGTCAGAGTACGATCTTGTTCAGCGGATACTCCACGATGCCCTCGGCGCGCGCCGCCTTCAGCTTCGGAATCAGCTCCCGCACCGACGACTCCTCGATGATCGTCGTCACCGCAACCCACTCGTCATCACTGAGCGGCGCCACCGTGGGACGGTGCAGCGCCGGCAGCAGACCGATCACCGTCTCGAGATCGGCTTGGCGCACGTTCAGCATCAGGCCGACGCGGCCCTGCGCCTCGATGGCGGCGCGGAGCAGCAACGCGATGTTGTCGATCTTCGTCCGCTTCCAGTCGTCCTCGAGGGTCGCGGTGTTGGCGATCAGCTGTGGGTTCGACTCGATGACGGTGTCGATGATGCGGAGCCGGTTGGCCCGGAGGGTCGACCCGGTTTCGGTCGCCTCGACGATCGCGTCGGCCAGCAGCGGTGGCTTGACCTCTGTCGCACCCCACGAGAACTCCACCTTGACCGGCACGTTCAGCCGCTCGAAGTACGCCTCGGTCACCCGGACCAGCTCGGTCGCGATGGTCGCGTCGGTGAGGTCCTGCGGGGCCTGATACGTCGAGTCTTCCGGCACCGCCAGTACCCAGCGGACCTTGCGGAAGCTCTGCTTCGAGTAGACCAGATTGGCAATGTCGACCACCGTGTCGCCGGTCGTGGCCTCGTGCTCGGCGATCCAGTCCTGCCCGGTCAGCCCGGCGTCGAGCGCGCCGTCGGCGACATAGCGCGTCATCTCCTGCGCCCGGATCAAGGTGCACTCGATCTCCGGGTCGTCGATCGTCGGGAAGTAGGAGCGTGAGCTCGTGTAGATGTTGAAGCCCGCGTGCGCGAACAGTTGAATTGTCGACTCCTGCAGCGAGCCCTTCGGAATACCGAGTCGCAGTGTCTTGTCAGCCATCGTTGTCTCCGTGGGGCTCCGCCCCACACCCCAGCTTCGTCGCTCGCGGGGGCCCGAAACCCCGCTTCGCTCCTGCGCGGGCGCGCGCCGGGCCGTTACCCAACGAGTACAGAATCCTCGTTTCGCGCCGCGTCACGGCCCGAGTAGCGGGCCGCCGCCTTCAGGCTTCTCCTGTCTCCTCGAGTGTCCGATAGAAGCACGTGCGCTCGCCGGTGTGACACACGTTGCCGTCGCCGTTGCGCGTCACCTGCAGCAGCACCGTGTCATCGTCGCAGTCGACGAGGATCTGCTGCACCGCGAGGGTGTTGCCCGATGTCTCCCCCTTCATCCACAGCTTGCCGCGTGTGCGGCTGAAGAAGGTGGCGAAGCCCGACTCCCGGGTTCGGTCGAGCGCCGCCTGGTTCATGAAGCCGACCATCAGGACCTCATTGCTCGAGGCATCCTGCACCACGGCCGGTATCAGACCGTCCAGCTTCGAAAAATCCATGATCCTATTCCTCGTGTTCCGTCTTGTCTCAAAAAAAAAGCCCCGCCGTGATGATCGGCGGGGCCAGGTGCGTGCGCTGGATGTGATGTGCAGTCGTGCTACCTCACACGCAGGTCCACTGGCCCGCCGTTGTCGCGGGATGGTGCGTGTGATGGTGCCGTTGCCGCCGCATCATGGTAAAAGTTACCGTATCCCATCGAGCGCGAGCCTGTCAAATGGGGTAGCGAACCACGTGACCAGAGGAAACGGAGGCAGAAACCGAATGGTCTGGCCCAGGTCCTTGGCCCTCATCCCGCCCCTCTCCCAAGGGGAGAAGGAGAAACCGGAGCACTTTTTTCAGCAACCAGTTCAAGGCTGGAGGTGAAACATGGCTCGCAACACGTTGTCCGAGGAGTGGCTCCAGTATCACGTGTCCCGGCGCTCGTTCATGGCGGGCGGGCTGGCGCTGTTTGCGACCCGCCCGGTGCCGCTGATCGGACAGCCGCGTCAGACACCACAGTTCGCCGGCCCGCCGTTCAGCCTGGGGGTCGCGTCGGGCGACCCGTCACCCGACGGGGCGGTGCTGTGGACCCGTCTCGCGCCGGTGCCGCTCGAAGGCGGCGGCATGCCGGACGAGAACGTGGAGGTCGCCTGGACGGTGGCGCGGGACGAGCGGATGACCCAGGTGGTGCAACGTGGCACCGTCGTGGCGACCCCGGCACTCGGGCACGCGGTCCATGTGGAGGTGGGGGGGCTGGAGCCGGACCGGTGGTACTGGTATCGCG
>Ga0310122_10001841_pt1 | contig 13551 bp, 13 predicted proteins | sample CB6_Bottom_1051__FD_203503 | JGI IMG/M metagenome (GOLD analysis project Ga0310122, IMG submission 203503) | Marine microbial communities from Western Arctic Ocean, Canada - CB6_Bottom_1051 | ecosystem: Environmental > Aquatic > Marine > Oceanic | place: Canada: Western Arctic Ocean | collected...
GGAATATCGAGCTCTTAGCCGTACCGCACCCCATGTCCAGGACTCGCATGCCCGGCTCCAGGATCATGACCTCACTGAGCGCCTCGGTCAGCCACACAGCGTTGGCTCCCCCGAAGGTATCATCCAGTCGGGATCATAGCCAGCCGATCGCGGAAACTCAGGCAGCGACAGTGCTTCTCTCAGTTCCTCCGTTGTTCGCTTCATGTGCCCTCCTCAGTGGACTGGACAGGAAATGGTGTCCCCCCTACTCCACTTTGGATGCACAACCAAGCTCAACGGCGACCTGTGTGCGAGAAACGCTCTGCTCTCGCCATCGGATGTTTTCGGCAATCCTCAGGCGTCGAGCCACACCATCGGCATCAGCAGTGCCCTGCGAGCGCCGTCACCCACGTCGAAGTGGAGTCCGGATTTCCTCTGATGGTCGAGCCGCATTCGAATCCGGGCACCCCCGCTCTTCAAGGCTGCCACAATCGATCGCAGGAAATCATGGTTGACGCCCGCCCGGAAGGGGGCGTCTTCCTCGCTCAAGCCCTTCACCTCGATCGCACAGCCGACTGAGTAATCCCAGTCCGGGCCGCTAAGCGTCAAGTCGGCGGCTTCATCTTCGACCCGCGCGTAGCCGTAGTCGCGTGAGGTTCTCAAACTGAGCTTTCGTTCCAGACCCGAGACATGCAGCTCGACCCGGGGAGTGTAATTCCACCCGCTTGTGCCCTCCAGACCATGCCTCGAAGCCATGAAGGGCTCGATTTCGTCCACGCACGACATCAGCTCTTCACTCCCGGCGATAACCTCGATCGGACCGGGCGTTCCCACGGCTTTCTCGTAAGGCACATAGGGGCCCGGGATCAGTGGGAAGGTGGCCCCGCTGCCCTCTGGCGACTTGATAGTGGCCTCCTCTTCCCCCAGAAGCAAAGTCGCCCGATCCGTATCCGGAATGGCGTCGGCTCGCACCTCCGCAAGAATCGCTGGCGCGGCGAGCGACGCTAATCCCGGGCTCATCCAGTCGAGCAGACGCGAGCCGTCGGTGGCGATGATCCTCCCTCCCGCATCCAGGCAGATGGCCCGGAGTATCTCTCGACTGGGATCGACACTTGCAAAAGCGGCGGCGCAGCGCAATCCCTCCAGATCCTCCACGCCGAGATCGTAGGTGTGCACACTGGATGGTTCAGCCATTTCTTCCATCTCCTTTGCCAGTCGTCTACGGGCTTTCTGCAGTCGGCTTCGGACGACGTCGGTGCCGACCTCCAACAGATCCGCCGTCTGTTGGTAGGTGTAGCCCTTGAGGTAGTAGTGGACGACCACGTCCCGGTGCGCCTGGGTGAGCCGCGCCAGCGCCTCCCGAACAACGACTCCAAGTCGCGTCTCCTCCCTGTCGATCTGAGCCGCGGGCTCTGCTCCCAATCTCTCCAGCCAGCTCAGCTGCACGATTCGCCGCCGGTGCCACATCCGCACCTTGTTGTCGACAATCGAGCACAGCCACGGGCCGAAGCTGCTGGGATCCCGCAGCTCGCCCAAGCGCTCGAACGCCGCCAGCAGGGCATCTTGCAGGAGATCTTCGGCGACCTCCCGCGACCTTAACCTGGAGGCGATGCGGGCGAACAGCCAGGGGGAGTGCGTGGCGACGAGCATGCCAAAAGCGTCGGTGTCGCCGGCGATAGCCCCGCTCACCCATTTGATCTCATTCCGGTCCATGGTCGCCTGTATAGTTGCCGTGGTAGGGCGAAAGTATCCCCCACGTGGCCAGGTGACAAAAAAAAGGCCACCGCCGCCGTGGAGACTGCTGTCAGGGCTGACGGCAATATGCCGCTGATTGGTGACCCTTGAAGCCGCGGTCAAGCATGGGAATCGTGGGTCGCGTCGCCCCAACGGGAGCTTCGACCTGCTGGATGCGCTGCAATGCCCATTCGAATTCTCTCCGACGAAGCATCGAGAACTCTTTGACAGAACGGGTCTATGCTTCATCTATGCCAGGCAATATCATCCAGCGATGAAGGTGGTGGCCGGTGCAAGGACACTCGCCAATCGGCGAACCATTTTCAACATTGCCGCCCCGCTCTGCAATCCCGCGAAACCGGCATGTCAGGTTGTTGGAACTCCGACCATGGCAAACGCCGATCTCCTTGCCGAGATACTGCAACGGCTTGGACGGCAGAAGTGCCTGGTCGTGTGTGGCGCACCGGGAGTCGATGAAGTCTCGATTTCCGGAAAAACCGACATCCTCAGTGTAACGCAGGATAGCGTCACCCCGATCACACTGGCTCCCGAGCATCTCGACATACAGCCTGTGGTCTACGAAGCCATTCCCTGGCGGAGACGCCGACGACAACGCAGTTCTGTTCGAGCAGCTCATGGAGGGAACGGCGCCTGAGTCGATTGTGCAGATGGTCTCTGCAAGCGCGGGGGTTGCCATGTACTGCATCGGGGTTATCGACTCGATCAGAAAAGGATACGATCGTTCCAGGGCGCTGTTGGCCGACAACGCCGTTGCAGTGAAGTTTGACGATTTCAGGTCTACGTCTCGCTCGCTGGCGTAGTTTGGAGTGAACTGGCATTGATGGCTTGCCGGGCTCCAACCAGCGAATCGTCCCCCGGCGTACACAGCTGACCGCCGTAGAGACACGAGGGCTTTTCTTATAGCTGGTCGTGTTCTTCCGGCGGCACATCCGGCACGTTAGCCAGGATAGCTTCGAATTTCTGGCGGCTGCCCCGCTCGGCCCGTTGTTTCAGATAATCGACAGTCATGAGCGCCGACATCTTTTCCGTCACCGCCAGGGTGATGAACTGATTCATCGAGACTCCTTCCTGATCGGCCAGGGTTTTGATGCGTTTGTGCAAGCTTTCGGGTAGTCGAAGACTCAAAGTAGTCATGACAACGCTCCTATGATGACCAGAAGCTCTTTCGCGGTTACGGATTCGACTCCAAAGGTTTCGACGCCTTTGAAGTGTCGTTTGTTGTACGTCACGATATATTGACAGTCCGCATTGGCGGCCAGATCCAAGAGCAGGTCATCCCCCGGATCGGGAAGAGTAGGGCGCCAGAGAAAATGGATCGCATGCAGATTGGCCACAGCGCATAGGTAATCGAGTAAGTCGGAGATGGCCGTCTGCGTAAGCCGCAGGCTGCGTTTCTGCCGCCGCAGGACTTCCTCGTATTCAAGGACCAAGGGCACTGACAGGTTGATTTGAAAAGCACCCGTACCCAGTAAAGAGATGAGCCTGAAGGAAGCGCCATGTTGGGAACGAAGGGATGAAACCAGAACGTTGGTGTCGAGAACGATCTGAAGCGGGCCCATATCCGGTATTATATGTAATACCGACCATCTTGACAACAATGAGCAGCGACTTGTTGAAGAAGAGCTGGTCCTGGCCCGACTGTGTTCCGGGACTCCACCGTCGAGGATGGACAGCTGAATGAACTATCATTACCAGGTCCAAGAACGCGCCGGCTGTCGTCGCCAGGGGCGGCCGACGGAGTTGCCCAGCGGGGAGAGATCGCGCGTCTGATCAGCTTGTGCGCACTGAGCCGTTCCTCTCTCAGGCCACGGAATAGTCTTTGAGATCTGTCGAATTAGTCGCTCCGATCGCACTCGTCGTTCTGGTGGCGCGGGAGACTCCCGTGTACGCTGCGGAGTTCACGTGTGCAGGGGGCGTCGAGGCGTACGGCGAGCTCGTCCAGGCCGGCGTGGCCGCGAAGGCAGCGCAGCGGAACATAGATGGCACCCGAAGAGCCGTGCTCCTGTTCGCCAGGTTTCGCGTCGAGGCGCCAGGGGAGATGGCTGCAGCTGCAGGTCGCCGTACATCACGTCCTGCGGGCTGACGTGGTCGATCAGGCCCGCGTCGATCCAGGCGGCCACGTCGAGTCCCAGCAGTAGACATTCCTCGATCGTCGAGAACACGCGCACGCCCAAGGTCAGGCGCCGGCCACCGGAACCCTCGTTTAGAATGGCACGCGTCTGACGCAGCATGTCGGTCATCAGATGCGCTCGAGCCTCCCCCTGATCGAGTGGGAAGTAGCCGTGGTCGCGGAAGCACAGCTCGATGCCGTCGACGTCGAAACGGTGCACGACCTCGGCAATGATACGCATGGTAAAGTCGCGGACTTCCGGGTGGGTGAAGTCCAACGGCTCGGCGAGTCGGTAGAACTCGCCCTCGGGGAACTCGGTGAGCTGGAATTGCGGGTTGGCGTCGATGAAGCGGGCGATGTCCAGGCCCTGCTGGCGCGCCTGGAAGGCGTGGTCGTCGTTGATGCGGAAACCGGCGAGAAAACCCATGCCTCGTGCGTGCGCCTCGTCGATGAGGATGTCGAGCGGAGAGACGCCACCGTCGAGGAGCGGCAGGAAACGACGGTGCTGCCGGCGTTGATCGTACTCGTAATCGGGGTGTTGGGAGCGGAAGTAGGCGGTCCAGCCCTGGGAGAACACCTCCTGACAGAAGGTGGAGACGCCGGCGTCGGCGACGGTGTCGATCCAGCTGCGCAGGTCGCTCTCCCGAACGGGATCGGGCAGCAGGTTGGTGGCGATGGAGGAGGGGTCGCTGATGTAGTAAAGTCGACGCAGATCGGTCATGGGTGTTGTCCTCTTGTGCTTAAGACTCGTCCGTGGCTGGTCAATCCGTCAATACAGCGAGTCTCGTCGCCAAAAGCGACTCATCAATGGGCTGCCAAAGGTTGTCCGCGGGCAAGTTGATGTCGACAGCCTGAGACTCATCACATTCAGGCCACGATCTACTCCCCCAACAGTACGTCGAGCATCCTCTCGTGGCCGTTGAGGAACGACTTCATGACGGCGTAGTGCTCCGTCTCCGTATACTCTACAGAGGTTACTCCATCACCCGTCAGCTGGTATATGGAGGCGTCTGGGTAGGCCATCACTATTGGTGAGTGCGTGGCGATAAGGAACTGGGAGCCTTGGCCGACGAGTTGATGGATGCGTGACAGCACGGCCATCTGACGCGTGGGCGACAAGGCAGCCTCGGGCTCGTCGAGAATGTACAGGCCCTGGCCACTGAACCGCTCCGTCATCAGCGCCATGAATGACTCTCCATGTGACTGCTCGTGCAGCGCCCGCTTGCCGTATGCAGGCCCGATGCGGGGAATGTTATCGAAGTCCTCGTCGAGCTTCTCGATTTCAGTGGCGACGTTGAAGAAGCTTTCCGCTCGCAGGAAGTACCCGGTCCTTGGCCTCTTTACCCCCCGGGATAGTCGGATGTAGTCGTGCAAGCCCGAATGCGATGGTCTGGTGCCAAATTTGAAACTGATGCTGCCACCTTCCGCGTTGAACCCCCACGCCACCGCTATCGCTTCCAGCAAGGTAGACTTGCCTGCGCCATTTTCGCCGACGATGAAGGTGACGGACGGATGCAGCTTCAAATGCCGGAGATGCTTGACCGCATCGAGGCTGAAGGGATACTCGTCAAAAGACTCCAGGCGCTCGCGGTCGAGATCGACCTCGATGAGGAACTGCTCACTTATCATGCGCTACCGATCCGTCTGTGATTTGACGTTCCCGTGGGCGCATCACCGAACACCGGGGCTGCCTCACTTGGGGAAACAAGCTCTCTGACGGTCTAACTCTAACTGCTGGTCCTCTCCCTCTCTCCGGTTCGAACAATGTATGTTTTGGCGCCTGGAGTCGGGTCAAACTCGGGTGGGCCAAGGTGGTGGAGAGATCTCTCAAGACAGGGACACACTGCGGATGCAGGAGGTGGGGCGCGGCGGTGAGGTATGCGAGATTCCCCTGGAAAACCGCGGCTACGGCAAGGAACCCCTTCTACTGGAGCACCGCCGCCGTGCGGGCAATTTCTACGACCGGAATATCCCCGGCGAAGGACTGTGATCTGGCAGTCCGACATCCATCGGTGGCAGAGGAGATCTCCTGCTCCGCTGGTGGGAACGCAGGGCCAAAGGGTATTTGCGGCGTCATCACGCCGACCGTGATGGCGCCAGTTTTATCCTGTGGCTGAAGTGCGGGAATATTACGCGGCCTGGACCAGGCCGTCCTGGTCGTAGTGATGGACATTGAACTGCGCGTAGGTACCATCGAACTCCATCGCTACGGGACCCGTCACCTTGGCAGTTCCCTGACCAAGCTCCGCATAGGTGAATTCAAAGCTGCCGGCGGTTCTGGTCAGGGCGATGTGAAAGGGCTCCCCGCTGAACGCATCGATTTTCGGAGTACCCGTGGCATCAATCAGGTCTGGTACTTTTAGCCGGCCCGTGCGCGCCTCGATGTCGACTTCGCACTCAATTGGCAGGTAGAGCGGATCCAGGACTTCGGTGCACAAGCTGTTGAAGACCACGAAGTGGCTTACCCCGCCGGATTGTCCCAGGATGATCTTTGTTAGCGCCTCTCTCTGATCGGCATCGGCGCGCTCGTCGATGATGATTTGCTCTTTGCCGTTGCCTTCGGCGATTTCTCCAGGCCAGCTGATCATGAACGCCCAGTTCAAGCCGGTGAGTGAGGTGTCATTGAAGTAGCCTTCCTCGATTACGCCCCCTTCGACGAACTGACAGAACCCATGCGTCGATGGCAGCTGGAACTGGCAGCCGCAATTGGTGTCGCAGTTGCAGTTTCCAAAGGTATTGCTGCGTATCATCCAGCGATCAGTCATGGCAATTCTCCGTGCGCCGGCTAAACCGGCGAGGTGTACAAGAGGCGCTTGAGGGGCCATAGGTAACCATGGTTCTCTTCGACTCTTGCTCGTTTCTTGTCTGTGTGGGCCGACTAATCTAAACCAAGGGCAATTCAGATGCCAGGGAGGGAGAGAGCAGGCCGAGCCTTACCTTGCGCCAAATGCTGCGCATTGGGATGTTCTATAGTAAGTGCATCAAAATAGTTCGAACGCTTACAAGCAAACGAGAGAAGCGATGGCAAGCTATCCGGGTCTGCACCAAGTCCTGCCGAGCAGCAGCGCAACCGTCCCTCATGCCTGCCGTGTCTGCCGCTGGCGGAGGTCCGCATGACCCAGACAGAGCTGACGACCCGTCGCTGTCGGCCGTGCGATGGCAGCACGACAACTCTGTCCGATGATGAGGTGGGAGCGCTGCTTTCGCGGATCGAGGGTTGGGGCCTGGTGGCCGGTCACCTGGAGCGGAGTTTCAGATTCGGGAACTATCACGAAACCATCGCCTTCGTGAACGCCGTGGCCTGGGTGGCGCACCAGGAGGGACACCATCCGGATCTGGAAGTGGGATTCAGATCCTGCAAAGTGAAGTACTGGACCCACGCCATAGACGGCCTCTCGGAAAATGACTTCATTTGTGCCGCCAAAGTAAGCGAGTTGCTCGGCGAAGTTGGTCCGATGGGACGCACGGGACAAGCCACCTAACAACGAGGACGATGTCATGAGGATGCATGTGGGCGACAAGTGGATAGACAAGGACGACAAGATCGACGTGGTGAATCCCTTCGACGGCAGCGTCGTCGATACAGTACCGAGGGGCAAAGGGACAGATGTCGATGCCGCCATGGCCGCGGCGGAGCGGGGAGCCCGCATCATGGCTGATATGCCGGCGTATGAGCGCTACCGGCTACTACACAGGGCAGCGGAGATCATGACCGAGCGTCTGGAGGATCTCGGTCGCACGATCACGCTCGAGGAGGGGAAAGTGATCGCCGAAGGTATGGGAGAAGCGGCCAGAGCTCAGGAGACTATGGAGCTCTCCGCCGAAGAGGCCAAGCGCCTGACCGGAGAGACGCTGGGGCTGGACGGCGCCAGCAACGGCGCCGGTAAGTTCGGTCTGACGCTGAGAGTCCCTTGCGGCGTGGTGGCGGCTATCACGCCGTTCAATTTCCCGCTCAATCTCGTCTGTCACAAGGTGGGACCCGCGCTGGCGGCCGGCAATGCGGTGGTTGTGAAGCCGGCCACCGACACGCCGCTGTCGGCGCTCAAGCTGGTAGAGATTCTGCTGGAGGCGGGCGTCCCCCCCGAGGCCATCCAGTGTGTGACCGGACCCGGTGGCGAGATCGGCGATGCCATCAGTTCCGATCCGCGCGTGCGCAAGATTACGTTTACCGGCAGCCGCGACGTCGGCGAGCACATTTGTCGGATCGCCGGCCTCAAGAAGGTGACGATGGAGCTGGGTTCCAACGCCCCTCTCATCGTCATGCCCGACGCCGACCTCGACAAGGTGGCCGAGGCGACGGCCGCCACCGGTTTCGCCAACGCCGGCCAGGTCTGTATCTCGGCCCAGCGGGTCCTCGTCGACGGCGACGTCTATGGCGATTTCCTCGATGCCCTCAAGCCTCGGGTCGAGGCGCTGTCCACCGGCAATCCGCTGGAAGGGTCGGTCAAGATGGGTCCGATGATCCGGGACGCGGATGCGGCTCGCGTACAGGAGTGGGTTCAGGAGGCCGTCAGTAGCGGCGCGACCCTGGTGACGGGCGGCGATCGCGTCGGCACGATGCATGCACCGACGATACTCGCCGACGTGCATCCGGATATGAAGGTGTCCCGAGAGGAGATCTTCGGCCCCGCGGTGGCCGTTACCCGTTTCGACGGCATCGACTCGGCCATCGCCATGGCCAACGACACGCGCTATGGCCTCAGCGCTGGTGTGTTTACCCAGAATATCGACTGGGCGCTTACGTTCGCCCGCAAGGTGCATTCGGGTAATATCCACATCAACTGGGGACCCCAGTGGCGCGCCGACCTCATGCCCTATGGCGGGCTCAAGGACAGTGGCATGGGGAAGGAGGGTCCGAAGTACGCGGTCGAAGAGATGACCGAGATCAAGATGGTGGTGTTTCACTAGTGCTCTCTGTTGTGGAATTGACCTTGTATTCGGCCACCGATCCATCCCGGCTCACTGCACAACAGAGCACTAGGAATATCCGGTCTGATCCCGGGCAGTGCCGGGTGACCGATCGACGATCTCGTCGGATCGTCTGCTGAAAGGTCGCTCTCCCCTTGTGCGGTCCTCAGGTCAACAACATGGTGGAAAATATCGATTGATCCGCCTCTCTTCCTGTCGTATCCTACTGTAAAACCGGCAGAGATCCGTGAGCGCGTAGGAATGCGTGTGCGCAGCGACAGATCCCGGGGATGAACACCAACCTGGCGGCTGTCATAAAGGGGAGGAATGAGATGTCCCGGAAAATCAGTATCTTGGCGGCAGTCTGGAGTCTGGCCCTGGTATCGATGGCGGTGGCGCAAGGCGCGGGAACCCTATCGGGGGTGGTGCTCGACAGCGACGGCCAGCCGCTGCCTGGCGCTACGATCACCGTCAGTGGCCCGACGCTGACCGAGAAAACCGGCTCCCTCGCCGGCACGAGCGGAGTCTTCACAATTGACCCGCTACCATCCGGACTCTACAAGGTAGAGATCTCTCATCTGGGTTACAGGACCGTGGTGAAACCGGAGGTGCGCATCCGGGCAGGGGAGACGCGGGATCTGAATTTCATCCTTGAGGTCGCGCTGATCTATCTCGAGCAAAGCGTGGTGACCGCGTCGCGCTCGGAGGAGAAGGCGCTCAACTCACCCGCCTCCATCTCCGTGGTCGAGGCCAGCGAGATCCGCAATAAGTCCGTGCTCAGCGTGGCCGAACACGTGCGCGATCTCCCAGGCGTCGATTTCGCCAAGAACGGCCTCGTGCAGAGCAATGTCGTGGTCAGGGGCTTCAACAACATCTTCTCGGGCGCGCTGCTGACGCTGACCGACAACCGCCTGGCGCGGGTGCCATCGCTGCGGCTGAACGCCAACAATTTTATTCCCGTGGTCAACGACGACATCGAACGCATCGAAGTAGTTCTGGGGCCCGGGTCCGCCCTGTACGGTCCCAACAGCTCCAACGGAGTGATGCACATCATCACGCGTTCGCCGCTCAGGTCAGTCGGTACGTCGATGAATATAGGCATGGGCGAGCGCAGTCTCAGGAAGACTTCGGTGCGTCATGCGGCCTTGATCAGCCCTACTCTGGCGTACAAGATTTCCGCGCAGTATTACACCGGCAACGACTGGGAATTCATCGATCCAGCCGAAGAGGACGCGCGCCGGAACGACAACACCCTGAAAAGGCGAGATTTCGACATCAAACGCCAGAGTGCGGAGTTTCGCCTCGACTACGAGCCGCAGGAAGACCTCGGGGCGGTGCTCTCCCTGGGCTACAACAAGGGGGACTTCATCGAGTTAACCGGTCTGGGCTCGGCCCAGGTTGTGGACTGGACCTACAACTACATCCAGGCGCGACTGCACTACGGCCAGCTGTTCGCCCAGGTGTTCCGCAACTGGAGTGATGCCGGCGACTCCTTTCTGTTGCGCAGCGGCAATAAAATTGTCGACAAGTCGAGCGTAAATGTGTTTCAGGTACAGCACGGCGTCTCGTTTGGGGATCGACAAGATTTCACCTATGGCTTCGACGCCCTCCAGACCCGGCCCGATACCGAGGGCACCATCACGGGCCGTAACGAGGATGACGACGACATCAACGAGTACGGGCTTTACCTGCAGAGTGAAACCGATCTCGCCGACAGGCTGGACCTGGTGCTGGCCCTGCGCGTCGACGACCACAACCGCCTCGAGAACCCGGTCTGGTCGCCCCGCGTTGCCCTGGTGGGTAAGGCGACGGAGAGCCAGACCGTGCGCTTGACCTACAACCGCGCCTTCAGCACGCCAACGACCAACAATCTTTACCTCGACCTCGTGTCGGTGCGCGATGTCTTCGGTGTCGGCAACAGCTTCGCTCCTTCACTGGGGTTTTCACCCAACATCGACCTGAGCGCCCAAGGCACCTTTCGGAAGGGTTTCGGAGACGGTTTCACCTTTCGCCGCGATGCCGGTGGCGCGCCGATGTATCGCACGCCGTTTGCGCCCGTTATTGCTGGACAGCTGCAGGCGCTGGGGCTGAGCCCGGGCGACCCGGGATATTCGATCATCGAAGACGGCTATATCGCCATGCACGATCAGGTCGCCACCGGCGTCATGTGGGGGTTGGGCCGGGGCGCTGTGCTGGCACAGCTGGTGCCGGGTCTGGCCGTCATCCTGCCTGGTCTGATCAAGCAGTCCGCCGCCGCAGGAGGCCTCACGCTTACCGATGCGCAGGCTGGGGCACAGGCGGATGCGATTCTCCAGCAGCTTCCGTCCGCTATCCCCAGTCAGCTGGCGGGGCTGCGGAATGCCAGTCACAAGTTTGACCTGGCTAATAGAAGTTTTGATCCAGGGGAGGCGGACGTATTTGACGTCAGGCTCACCGAAGAGACGATCACCCAGACCTTCGAGCTAGGCTACAAGGGCATCATCAACAGCAAGTTTGTCATAGCAGCCGATTTCTATCGCACCGATACCAAAGACTTCGTCGGCCCCCTCGCGGTTGAGACGCCCAATGTTTTCCTCGACCCCGCCAGCCTCGCCGCCGCCCTCGGGCCGGCTCTGGCCCGGGAGCTAGCCGAGCCCGCCAACGCGGGAGTCGCTCTCGTCGTCGCCGGTCTCGACCAGGGGGTGCCGGGGCTGGTCGAGGGAGACGGGGACGGATCCGGCATAGACGAGCTGACGGAGATCTTCGTGTCAGGAGCGGCCCAGATCCCCTTTGGCACGATAACGCCCGAACAGGCCTTTGATCCCAACGCGGTAATTCTCACCTACCGCAACTTCGGCGACGTCACCCTCTACGGGTTCGATCTGAGTCTGGGCTATTACCCCAACGACAGCTGGAATCTGACGGGAAGCTACTCGTTCGTGGACGACGATTTCTTCGAGAATCTGGGTGGCATCGCCGACGTCGCCCTCAATGCGCCCAAGCACAAGGTGAAGGTAGGGGGGCAGTACCGCGTCCCGGAGAAGGGGCTCCGTCTGGGCGCGAAGCTGCGCTACAACGGGTCATTTCCGATGAACTCAGGCGTCTTCGTCGGGGATATCGATTCCTACACCGTGGCGGATGTCAGCCTCGTCTACGACCTTCCCTTCGACGAGGACCTGTCGTTGCTGGTCAACATCGACAATGTATTCGACAACAAATACCGGTCGTTTGTCGGGGTGCCGGAGATCGGACGGCTGGCGTACGTGCAGCTGGGAGTGCGGTTCTGAGATCACAGGCTATGCTGGAGCTCGGACCGGCTTGGTTTCACGCAGAAAAAACACCAGAGGCAGGCCCACCAGCATGAGTGCGCCGGCGGCATAGTACGCCGCTGCGAGGCCATGGGCATCGCCCACCAGCCCGAAGAGATAGGGGGCAGCGGCGCCGGCGAAAAAGTTTGAGGTGTAGTAGAGGGCGTAGCCGCGGCTGTGACGATCCGGGTCGAAAGTAGGCACCAGGCCTATGTAGAGCACCGATGAAGTGCCATTGAGCATGAAGCCGAACAGGGGCAGGAAGACCAACATCGACCACCCGGCCGGGATCGAGGGCAAGGCCCAGCACCCCGCTATCATGAGTAGCTCGGTGAGCAGGATCGTTTTCACGGTCCCCCATCTGCGCATGGGCACGCCGCACAGCAGCTTGCCGAAGGCACCGCCAACAAAGGTCAGCGAGACCAGCCAGCCGATTTGCGCTTTCTCCACGCCCGCGTCCACCAGTGCGAAGCCCAGAAAGGTCACTACCCCGCTGCGGATACCTGTGTCTATAAACCCCACTACAGAGTAAAGCGCGAACTGACCCGGTTGGCGGATACCCCACCCCCTCGGCCTCGCTTCGCCATTGTCCCGCTTGCCGGCGTGGGTCGGCCCCGATGTCCGGGCGGCGGCAAGCTGCCGCCATCGGTGTCCTATTTCTCTGCGAAAATAGACGAGATACGAAAGCGAAATAGCGGCGCCAATGCCCCCCAGCACGGCGGCGCTGCCGCGCCAGCCGATGTAGCCCACCAGGACGCCAGCCAGGGCGGGGAAGACGACCTTGCCGACATCGCCGAAAAAGTTGAGCGTGCCGATCGCCGGACCCGACTTGTCCGCTGGAAAGACACTGGCGATAAGGCCGGTCCCCACGGGATGATAGACCCCGCCGCCAACGCCGGAGAGAATGACCAGCAGGAGGAGAACTGAGTAGCCACCAGCCATGACCAAGGCCGCATAGCTCAGACTGAACCAGGCGGTCCCCAACCCCAGCGTCAGTATTTCTCCCACGCGCTCCGAGAGCAGTCCTGCCGGTATCTGGGAGGCGCTGATTGCTCCCTGTATGGCGGTCTTGAGCAGCCCGGCTTCCGTGTAGCTGAGGTCGAGATCGACGGCGATGACGGGCAGCAGAAGCGCCAAGGCGGCGATATAGCCATCGTTGACCACGTGGATCAGGTTGCACCACCACAACTGCACCGATGGTTTGTCTCTCAGCGGTTTTGACATGGGTCCGGGGGCGGGCTCCTTTTATTTGAGCTAGGATGAGCAGACCACTGTTGGCGTTCGACTTCCTCCAAAGAAGGTAACCCAGGGCCAGCCTGACCGTCGGCGAACCGGCCCTGAGACCGGCAGCCTAGATCTTCAGGGCCCGCAACCGCAAGGCGTTAGCGATAACAGACAGGGAGCTGAAGGTCATCGCAGCGCTGGCGATGATCGGACTCAGCAACAGTCCGAAGACGGGGTAGAGGAGACCGGCGGCGATGCCGCGCAGGTCGCCCTGCACCAGGGTGATGC
>Ga0310122_10001842_pt1 | contig 13551 bp, 10 predicted proteins | sample CB6_Bottom_1051__FD_203503 | JGI IMG/M metagenome (GOLD analysis project Ga0310122, IMG submission 203503) | Marine microbial communities from Western Arctic Ocean, Canada - CB6_Bottom_1051 | ecosystem: Environmental > Aquatic > Marine > Oceanic | place: Canada: Western Arctic Ocean | collected...
CCCAGTGACGTGCGCCCGGCATCTTGGCCCACCCGCTGATGGCCTGGTAGGGGTTCGGCAGGTCGTTGCCGGTTTCCTGGGCTGCCGCCGGAGCAGACAAACCGACGACCAGGGCGAACCCGACCGCCACGACGATTCCACGTTGCATGATATGAAGCACAGTTCTCTCTCCCGATTCTGAGAAATACGCGAGGCCCAGGCTGGACGCGCGCCGGACACACACAGGGTAAAGGGTGGCATTCGCCCCTGACCGTCCACCAATTGGCAAGAAACCCAAGGGGCTGGTAACTAGAAAGCACGGCTACCGCCGTGCTCGCAGGCCTGAAGGCCTGCGCCACACGGTGCTGGAACCCGGTTCAAGCGGACCTGAAGTTCTACCCTCCAGCCTCTCCTGACTCCTGACTCGTGACTTCTGTACAGCGAGCGACGCGAGACATCACAGCGGAAGGAAGAACCGCCACCCTTCGTCCAGACGCTGCTGGGTCCGGGCACGTCCGTCTCCGGCGCCGCAGATGACCCGGGTCTGCGCCTGGCAGGCCTCGAGCACCCGGTCGAACATCGCGTCGACCTCGGGGTGATTCCGTCCTCGGGGGTTGGGGCCAAGCCCGAGATCCATCGCCATGTCGCCCGGTATCACCATGATCGCGCTGATCGGCGTCTGCAGAATCTCGTGGATGTTGTTCACCGCCTCCTGTGACTCGATCATCGCCACCGCGAACAGCTCTCCCTCCGGGTTGAGCGGCCACACATCCGCCCTACGCGCGTACTCGACGCTGTCCAACCCCCAGAGACGCGTGGCGCCCCCCGGCCCCCATCCTCGCTCGCCCCGCGGTGCAGGGTACTGGGTGCCTCGAGGCGGCGGGTAGCGCATCGCGCGCACCAACCGCACCGCCTCCTCCGCCCGGTCGACGTGCGGCAAGATGATGCCCATCCCTCCCAGGTCGAGTACCTGCTTGACCGCCCATTTGAAATCCTCGTCGCCCTCTTGCGGAATCCGCACAAGTGGCGCCAGGCTCAACCGACCGTCGGCATCACGCTCCTCGTTCATCTCGGCCAGCACTCGCTGCACGCGTTCGCCGGAGAATGGCGAATGTTCCATGTCGACGAACCGCCAGTGCGTGTTGGCGATCGCCGCTTCCCCGGCCTCGAGCGCCTCGATCACCTTGTTCAACCGGGTGGGCGCCTGCGCGCGACCGGTCTGGGGCGTGGACAGCACGATCAGGGCGATCACGCCGAGCGCGACGCAGAAAGCCGCCCGCATCCAGAACGTCGTCGAAGCGTGTGTCGAGTATGTCTCTCTCATGGGACCTCCTACACGGCGTGGCCTGTGGGCCAGGTCAAGACAACTTCCGATTTCTGACCAACCTCTTTCTGAGCGGGTCCTCAAAAAATGGCGATCGGGTTGACCGGGGAGCCGGTACCTCCGGGCACCCGCAACGGCGAGACGACCAGCATGAACTCCCAGCGCTCGAGACGCGCCGCGATCTCGGCCACGGCCTCGAGGTCCAGGTTGTCGAGCAGATTGACACCACGCGCCACGATCGCGAACCGGTGGATCGGGTTGACGCGCAGACCCGGCACGCTGCCCGGGGCCTCGTGCACCGAGTCGGCGCCAAGCAGCGCGATGTCTCGTTCGGCCAGATACGGAATGATCGAGGCGTCCCACCCCGCCATCTCACGGGTGGGACCGTGCTCGGCGCGGTGCGCCCACCGGCCGACCCGTAAGAGCAGCGCGTCGCCAGAGCCCAACGTCACCCCGGCGTACTCTTCCCAGGCCTCCATGTCCTCCGGGTAGAGCTTCGTGCCGGGCTCGAGATACGGCACCCCTTTCAGCAGCGGCATGTCGACCAGCACGCCACGGGTCACGAGACCGTCCTTCATGGCCGTCGTGTCCATCCGGTTACACCCGTCGTCGGTGACGACGTCCGAAAACTGATGCCCGTTGTAGATCTTGTTCTTGTAGAAGACATGGCACAGCCCGTCCAGATGCGAAAACGTCACGCCGTGAAAATAGACCTCGACCCTGTCGCCGGAGTTCTGTCCTTCCGGATTCACGGTCATCTGCAGGACATAGGGCTCGGCCACGTCCGCACCCGCTTCGGTGATCATGTCGTGCGCCAGCGACACCGTCGTCCCTTCTCGCACCAGCGCCGCCGCCTCCAGGCGCTTCGCCTTGGTCATCAGGTTGGCTGCACCCAGCTCGTCGTCAGGCCCCCACCGCCCCCAGTTCGACAGCTCGTCCATCCACTGATCGAACTGCGCGATCGTGGTCGGCTCACGGGTCTCCGGCTGGGTGAACGTGGACGCGCCGCAGGCGGCCACGGCACATCCACCGACGAACGTCGCAATCACGCGAGTCACCATCATGGTCTTGACCTCCGGAAGGATCGATGTCGGCGGCAGCTCCGCCACCGCCGGACGAACGACGATCGTTCTACCGCCTCGGCGCTGCGAACCGCACAGCAGCCGGTAAGAGAGCCAGCCGATTATACCCAGGCGTCTCGTGAAACGCGGCTATTCCCGCAGCGAGATCCACCCACGCTAGTTTAGTATTGGCGGGAACACAGTGCTTGAGGTTCATATGACGAAGACAAGGGTAAGCACGACAGCGTTCCTTCCGATCGTTGGATCCTGTCTGTTATTGGCGGTCGCAGTCGACGCGTTCGGCCCGGTCCGTGCGCAGGCACAGCAAGCCCCTCGCTACGAGGTCGACCCGGGCTGGCCGAAGCTGCCACTCCCTGACCACTGGCTCACGGGCGGGCTGGGCGGGATGTGCATCGACGGCCGAGACCACGTCTTCGTCCTCAACCGACAGAATGTGGTCCCGGACGACCTGGATGGAGCGCGCCTCGCGCCTCCCGTGATCGAGTTCGATCCCGCGGGAAATGTCGTCGGCTCCTGGGGAGACCCCGACCTGCTCGGGGACCGGCTCCATGATTGTCACGTCGACACCGATCAGCACGTCTGGATCGTCGCCTCCGGCACCGGCGTCGTACAGAAGTATTCGAGCGACGGCAGCGAGCTCTTGCTCCAGATCGGGGAATCGGGCGTGTATGACTCCGCGGATGGCACACGCACGGGCCGCCCCCTGAACTCGGACCGTGCCCAGTTCTTCCTCCCGGCCAGCCTCGACGTTGACCCCAACACCGGGGACATCTACGTCGCCGACGGAGAAACCCCCAGTGGAAACCAGCGGATCGCCGTGCTGGACCGCACCGGGCGGTTCCTTCGCCAGTGGGCGCTCCACCGCACCGCTGCCGAAGGCGACCTGACCCCGCTGCCCCACTGTCTACGGCTGTCGGACGACGGCCTGGTGTATGTGTGCGACCGGCAGGCAGATCGCATCCAGGTCTTCGACCGGATGGGCAACTTTGTGCGGAATATCGACGTCGGCTTCGAGCCCCTCACATCGCCCGAGGGCCGTCGCAGTGGCACACGGGGCACTGCCGTCGTCCTGGCGTTCTCCGCCGACCCGGATCAACGTCTGATGTTCGTCGTCAATCAGAACAGTGTGGTGGTCGACGTGCTGGACCGCATGACCGGGCAGGTGCTGTCACACCTTGGCGGCGGACCGGGTCGCTATCCCGGACAGTTCACGCTCCCGCACGGTATTGCCGTCGATTCGAGGAGCAACGTCTACGTGGCCGAACAGGAAGGCCGGCGCATCCAGAAGTTCAGGATCATCAGGCGCTGACGAGCACGCCCACGTCCTCGGTGCGGCGCCGGAGCAACTCGGTGTAGCCATACTGGTGGTCGACAACGTGGCCGTCGGTGATCTCGAGGACCCGGTCGGTCAGTGACTCGATCAGCTCCACGTCGTGTGACCCAAAAATCAGCGAACCAGTCCGCTTGAGGAGGGCGCTGTTCAGCGAGCTAATCGACTCCAGGTCAAGGTGGTTCGTCGGGCCGTCCAGAATCAAACACTGCGCGTCTTCGAGCATCAGACGCGCAATCATGCAGCGCACCTTCTCGCCACCGGAGAGGACGGTGACTGACTTCCTCGACTCGTCGCCTGTAAACAACATGCGCCCCAGGAACTGTCGGATGAAGGCCTCGTCGCGATTCTCGCTGTACTGCCGCAGCCAGTCGATGACGCTGAGGTCGGCCTCGAACAGGTGACCATACTCTTTGGGCAGAAACGAGCGCCGCACCGACGCCCCCCAGCGGACGCTGCCGGTGTCGGGCTCCCGCGTGCCTGCAAGCACCTCCAGGAACGTCGACGTGGCCACTGAGTTGCGCGAGACCACCACGACACGCTCGCCCTTGGCAATCGTGAGGGTCACGTCGGCGAACAGGCACCGGCCCGCGACGGACGTCGACACGTTCTTTAGTGTCAGCATCTCCTTGCCATGGATCTTCTCGGAGCCGAAGATGATGTGTGGGTACTTGCGGGATGAGGGCGCGATCGCCTCGACGTCGAGTTGCCCCAGCATCTTCTTGCGCGACGTGGCCTGCCGCGATTTCGACGCGTTGGCGCTGAAGCGTGCGATAAACTCCTTGAGCTCCCGGGCCCGGTCCTCGTTCTTTGCCTTCTTCGCCTGCCGGTGCCGTAGCGCCATCTCGCTGGCCGCACGCCAGAAGTCATAGTTACCGGTGTACAGCTGCACCTTCTGGTAGTCGATGTCCGCCGTATGCGTGCACACCTTGTTCAGAAAATGGCGGTCGTGGGACACGACGATGACCGTGTTCTGGAAGACCAGCAGAAACTCCTCGAGCCAGAGAATCGACTCGACATCCAGATGATTGGTCGGCTCATCCAATAACAGGATGTCGGGGTCGCCAAAGACCGCCTGCGCCAGTAGTACCCGGACCTTGTCGCCATCATCCAGGTCGCGCACCAGGACACCGTGGCGGGACACCGGAATACCCAGCCCACACAACAGTTCACCCGCCTGCGCATCAGCCTCCCAGCCGTGCAGCTCGGCGAACTCGGCCTCCAACTCCGCCGAGCGCATACCGTCGGCCTCGTCGAAGTCCGGCTTGGCGTACAGCGCATCTTTCTCCTGCATGATCGCGTACAGCCGCCCGTGCCCCATCAGCACTGTGGTCAGTGCCTCGACCTCGTTGAACGCGAAGTGATCCTGCTTGAGGACCGCCACTCGGAGACCCGAAGGGATCACGACGGTCCCGGAGTGCGGCGAGATGTCGCCAGACAGAATCTTGAGCAACGTCGACTTCCCGGCCCCGTTGGGCCCGATCAAGCCGTAGCAGTTGCCGTGGGTAAACTTGACAGAAACATCCTCGAAGAGGACGCGCTCGCCGTACTGCACGGACAGATCTTGTGTATGAATCATGCTGCTCTAACCCGGTGGACTGCGTGGGATTGTGGCCCCGGTTCTCCGTTCCGAGGCTGCCGCGGCGGCCGGCGGTATATCTAGTGTAGCAAGTCTTGCCCCAAAACGCCCAGCGGCATACACCCGGACTAGGGACCCGATCAGATGGCTGACGTATTTCTAATCGGGTCCTACGGGATAGAATGAGCGCGCTCACTCATTGACGGAGCGTTCATGGCCCTACTGAAAGACCTGCCTCTCGACAAGCTGACCGCTGCCCGGCTGTGGTCGGCGCTCGACCCGCCGACCCGAACCCTCGCGGCGCAGGCCCTGTTCGACGGCGACCGGTCCATCAGAAATCAGGCGGACCACGCGATCGCGGTCGCGCTCCGATTTCGCGACGCCGGCGTGCGGAAGCTCTCGGTGGACAGACGCATTGGCTACCTGGTGCGCGTCGTCCGACCCGACGACGACCTGGCCTCCTCGCTGCTGATGGCCCTGCACCTCGGCTGCCGTCAGGAACTGCTGAGCGCCTTTCTCGACGAGCTGCAGATCCCGAACGAGGACGGGTTGATCGACTCGGACCACGAAGTCAGCCCGGTCACCACCGCGCACCTCGAGCCGGCCGTCGCCAAACTCCGCGGGCGATTCGACACGGACGAGGTCGAGCTCTATCTGGCCAGCCTCCTCGTGCTCGATCCGAACACGTGGGACGGACTGACCACGCTTCTTCAACCAGACGCGAGCGAGGAACCGCCTCAGACCGACCAGGACCGATAGACGCCGACCCGCTCGCCGAGCCTTCGTACAGCCCCCGCTACGCGGGGTACACCTGTGTTCACACCTTAGCGCCCCATGACCTGGGCACCCGGCGACCGGTTGACGCATCGGTTCAATCCCGATCTGGGCCCCGGTCTGGTCGAAACCGTAGAAGGCCGCACCATCGTTGTCCACTTTCCGGAAAGCGACACCGTGTTGAGGCTGGCCGCAGACTCGGATGCGATCGCTCCGCTCCGGCTCGTCGCCGGCGCGCGGGCCGTGCTGTTGTCGAACGGAGAGCAGGTGATTGTCGCGAGCGACCAAGGCGACGACCCTGCGGCGCCGGGACGGATCCGTCTGGAGGACGGTCGGGAGGTCACCGAGACCGACCTCTGGCCCGTCAGAGTCGGCGAGTCGCTCACCGAACGCCTCGCGCTGGGCGATGTGGACTCAGTGGCGGCCTTCGCCCTCCGCCTGGACGCTCTGCACCTGGCCGCGGTGCGCGAGGCGGATGGGCTGGGATCGTTCCTGGGCGGTCGGATTCGGCTGTACCCCCATCAGCTCTACGCCGCCGAACTGGCCACCACAGCCGACCCCACACGCTGGCTGCTGGCCGACGAGGTCGGGCTTGGAAAAACGGTCGAGGCCTGTCTCGTCCTGAACCATCTGCTGCGCACCGCACGCGCCGAGCGCGCGCTGGTCGTCGCGCCTGAAACGCTGACGGTGCAGTGGTTGGGCGAACTGTGGCGCAAGTACCACCAGGTCTTCGTCCTGCTGGACCAGCAGCGGTTACGCGATGTCGAGAAGGAGTTCGGCAAGGGCTTCAACCCGTTCCAAGCTTACCGGCGGGTGGTGATCGGACTGGAGTTCCTGCGTGACCACCCGAAGCTGACCGAGCAGGCGGTGGAGGTCGGCATCGATCTGCTCATCGTGGACGAGGCGCACCACCTTCGCCGACCACCTGGACACCCGGGCAATCTCGCCTATCGGGCGATCCAGCCGATCGCCGCACTGGGGCGGCACGTGCTACTGCTCACCGCGACGCCGCTCGAGGAGGACGCGTTGGGTTTCTTCAGGCTGCTCGAGCTCCTGCGGCCAGAGGAGTTCGCGGGCGAGGCGATCGCGGCACGCATACGCCAGACGCGACCGTTGCCCCCGTGCACGAGCGCGGCGCGGCGCCGGGACATCCCGGGGTTTCCCCCCCGGCTGCCGTCACCGGTGAATCTGGCGGACGACGAGGCATGGGCCCCACTCGGCCGACTCGAAGACGCGTTGCGCCGGCTGCCGGCCGACAACCCGATCGCACGCAAGACGAAGTTGCGCAAGATCCGCCGCACCCTGGCCTCGGGGGCGGCTATCGACGGCTTGCTGGGGTCTGGCGAGGACCGCCTGCGGCGCCTGGCGGCGCAGGCCGGCCGCGCAGACCCGCGTATCGCGTGGTTGGGACGACGGGGCCCGACATGGAAGCGCGCTGGTCAGAAGACGCTGGTCTTCGTCGCGCACCGGGAAACACTCGAGTTGATCAAGGGCGCCATGAGCCGCCAGGCGCAGTTGCGGGTCGGTGTGTTTCACGAAGATCTGTCGCCGGCCCAGCGAGACATCGAGGTCGCGCAGTTCCGACTGGCGGACGGGCCGTCGATGCTGGTCTCGACCGAATGTGGCGGCGAAGGCCGCAATTTCGAGTTCTGCACGCGGCTGGTGCTGTTCGACCTGCCATGGAACCCGATGGCGGTGGAGCAACGCATCGGCCGGCTCGACCGCATCGCACGCCGAATACCGGTCGAGATCGTCTACTTCCGCCCGCGGTCGGCACTGGGCGCGGCGATCGTGGAGCTCTACGAGTCGCTCGGCATCTTTCGCGAGCCGCTCGGGGGACTGGAACGAGCGCTGACCCAGGTCCAGCCCGCGATCGAGGAGATGGCGCTGTCCGACGGTGCACGACCCGCGGCAGCGGTCTTCGGTCCGGTCATCGAGGAGGCACATCGGGCGCGGGACCGGGTCCGCGACGCGGCGATGCACGAGCTACACCGGGACCCCTACCGAGCCGAAATGGCCGAGCCGATCCTGGCGCGCGTGCCCGCCGAGCTGCAGGCACTGACCGAACGGGTCGTGCTCGGCGCCGCCGACCTCCTGGACCTGCACGTCGAGGAGTATCGCGACGGTGTGCGCTACTCGTTCGAGCTCGGGACCCGCGCACGCATCGAGCACCTGCCCGGTGTCCCCACCGGGTCCAGCTTCTTGGGCACCTTCGACCGCGAGGAAGCCGTCCGCAACGAGGGTATCGACTTCTTCAGTTCCGGCCACCCGCTGGTCGAAGGCATCCTGGATCACCTAGAAGAGACCCGGGTGGGCCGGGTGACGCTGCTTCACGTACGCGGAGACGGCGGAGAGACCCGCGACAGTCGGAGCGGTCGCACTAACGACGGGTTCGGCCTCTTGGGCCTCTACAAGCGGGGTCCGCAGTTTTCCGCCGTCGCCATCGACGTCGACGGACGCGAGCGCCCAGACTGGGCCGAGCTGCTGACCCGTGCGCCCCTTCGAAGCCGCAAGGTCACGTCCGAGCGGTGGATCCATCAGCCGGGCTGGCCCACCCTGATCCGCCGTCTGGCCGCACACCTGGTCGACCGGGGCCGCCCGGTGGCTATCGCCGCCTTCCGCATCAGTGGCTCACGCTAGCGAGGCTCCGCCTCAGAACCATCCCGGCTCCGTCTCAGAACCTGAATAGTCGGTTCATCTTGATGATGAACGCGTGGTTCGGAAGTCGCCCTGAGGCATGCTGACCCAGTTCACCGACATCCCAGGCTCGATCGACAGCCGCGGGCTGATCTCGAGCCGGCCGCCGCCGAACGGCCCTCTCCCACTGCCACCGATGGCGATGGAGGTCTTTGTCCCGTCGTAGAACGTGCCACGCTCGACCCCCAAGCTGCCAGACAGCCGACGCTGGGAGCCAAAGCTGTAGGTCGCCTGCGCGACCCAGAGCCGCGACCAGCAGGACAAGCACTGACACCCATCCCGGGACAGGCGCCTCCGAACCAGTTTTCCGTGCCTGCGTCATGCAGCGAGGGCGTCGAGGAGGGGGCCGCGTTCGTGTTAACCTCGGGCGGGATTGCCGATCAGAGTAGCAGACTGGCCGTCCGTCGTGAACGTCCTGCTCGCGCGGAGAACGCTCCATCGATGATCATCAGACCGAGGATTCGTGGCTTCATCTGTACGACCGCGCACCCGGCCGGCTGCGCGGTCAATGTGCGTGCACAGATCGCACGTATCGCGCCGGTGAGCAACGGGCCGAGGAAAGCCCTCGTCCTGGGCGCCTCCGGGGGCTACGGGCTGGCATCACGCATCGTCGCGGGGTTCGGCGCGGGCGCCGACACCCTCGGGGTGTCCTTCGAACGGGCGCCGACCGCGACAAGAACGGCATCGGCCGGTTGGTATAACAACGTCGCGTTTGAAGAGTCCGCCGCCGAGCGTGGCCTGTACGCCATGACACTCGATGGCGATGCGTTCGCGGACGAGATGAAGTCGAGAGTCGTCGAGGAGATTCGCGCGAGTCTCGGCCAGATCGACCTACTGGTCTACAGCCTGGCGTCGCCGATGCGCCGGCATCCACGCACCGGCGTGGTCCACCGCTCGGCGATCAAACCGCTCGGCCAGACTGTCCACATCAAGAATCTGAATCAGGCGACCGGCGACGTGGGTGAGGTCGACCTCTCGCCGGCAACGCAGGAAGAAACGGCGGCCACGGTCGCAGTGATGGGTGGCGAGGACTGGGAATTCTGGATCAGCGCGCTGCTGGACGCACAGGTGCTCGCGCCTGGGTTCAAGACGGTGTCGTACACCTATATCGGCAGCCAGCTGACGTGGCCGATCTATTGGAAAGCGACACTCGGCAAGGCCAAGGAGGATCTTGACCGCGCGGCACACGCGATCGGCACACGGCTCTCCGGGCTGCACGGCGCTGCGCGCGTTGCCGTCCTGAAGGCCGTTGTGACCCAGGCAAGCTCCGCCATCCCGGCGGTACCTCTCTATCTAGCGCTGCTCTTCAAGGTAATGAAGGCGGCTGGCAATCACGAGGAGTGTATCGACCACATCGATCGGCTGTTCCGCACAGCGCTGTATTCGGACGAGGCGCCGGTGCTCGACGATGTCGACCGCATCCGCATGGACAACTGGGAGCTCTCGGACGCGATACAAGCCGAGGTCGTGCAGCGCTGGCCGCTCGTGTCGACCGCCACCCTGCCGGAGCTCGCCGACCTCGAGGGCATTCGAGGAGACTTCCTGGAAATCTTCGGCTTCGGCGTGACCGGCGTGGACTACGACGCCGACATCGACCCGACCCTGGGCCGCGCACCCAACTAAGGACCCTGGTCACTCGATTCAGGGGCGCACCTCATCAGAAGAGGAGCTACGGATGACCTTTCTCTGGCTCGGACTGGGTGGATTCGCCGTGCTCGTCGTCGCGATAGTGATCGTCGGGTTTCTTCTGCCCGAGCGCTACGCGACATCCAGATGGGCAGAATCGCCGACACCTTAACTTGAGTTGCCACGTCTGGACGTCGAGATCCACGTCTCCGGTATCTGCTATTGCCTTTGGGTACGGGTGGTCCCGAAGGCATCGGGTCCATTGTGACCGTTCAGATTTTCCAACGGCAACACGGCCAACATGCTGGGGGCTATCAGGCCCGCACGGGACTTCACTAACCCAAGCGAGCGGCCTGTGCGTAGTTGACCGGCGTCAATTTCCCTTTCCTTCACAAGGAGTCGCCATGCGAGGCCTACCTGCAATGATCGCCGCTGCCATGATCGGCCTGACCACACTCGCCGGCGCGCCGGCTCTGGCCCAAACACACGACGCGGCAATCCTGGCAGCGTTGCTGCCCGCAGCTCCGAGCCAATGGAGCGCGGCTGATGGCGACACCGTCGAAGATCAGTGGGCTGGGATCGAGGTCGCACAAGTGAGCCGCACCTACACCGGCGCGGATGGCACGACCGTCGGGCTCACCATCATCAGCTCGTCCGCCATGGTGATGGCCGCGAAGGGACTGGCGATGATGTTCACCAACCCAGCGATGATCAAACAGATGAACGCCAAGAGCCCGGACACGCAGTACGCGGCGATCAGCCAAACCGGCTGGACCGGGTGAACCGTCGTCAACGGTGAGGATGGGGAGAGTGAGGCAACCGGCTTCACCAACAACCTGCTCGTGAAGATCGAGCTCAACCGCGCCGACGCTGAGACCCTCAGCATGTTCGTCGGCCTCGTGCCCTGGAGCAGGCTGGCCGCGTTGCAGCGATAGCGCACCAGCGGGAATACAGGTGGCGGTCCGGCTGTTACAATCCCTCGGAGCACACCGTGCACACGAAGGAGGTTCCCATGCGCCACCGAGTTCTCGCGTCTCTGAGCGTTGTCGCGATCGTGGTTGCGACGTTGTCGCTGTCCGCTCTCCCCGTGTCGGCCCAGGGCGTCCCCCGAACAGCGTGGGGCGCACCCGACCTCAACGGCACCTGGGATTTCCGTACCATCACACCTCTCGAACGCCCCGCCGCCCGGTCCGACCAGGAGTTCCTCACCGAGGAAGAGGCGGCCAATCTCGAACGTGAAGTCATCGATCGGAATGCCGACCTCGCAGCCAGAGCGGCGGTGAGAACCGAAGTCACCACGAGTGTGGATCGGGGCGAAGAAGGCGCGCCCGGGTTCTACAACAACTTCTGGCTGGACCGCGGCACGAATACAGTCGGCACCCGACGCACCTCTTTGGTTGTGGACCCGCCAAACGGGCGCATCCCCGAGTTGAGCGCGGACGCCCAGAGCGCCGCCACTGAGCGGCGAGCGTATCGACAGGAGCACCCGGCCGATTCCTGGGTCGACCGCAGCCCCTACGATCGATGCATCCTTGGGTTCAACGCCGGTCCTCCCATCACGCCGGGGGGCTACAACCAGAACATGCAGCTCGTACAGACCCCGGACCACGTCGTGCTGGTCACCGAGATGGTGCACACCGCTCGGGTCGTCCCACTCGATGGGCGTCCGGCACTGACCAACGACATCCGTCAGTGGTCGGGTGACTCGCGTGGGCACTGGGAGGGAGACACCCTGGTCGTCGAGACCACCAACTTCAGCGCCAAGCGCCGGTGGCGCGGGACCACCGACGGGATGACGCTGGTCGAACGCTTCACACGTGTCGACGAGGGCACGTTGCTCTATGCGTTCACGGTGACCGACCCCGACACCTGGACGGCGCCTTGGACGGCCGAGATTCCGATGCGGCTGAACGACCTGACACAGTTCGAGTATGCGTGCCACGAGGGGAACCACTCGATGGAAGGCATCCTCGGCGGCGCTCGAGCCGATGAGCAGCAGTAGCCCTGGGTTAGAATCTTGTCGGACGATGGCTCCAGAAGGCCGCCTCGCTCGGTTGCGGGTTGAGTGTGGCACGCAGCGGTTCTTAAGGGAGAGTGACATGCGCAGTCGAATCGGGATCGGGCTCGGCGGGCTGGCGGTGGTGTGTCTGGTGCTGGCACCGGTGGCAGCGGCACAGAACGGCGACATTCCGCGGACCCCGAGCGGACACCCCGATCTGTCCGGCACCTACGACGTCTCCACGCGGACCCCGATGCAACGTCCCACCGAGTATGGCGAGCGGAAGTTCCTGACCGACGAGGAAGCCGCCGAGATCGCGGCGCAGGAGCTGCAGCGGAACATTGATCGACAGCAGGCGAGCGACCCCAACCGCGGCGCCCCACCGGCCGGAGGCGACGGGTCGCAGAACGCCTCGGGCAACGTCGGTGGCTACAACACCTTCTGGATCGACCGCGGTGACGGCGCGTTTCAGATCGACGGGGAGTGGCGCACCTCCATCCTCATCGACCCGCCAGACGGCCGGTATCCGGCACCGTCCGCGGAGCGTCTCGCCGCCCGGGGTGGCGAATTCCGGCGACGCGCAAACGACGGCACCGCGTACTGGCTCGAGGCCGGGCTCGACGCACCCGGTCCCTATGACGACATGGAACAGCGCCCCTTTGCCGAACGCTGCCTGCTGTCGTTCAGCTCAACGGCGGGCCCGCCGATGATGCCGGCGCTCTACAACAACCACAAGCGGATCGTCCAGGGTGAGGACACGATCGTCATCCTCGTCGAGATGGTGCACGACGCCCGGATCGTTCGCATGAACGCCGAGCACGACCCGCCTGAGATCCGAAGATGGCTAGGCGATTCAATCGGGTGGTGGGAAGACGACACCCTGGTCGTCGAGACGACCAATTTCCGCACGCGTCCGGCATTCAGCCAAGGCTCGGAGAACATGAAAGTGACCGAGCGGTTCAGCCGCATGGACGCCGACACCCTGCTCTACAACTTCACGGTCGAGGACTCGACGGTCTGGTCCGGGCCGTTCACCGGCGAATATGCGTGGCCACGAAGCGACAACAAGGTGTTCGAGTACGCCTGTCACGAAGCGAACTACGCGCTGGAGGGCATCATGCACGGCGCGCGGTTGCTCGAGGCGGAGTTCCGCGGCGAGAA
>Ga0310122_10001844_pt1 | contig 13541 bp, 12 predicted proteins | sample CB6_Bottom_1051__FD_203503 | JGI IMG/M metagenome (GOLD analysis project Ga0310122, IMG submission 203503) | Marine microbial communities from Western Arctic Ocean, Canada - CB6_Bottom_1051 | ecosystem: Environmental > Aquatic > Marine > Oceanic | place: Canada: Western Arctic Ocean | collected...
TTTCAATAAAGCTGCTGCCGTATTTAAATAATTTTTTTCTCTTATTTGCTTTGAAGCATTAGAAATACATAATCCTTCGGAAGCGCCCAACATCATTGAAAAAATGTTTTTTATTGCAGAGCAGACCTCAACGCCAACCACATCGTCAGAAGTAAAAACATGGTAATAATTGGTTGATACCAATTGGGCTATCTGATTTGCAATTTTTATATCAGAATTAGCAAATACCACAGAAGTATGAACTCGATTAGCTAACCCTTTGGCTAAACAAGGGCCACCGGCTGCGGAAATATTTGTTTCTTTAATTCCATTTTTTTTTAATAATCTCCTCATTTTGTGAACCAAAACTTCATATTTATTGTTATTGATAGCTAGACCTTTGGTCAGTATTAAAATTGGAATTTTGTTTCTTATAACTTTGCTTAATTCTGCAGAGACCCAGTCAATTCCTTTGGAACTTACTGCTATAACAATTAAATCAACTTTTTTATTAATTTCTTCTGCCAATTTTTCGGATTTTAAAAACTTTACATTTATTGGCACGTCACATTCCAATGAAGGATGAATTTTTTTTGAATTAATCTGATCAATAAAGCTATTTTCCAAATGCGTTCCTATAATAACCACAGAATGATTTTTGTCAGAACATGGAAAAGAAAAAGCGGTTCCCATTGATCCGGCTCCTAAAATTAGTATTTTAGCCATAAATTATTCTTTAAAAATATACTTTTTAATTAAAAACAACACGGCAATAATTTCAATTTTACCAAATATCATAAAGATCATTAAAGAGACTTTAGTAAAATTATTCAAATCAAAAAAACTTAAATTATCCATTCCATATAACGCTGAAGTAACTGTATTAGTAAGTGTCAATATCGATAATTTAAATGAATTTTCAAAACTTGGACTATCCAAAGTTAAAATGCTCGATAAAAGAAATATAGCAATAATGAATGAAATAAAAACTAGGAAAGCTATTTTTAAGTCCTCATCATCAATTTTCGATTCAGAATGAAACAAATTTCGATTAACAATATTCATTGGTTTTACTAATTTGTAAATTTCTTGGTAAGAAATTTTTAATAAAATATAAAATCTAATATATTTCAAGCCTGATGAAGTTGATATTAAGGAACCGCCTATAATTGTTAAAAGGATGAAAAGTAAGGATACATCAAAATTAGAAGAATACGTGCTAATACCAGATGTAGATATAGATGAAGTTACTGCCAAAAAAACAGCAGCTATTCCTTCATTTGGAATAATAAAAAAGTAAAAAAGCAAAGTTAGTGTAATAATGACTATTCCTAAATGTAAATCTTCTTGATGATCTCGAAATTTAAATTGTTTTGTAAAAATTTTAAATAATAAATAATAATTAAATACTGGAAATAATAAAGTAAACGATAAAACTAAAATCTGTAAGTTATTAGTTGTAATATTGGATAGACTTTCTGTCGGAAGAAAGCCTCCAGAAGATATGGTTGTAAAAGCTAAATTAAATGAATCAAGAAGTCTTATCTCTAATAGGTTGTAAATAAAAATAACAAAAATAGTTGAGAAAAAATAGATCAGCAAAACTCTTATGAAAATATTATTAAAATTGTTACGAAAATTACTCCCTAAACTTGCGCCAGATATTAAATAGATCGGTTTTATTTTAACTTGCTTTGAACCAAGCGTTCCAATTATTGAAATCAAAAAAAACAAGCCTCCCAACCACTGAGAACTAGATCTCCATAATAAAAGCGGCTCGTCAACTTCTTCAATATTTTCAATAATCGAAAAACCAGTTGTAGTAAATCCAGACACTGATTCAAAATAAGAATTTAATAAATTGATACCGTAAATACTTAAAAAATAAGGAATGCAGATCAACAATGGCATAAATACAAAACCTAATATAATAAGTACAATTTGATCGCTTAAAGAAATATTTTTACTATATTTGCGACCTACCAAACAAAACAAGGACCCTACAAATAAAGAGACTATAAGAGAGATTACATAAGAATTTATATCTATAATAAAATTAAAATAAATTGAATATAAAATATTTAAAAAAGAAAAAAACGAAATAAATAAAGAATAAATTCCTAAATAAAACAATATACCTTTATAATTCATTAAACTAATGAACTTATTCTAAATAAACTTTCTACTTTTGGAAGATGTTCTCTTTTGCTCAAAAAAACAACTAGATCCTTTTTTTCAAATTTAAAATCAGATTTTGGTATAATGATATTTTTATCTCTCACTACTGCGCCAATTCTAATCTCTCTGGGCAGATTAGAATCTTTTATCGACTTGCTGATCAATTCAGAAGTTTCTAATATTTCTGCTTCTATAAATTCGTATTCACCATCTAAAAGCGTATAAACAGTTTCTATAGTGCCTTTATGAACGTGTTTTAAAATAGTCGATATAGTTGTGAGTCTTGGATCTACCAAATCATCAATTTTTAGAGATGTTTGTAATAAACGATAGTTTTGTTTATTGACCAAAGCGATAGTTCTTTTATTAGGACTATTTTTTTCTGCAAGAACACTCACCATTATATTATCTTCATCATCATTAGTGAGAGACAAAACAGTTTCAGCTTCCTCAAGATTAGCTTCTTTTAAAACATCTTCGTCTAAACCATCGCCGTTAATTACAATGGTATTGTTAAGTTCGTTAGCAATAAATTCAGCTCTACTTTTATCTTTTTCAATAATTTTTACTCTAACCTCTTCAGAAGCAGACTCCAAATTTTTTGCCAAATTAAAACCAATATTGCCTCCACCGATAATTAGAATTTTTTTTGCTATTTTTTCTTTGTGACCAAAAGCCGAAAGTGTTGCGTTAACTTGCAAAGCACTCACCACAACAAAAGCTTTATCATTAATCAACATTTTGTCTTTCTTTTTAAGTATCACAAATTTTTCCCCTCTTATAACTCCAAGAACATTTGCTCTTAAATCTGGAAACCGTTCAGTAAGTTTGCTCAACGGAGTATTAACCAATGGACAACCTTCTCGAATATTGATTACTAGAACTTTTACTTTTGCATCAGCAAAAGGAACATTATCTAAAGCACCCGGAGCTTCTAATTTCCTTTGCAACGATTTTGCAACTTCTAATTCAGGAGAAATGATAACGTCTATTGGAAGATTGGATTCGCTATATAATTTTCTCCATTTTGTACCCAAAAACTCTTGAGATCTTATTCTGGCAATTTTCTTCGTTATTTGAAAAATAGAATATGCCACCTGACAAATAACCATATTAGTTTCGTCATTTTTCGTAACAGCAATAATCATATCAGCATCTTCAGCTCCTGCTTTTTCTAAAACTGAGGGAAAAGTTGCCCTTCCAACAATGCCTTTTACATCTTGGGTTTCGTTTATTTTTTGAATAAACTCGCTTGATTGATCAATCACTGTAATTGAATGCCCTTGAGCCGATAATTGTTTTGAAATTGAAAAGCCAACCTTGCCGGCCCCACATATAATTATATTCATTTAATTTACGCCTTTGATACCTAAAGTTTTTAGCTTTCTATGAAGGGCAGATCTTTCCATACCAACAAATTCTGCAGTTTTTGATATGTTACCTTTGTGCTTTTTTAATTGTGAAGTCAAATAGTCTTTTTCAAATTTTTCTCTAGCTTCTTTTAATGGATAAGAAAGAACATTGTTATGAGAATCCAAACTAGTTTTATTATTTTTTTGTGATAAAGCATCGTAAACTATATTATTAACATTTAGTTTTTCCTCATTTACAGATAGTATTGATATTCTTTCAACTAAATTTCTTAATTCTCTTACATTGCCCGGCCAATTATATTGGTAAAATAAATCAAATTCGGTATCCAATTTAGTTTCACTAATTCCATTTAATTCAGATATTTTTTTAGAAAAATAATTTAGCAGTAAAGGAATATCTTCCGTTCTATCTTTTAAGGCAGGTAAAAAAATAGGGACAACGTTCAGTCTATGATATAAGTCCTCTCTAAAATTTCCTTTATCAATCTCTTCTCTTACATTCTTGCTTGATATACTGATTATTCTTACATTAACATTAATTTCTTTAAATCCTCCAACTCTTCTAAATTTCTGATCAATTAAAACCCTTAAAATTTTTGCTTGGGTTTCTAAAGGAATTTCAGAAACTTCATCTATCAATAAAGTACCATCTTTTGCTTGTTCAAAAAAACCATAATTTATAGTTCCATCTGAATTCTCTGATCCGAAAAGTTGATGTTCATATTTTTCCGGATCTAATAGAGCTCCATTAACAACTACAAAAGATTTTTTTGATCTTTGTGATTTTTTATGAATTTGTCTTGCAACTAATTCTTTACCCGATCCTGCGGGACCTGAAATAAAAACTCTACTTTCTGTACTCCCAAGTTTAACAATCAAACCTTTGACTTCTTCTATTGCCCGACTTTGGCCTACGATATCATAAGAATGAAAAAGTTTGCTTTCTAAAGTACGTTTTTCTTTTTTTAAGTCTATATTTTCTAAAGCTCTATTCACAAAATTTAATAATCTTTCAGATGAAAATGGTTTTTGCATAAACTCAAAAGCACCTAGTTTTAATGAATCTATTGCCATCTGAACGTTAGCATGACCAGATATCATTATGACTGGTACATCATCGTCAATTTTTTTTAATTGCGTCAATAATTTAATACCATCATTATCGCCTTTATCTAATTTGACGTCTATAACTGCTACATCGGGTACTTTTTTGTTAATTTCCATTAAAGCTTGATCAAAATTTGCAGCTTCTCTAACGCTAAATCCTTTATCTTTTAAAATACCGGAAATTAATATTCTGATATCTGAATTATCATCAATGACTAGAATCTCACTCGCCATCATACTTTAGGTATTGTAATTTCTACCTTTGCTCCACTATCAATAGAATTGAACAAAATCACACTATTATGATCACTTATAATCTTACTAACCACAGCTAAACCCAAACCTGTGCCATTTTTTTTTGTAGTAAAATAGGGTGTGATCATTTTTGTTTTATTGACATGACCGAACCCCAATCCATTATCCTCAACGGTAACGTATATATAATCACTATCGTCTTTAATATCTATGTTAATGTTTCCTTTAAAATCAACATTTTTACTTCTTTTTTCGTGAATTGATTCAATTGAATTTTTTATCAAATTTAAAAACACTCTATTAAGTTGTTCCGCGTCGGCCTCTATATAATTAGAAGTTTTAATTTTTGATAATATAAATTTTATATCTGGTTCTGACAATTCATATAAGTTCAGGGCTTGCGAGATTATTTTATTTAAATTAATTTTCTTAAGAATGGGTTTAGGCATTCTTGCAAAATCAGAAAATTCAGTTACCAGATATTCAATATCTTTAATTTGCTTTGTCATTGTAATTAAATAATTGGAAAAATTTTTGTTATCGGCTCCAACTTTATCTAAGTATTTTTCTCTAATTCGATCAATTGATAGTTGAATAGGAGTAAGTGGATTTTTAATTTCATGCGCTAATTTTCTTGCAACATTTTCCCAGGCAGAATGTCTTTCGGACATGAGAAGTATGTCTTGTTGTTTTTTTAATTTGTCTATCATTGAATTAAAGTTTTCATTTAATTTTTCAAATTCTTTGTCGGTTTCAATTTTTGGAACTTTTGCATTTAAGTTTCCTTTGCTAATTTTTTCTGAAGCGCCAATTAAATTAACAATTGGTCGTGTTAGCCTAGAGGCAAAATTAATTGCAATAATTACTGAAAGAAAAAGAAGCAATGAAACAATTAATATATAAATAATCCCAAAAGTAATTTTTATTCCTGTTTTACGATCTTGTACACTGTAATAAAAACTAACAGCTTGGTTTGTTTGTTTAAGATATGCAATTATCTTTGGATCCATAAATTTGACAATGTAAAGGTAAGTATCAATAAAATTATCTAACTTAACTAAAGCGGAAGTTCTATTTGCATCAGGATCAGTAATTCTAACAGGTTTGCCATTTAAGGATATGATAAATGCCTCCTCTGGAGGAGGAACAAAATCCAATGTCACATCTCTTTTATTGGACATAATTATATTACCAGCACTATCTAACAAATGAACTTCATCTAATCTTCTCAAAAGCCTTTGGTATATTAAAACATTTAAAAAACTTTGTGGATTATCATAGTACAAACCTGACTTTCTATTAATGTCTAACACCATCAATAAAATATCTGCCTCGATAGAATTTCTAGTTTCATTAACATAATTTATGGCTATTTCAGCTGAATTGTTAACTACAGATTTAATTTGTTTCTCAAAATATTTTTGAAGCACAACATTAAATAAAAATAAAGAAAATATTGCTATTAAGATCGAAGGTAATAAAGTTGTTGTAGAAAAAAAAACTATATACTTTAAACTTGTCTCCGATCCTAATTTTCCTTTCCTTCTTTCCTTTAAAGCCCTATAAATTTCACGGAAAATGAAAACAAAAAACAATATCAATAAAGCTGAATCAGCAACAAGCAAAATTTGAAGATTAAAATTGTTTAATTCGATAAAACTTTGATTAATAAAAGTGAAAAATGTTAGTACTCCAAGTAATAGACAAACCAAAGATGTCGCTATTACCCATTTTATATTTTTAATGGTATGAATCATTTATTGAATAATAGTAAATATTTATAATAAATATAACGCAAATTGAAAAGAAATGAGCTTATTTCTCATAATATTGGCTGCTGGTGATAGTAAAAGACTTAACTCTAACACTCCCAAACCATTCAATATAATCAACAATAAGACATTGTTGGAACATTCATTTGATGCGTTTAGAGATTTTAATGAAATAAAAAAAACTATAATAGTTTACAATAAAAAGCATAAAAAGTACCTCGATAAATTAAATCTAAAAAACACGCTAAAAGTCATAGGTGGTAAAACTAGGCAAGAATCTACCTTTAAAGCGTTAAAAAGAATCAAAAAAATGAATTGTAAAAAAGTCCTAATTCACGATTCAGCAAGACCATTTCCTTCTAAAGATCTAATAAATAAAATAATTTATAACTTAAAAAAAAATCATGCTGTAGTTCCTGTAATTAAAATAAATGATGCAACTAAACGCATTAAAAAAAATACAATTTTTAAAAATATTGATCGAAACAGTTTAAGGTTTTCACAAACCCCACAAGGTTTTACTTACAAAAAAATCTATGAAAAGCATCATAAAAATATAAACACATCTTTCGATGATGATTCTGCATTATTTATCAAGGATAAAGAAAAAATATTTATTATAAAAGGTAGTAGAAAAAATCTTAAAATAACTGACAAGGAAGATCTTATAATTTTTAGATCCTTAAAAAGAGAGAAAATTTATTATGGAATTGGTTTCGATATTCACAGATTAATTAAAGGGCGAAAGCTTTTCTTGGGAAGTATACAAATACCTTTTGCTCTTGGGTTAAAAGGTCATTCTGATGCCGATCCAGTTCTTCACGCTCTTATCGATAGTTTGTTAGGTGCTTGCAAATTAGGTGATATTGGAAAATTATTTTCAAATAAAAATAAAAAATATAAAAATATTAGATCTACAATATTGCTTAGAAAAGTCGTTGAACTAATTAAATCTAAAAACTTTTCAATAAACAACATTGATATTAATGTTATTGCCCAAAAACCTAAAATAAAAAAATATGCAAAAAGAATGATAGATACAATAAGTAAGATATGTGAAATTAATCCTAATCAAATAAACATCAAAGGCAAGACAACAGAAAAACTTGGTTTAATTGGAAAAGAAAAAGCTATAGCTGCTGAAGTTATAGCTTCAGTTATAAAATATGATTGACAAAATTGGTTTATCGCTGCTAACAATGTTTGGAATTGGTCGTATTAAATATGCCCCAGGCACAGTGGCTTCAATTGTTACTTGCCTTATTTACTACCTCTTATTTTCATTAGGAGTTAATTTTAATTACTTCTTCTTTTTTATTTTTATAATTTTATTAATTTATTCAATCATTTTAATTGATAAATTATCTCACCATTTCAAAGAAAAAGATCCAAAAGAAATTGTAATTGATGAATTTTTTGGGCAATCAATTCCTCTTGTTTGGATGTCAGGATATATTATTTCTTCTGGTGAAGTTTATCCCTTTTTTTTAGCATTTATTTTATTCAGATTTTTTGACATATATAAACCTTTTCCAATAAATATAGTTGATAAAAAGATGAAAAATGGTCTCGGTGTTATGCTTGATGATATTATAGCTGGCATCTATACAAGTATAACTATTTTAATTTTTAGTTTTGTTTACACTATTTACTATGGATATTAATGCAAAAAAAATAGTTAGAATTTTAACTAAGAAGAAGCTAAAGATTTCTTTTGCTGAGTCTTGTACTGGAGGATTACTTTCGAGTGCTATTACATCCGTTATTGGATCGTCTAAAGTATTTACTCTTGGTTTAGTTACTTATTCAAATCAATCTAAAACTAATGTTCTTAAAATTCCAAAAAACATTATAAAAAAATATGGAGCTGTTAGTGAACAAGTTTGCTTAGCCATGGTCAAAAACCTAAGCAAAATTAGCAAAACTAATATCTCTGTTTCTATAACAGGAATAGCAGGTCCAAGCGGTAGCACAAAGAAAAAACCTGTTGGATTAGTTTATATTGGTATAAAAAAAGGTAATAATGTCGAGGTTAAAAAATATTTATTTAAAAATAAAGAACGTTATAATATTCAAAAAGCTGCAGTAAATAAATCTCTAAGATTAATTTCAAGTTTTCTCAAATAATTGAATTGCTCTCTTTTCGAAAGCATCAGCTATTTTTTTTAGACCTAAGTCAAAAAATTTGATCATTAAAATGTTTAAAATTTTATTTTTGAGTTCAAAATCAACACGAAAATCCACTTCACTTGCATCGCCAACTTGCGAAAAAAACCATTCATTTTTTAAATGTTTTAATGGTCCGCCAATATTAGTTACATTTATTGAATCTGCTGACTTATTATAAATAACTAAACTTTTATACGTATCCCTAAAGAAACTCTTTCCAATTGTAAGATCTGCTTTAATTTCAATTATGTCTCCTTTATCTATTTTATCATGAACTTTACCATCCAAACACCAGGGAACAAACTCAGGATATTTTCCAATATCAAGAACCATTTCAATTAGATTATTTTTAGAACAAGGAATTTTTTTCTTTATTGAAGCGGATGGCATGCAACCTGCTTTTCTCTTAATTTTTTCATTTTAGAAAAATCTTCATCGGCATGATATGAAGATCGTGTAAGAGGAGAAGAAGCGACAATTAAAAATCCCTTTGATAAAGCAACTGATTTAAGTTCAGTAAATTCATTGGGATGAACATATCGATCTAAAGGGTAATGCTTCACTGATGGTTGAAGGTACTGTCCGATCGTTAAAAAATCTACATTGGCCGCTAGTAAATCATCCATTACTTGCAAAACTTCATCCTTTGTTTCACCAAGTCCTAGCATTATACCCGATTTAGTAAATATTTTTTTATTAATTTCTTTCACAGATTTTAATAAGTTTACCGAAGCAAAATATCTAGAACCAGGCCTAACTTTTAAATACAAACTTGGAACTGTTTCAATATTATGATTAAAAACATCTGGGTTCGCATTGACAACTTTTTGATAAGCATTTCCTTTTCTAAAAAAATCTGGCGTTAAAACCTCTATTGTTGTTTGTTTGTTCATTTTTCTTGTTTCTAAAATTATTTTTGAAAAATGTTCAGCACCTCCATCCTTGAGGTCATCTCTATCAACAGAAGTAATCACTACGTGGTTTAAATCTAATTCTTTAGTTGCTTGAGCTATCTTTAAAGGTTCTAACGGATCCAAGTGTGATGGCTTTCCTGTTTTAACATTACAAAATGCACACGCTCGTGTACATATATCTCCCATTATCATAAATGTTGCATGCTTTTTACTCCAGCACTCGGAGATATTAGGACAGCTAGCTTCTTGACAAACAGTATGAAGTTTTTTTGTGTTAATAATCTCTTTCGTTTTAAAGTAGTTTTGAGAATCTAAAATTCTAGTTCTTATCCAGCTTGGTTTTTTTTTAATTGGGTTTATTGGATTATTAACTTTTTCGGGGTGTCTTACCGTCATCTCAATTGCTTTTATAGATATGCTCGTTTGATTTTCCAACCATAAATTTTTTTCTGTATAGTATTTCCAGATAATCAAGATCCACTATATCGGTCAGTAACATATTCTTCTTTTCTACTATAGCCAGCTTGATAGAAAGCGCTTTCTTTTCTTCGATAAGTTGTTCTTTGATTTCTTGTTTCTCGTAATAAGAAATAAGTCCTCTTTGTCCATCTAAAAGATTAATTAGGACATAAAGAAATAAAAAAACAGTAATTAGAGTAAACTTTTTTTGATTAATTATTTGTACAAATCTCATACATTTTAAACTTTAGCCATTTTTGCACAATTGCCAAGCTCCTCTTCTATCCTTAATAAACGATTATATTTAGCCACTCTTTCAGACCTTGCTAAAGACCCTGTTTTAATTTGTGATGAATTTGTCGCCACAGCCAAATCAGCTATAAATGTGTCTTCAGAATCCCCTGATCTGTGTGAAATAATTGTTTTATATCCATTTTGATGAGCTAAATTAATTACATCCATAGTTTCTGTCAAAGTGCCTATTTGGTTTGGTTTAATTAATATTGCGTTTGCTGCTTTTGAATCTATTCCTTTTAATAGACGTTCTTCATTAGTCACAAATAAATCATCGCCTACTATTTGTATATTTTTATTTAGGGATTTCGTTAAAGCAATCCAAGCTTTCCAATCATCTTCTGAGAACGGGTCCTCAATGGACTTAATTGGGTACTTGCTGGTTAAATCTAAATAATAACCAATTGTTTCTTCTGGTGATATAAATTCAGGTGAATTTATAGCATACTTTTTATCTTTGAATAACTCGTTAGCGGCAACATCTAAACAAACAGAAACATCCTTCCCTGGTTTAAATCCAGCTTGTTCTATTGCTTCTAAAATAAATTCAATTGCTTCTTCATTGCTAGATAATGAAGGTGCAAAACCACCTTCATCTCCTACTGCCGTTGAAAGTTTTTTTTTGCTTATAAGTAATTTTAATTTTTGAATTACTAAAAAACATATATTGATTGCCTCTTTAAAAGTTTGTGCCTTATCAGGTCGTATCATAAATTCTTGAATTTTTAACGAATTATTCGCATGAGCTCCTCCATTAATTACATTCATAAGTGGTAAGGGTAATGTCTGTTTATGGCCCAAGTTTTTAAATAAAGATATTTTTTTTGAAACTGCCGTAGCCTTACTTACCGCTAACGAAACCGATAAAATGGCATTAGCACCCAATTTTTGTTTTTGTTTTGTACCATCAAGTTCAATTAGGATTTTATCAATTCTTTTTTGATCTTCTGAAGGAAAACCAACAAGCGCTTTAAATATTTCTCCATTTACCTTTTCTAATGCTATAAAAACACTTTTTCCTAAGTACTCCTTGTTTTCTAAATCTCTCAATTCAAAAGCTTCATGCGTTCCTGTTGAAGCTCCGGATGGTACGATCGCAGAAGCATAACTACCGTCGTCTAAGTGGACTTCGGCTTCTACTGTTGGATTCCCTCTACTATCAAAAACCTGTCGGCCTTTGATATTAGTGATTTTTGACATTTTTAATTAATTTATCAATTTCAACCAATTGTTTTAGTAAATTTGGCATTTTAGATAAAGGAACCATATTGGGACCATCTGATGGCGCATTATCGGGATCTGGATGAGTTTCTATAAAAACTGCAGCAACACCTACAGCTACAGCAGCACGCGCGAGATATTCGACAAACTCTCTTTGTCCTCCACTTTTTTCTCCTAATCCCCCAGGTTGTTGCACTGAGTGAGTAGCATCAAAAACTACAGGATAACCATTTTTTGCCATGATAGGTAATGATCGCATGTCAGAAACTAAAGTGTTGTAACCAAAACTAGCGCCTCTTTCTGTAACTAAAATATTTTTGTTGCCTGACTCTTCTATTTTTTTTGTGACATTGATCATGTCCCATGGTGCTAAAAATTGACCTTTTTTTACATTAATAATTTTTCCCGTTTTTGCTGCAGCAATTAATAAATCCGTCTGTCTACATAAAAATGCTGGTATCTGTAAAACGTCCACGTGCTTAGAAACTGTGACACACTGATCTATTGTATGAACATCCGTTAGTACTGGTATTCCTAATTCTTTTCTAATTTTATCAAAAACTGGAAGAGATTTTTCAAGGCCAGCTCCTCTTTTGCCTTTCAAGCTGGTTCTATTAGCTTTGTCAAAAGAAGTTTTATAAATTAACCCTATATTAAATTTTTGAGTAATTTCTTTTAACTTGCTGGCAACTTCAATAGCATGCTTTTCATTTTCTAATTGGCAGGGTCCTGCTATTAAAGTAAATGGACTAGAGTTTGAGATACTTAATTTTCCACATTTAACTAGTTTACTTTCCATCAATTTCTTCCTTTGTTTATTTCTGCAGCTTTAACAAAAGATGAAAATAGAGGATGAGGTGTAAAAGGTCTTGATTTAAATTCAGGATGAAACTGAACTCCAACAAACCAAGGATGATTTTTTAATTCAATTATTTCAGGCAGCAAACCGTCTGGTGATAAAGCAGAAAAAATTAATCCTTTTTTCTCAAATTCCTCTTTATATTTTATGTTTACCTCATATCTATGTCTATGTCTTTCTTTAATCTTTTTCATGGAATATATTTTATGTATTAAAGAGTTATTTTTTAGTATTGCGTCGTACAAACCTAATCTCATTGTTCCACCTAAATTTTTCTCGCTTCCTTTAAATCTTTTTTTTCCTTTTTGCCAATCTTCTAATAAACCAACAACTGGAGTACAATTATTTCCAAATTCGCTAGATGAGGCATCTTTTATATTTAATAGATTCCTAGCAGCTTCAATTATTGCCATTTGCATGCCAAAACAAATGCCAAAAAAAGGTATATTATTTAATCTTGCGTATTTTATGGCAGCTATTTTTCCCTCACTGCCTCTTTTACCAAAACCACCAGGAATAAGAACACCTGATACATCTTTTAATAATAATTTTATGTTTTGGATTTTTAAATTTTCTGAGTCTATTCTAGTAAGGTTAACTCTAAGATTATTTGATATGCCGCCATGTATTAATGCTTCATCTAGAGATTTATATGCGTCTTTAAGATTAACATATTTTCCTATAATACCTATATTTACATCTTTTTTTGAGCTCAAAACTTTTGAAGTAATGTTTTTCCATTTTGTGAGGTTTGGCGATTTTTTACTCTTTATATTAAAATGAGACAAAACTCTTTCATCAAGTTTTTCTTTATTAAAACTAATTGGAGCCTCATAAATAGTTCGTACATCAATTGTTTGAATAACATTTTCAATTTTTACATTACAAAATAAAGAAATTTTATTTCTTGCCTCCTTTGGAATATTTTTTTCTGTCCTACAAATAATTATGTCGGGTTGAA
>Ga0310122_10001845_pt1 | contig 13539 bp, 10 predicted proteins | sample CB6_Bottom_1051__FD_203503 | JGI IMG/M metagenome (GOLD analysis project Ga0310122, IMG submission 203503) | Marine microbial communities from Western Arctic Ocean, Canada - CB6_Bottom_1051 | ecosystem: Environmental > Aquatic > Marine > Oceanic | place: Canada: Western Arctic Ocean | collected...
CTATTGTTTAAAAACCCTCATGACCCCATCGTTTGAAGATCAGATATTAGCATTGCGAGAGGCTATCAATAGGTATAACTTGCATTATTATTCGCATGATGAACCCATCATTACCGATGCTGAATACGACAGAAAAATTCAACAGTTAAGGCAGCTTGAATCCGAAAACCCCGAGTTTAAAACGCCGGACTCACCTACACAGAAAGTAGGTGGGGCGGTGTTAAGTGCGTTTACCAAAGTTAACCATGAGATCCCCATGCTGTCGCTGGGGAATGTGTATTCAGCTGAAGAACTTGAGGCGTTTGTCGAGCGTCTGAATAATCGACTCGATACCCGTGATGATTTATTGTTTTGTGTCGAGCCAAAGCTGGATGGACTGGCAATTAGTCTGCTTTATGTCAAGGGACATCTGCTAAGGGCGGCTACGCGTGGTGATGGTCGTATAGGTGAAGATGTTACCCATAACATAAAGACGATTAAAAATATCCCGCTAACCCTGAAAGGTCAGCATATCCCCGAATTAATAGAAATAAGAGGGGAAGTGGTTATGCCTCTTGCTGATTTCAATGCTTATAATCAAGTCGCAGAACAACAAGGCCAAAAAAGGTTTGCTAATCCTCGCAATGCAGCAGCAGGCAGTCTGCGTCAACTGGATTCTAAAATAACCGCCACACGACCGCTGGCCTTCTACAGTTATGGTATCGGCCAGGTATCGAGCGAGGTCTTTCCGGATAGTCATTATCAACGGCTTTTGCAAATAAAAGCATGGGGTTTACCGTTGAGTCAAGAGGTAGAAAGACAAGGGAATGTGCAGGGGTGTCTGGATTATTACCATTCAATCCTGCAAAAACGCGATAATTTGCCTTATGAAATAGACGGCGTCGTTTATAAAATTGATGATATTAAATTACAGGAAAAATTAGGCTTTGTTTCTCGTGCCCCGCGTTGGGCAACAGCACATAAATTTCCTGCTCAGGAAGAGCAAACGCTATTACTTGATGTTGAATTTCAAGTTGGGCGCACGGGCGCCATTACGCCTGTTGCAATACTTGAGCCGGTTTTTGTCGGAGGCGTTACGGTTAGTCGGGCCAGTTTACATAATAAGGATGAAATAGCGCGCTTGGGTTTAAGTAGAGGAGATACCGTGGTTATTCGTCGTGCTGCGGATGTGATTCCACAAGTCACCAGCAGGCTGGCAGAAAAAAACTCCCGTTTTGAAGCGATCATTTTTCCGGATCTTTGTCCGGTTTGTCAGTCAGAACTTGAACAAATTGCCGATGAGGCCACGATACGTTGCAGTGCGGGTTTATTTTGCGCCGCACAACGTAAACAGGCTATTCAATACTTTTCATCACGCAAAGCCATGAATATTGATGGCTTAGGTGAGAAAGTCGTGGAACAATTAGTGGATGCAGACTTAATTGGCACGCCAGCCGATTTATATGGTTTACATGCAGATCAGTTAGTCGAGCTGGAAAGAATGGGGCCCAAAAAAGCAGAAAATCTGATCAGTGCAATTCACCAGTCCAAACAAACAACATTTGCCCGGTTTCTACTGGCCATGGGGATCAGAGAAGTGGGCGAAGCCACGGTGAATAATTTGACCGAGTATTTTTTGACTTTGCAGCGACTGCAACAAGCCGATAAGGAAGCTTTGCAAGCAGTGGATGACGTAGGCGAAGTAGTGGCTCAGCATATTATCCATTTTTTTCGGCAATCTCATAATGTTGAAGTGATTGAGGCCTTGTTAGAGGCAGGTATTCATTGGCCGCAACTGACAGCAAAACCACAGAAATACTTGCCTTTATCAGGTAAAATCTATGTATTAACCGGAACCTTGACCCAAATGAAAAGAAATGAAGCGAAAGTATTGCTTCAAACCCTGGGGGCTAAAATATCGGCGAGTGTCTCAGCAAAAACCGATTGCGTGGTTGCGGGGGAGTCAGCAGGTTCAAAATTACTGAAGGCACGAGAGTTAGGTATTGCAATTATTGATGAAGAGCAATTACAGGTTTTATTAGCATCACTGCAAAACTCTACAGGGTGAGTGTTTGCTGAGGCACTGTGCATCAGTGTTCGAAGGGGCGGTATTTTTTGATTTTCTCGGCACATTAGCACGCTCTTGAAAAAGCCAGATAAAAATACGGGATAACAAGGTTTTGTTGCAGAATGGATAGGATGGGCTAAAGTCGAGCATGACACGAACCATTTGGGTGCGTGTGTCGTTATACTAAAGCGGTATGTTTATTATAAATCAATGTTATATGCTAAATCGGTTCAATTCTTGCTTGGTTAGCAGGGATAAAGCCTAAATCTAGCGGAGCGTACTTTAAGATGAACACTTCTGTGAGAACGAATTTTCTTTCATTCACGGGTAGAACCAGAATATTGCATATGACTTGGTTTGCCTTCTTTGTGACTTTCTTTGTTTGGTTTAGTCATGCTCCTCTATTATTAGCTATTCAAGAATCATTTGGTTTATCTGATCAGCAGATTAAAACATTGTTGATTCTTAACGTGGCGCTGACCATCCCGGCACGCATTGTAACGGGCATGCTGGTTGATGTTTATGGCCCAAGAAAAACATACTCTGCCATGTTAGTGGCTACAGCAGGGCTGTGTTTTTTCTTTGCCTCTGCGACCAGTTTTGAGATGTTAGCTTTATCCCGTTTTTTACTAGGTTTTGTGGGTGCAGGTTTTGTTATCGGTATTCGTATGATTAGTGAATGGTATCCTTCAAAACAACTGGGTCTGGCTGAGGGTATCTATAAAGGTCTGGGTAATGTCGGTTCCGCTGTAGCAGCAATAACCTTGCCTACTCTGGCGCTGATGTTTGGGGGCGAAGATGGCTGGCGGTATGCGACGGCCATATCCGGTCTGGTTGCGTTGATTTATGCAGGCATATACTATGCTTTTGTGAGAGATACTCCGGCAGGCTCTACTTATTTCAAACCGAATAAGTCGGGAGGACTGGAAGTTACCAGTAAGCGAGATTTCTTTTTCTATCTGTTCATGAATATCCCCATGTACGGTGCCATGGCAGTGCTGACCTGGAAGGTTGAGCTGCTGGGTTTGATCACCGCTGTTGCTGCTACCACTATCTATTCGCTTTTACTGGTAATTTATCTGCTGCAGGCAAGACAGATCTATAAGGTCAATCAGGTGATCTTCAGCAAGCCCGTTGATGCCGTTCTGCAATATAATTTCAAGCAAGTTGCCATACTCAGTATCGCTTATGCGGTGACCTTTGGCTCGGAACTGGCGGTGGTTTCTATGTTGCCTTTGTTTTTTAAAAATACTTTTCTAATCCCCGTGTCTCTTGCGGGTATACTGGGGGCCAGCTTTGCCATTACTGATGTCTTATCTTGCCCATCAGGTGGCTGGATCAGTGATCGGTTTGGACGAAAAATGCCCTTACTGCTTATGTTATCAGGTGCTTCCATCGGTTTTTTAGCCATTTCACAAATAAATAGTGAATGGCCCATTGCTTTGGCTGTAGTCGTCTTCATGATGTGTTCTTTTTTTCTGGGTGCGGCGGCAGGCTGTGTTTTTGCTGTGGTGCCTTTAATCAAACGGCGCTTGACCGGCCAGATTGCTGGAATCGTTGGTGCATACGGTAATGTTGGAGCGGTGTTGTTTTTGACGGTATTTTCGATGGTTCCTTCTGCTGTATTTTTTATGGCTATTGGTGGGGGTATTGCCTTTGCTGCACTTTGCTCTTTGTTTCTGGATGAGCCTAAAAGTACAATGGCCGAGGTCTTACCCGATGGCACTATTCAGCTGATAGAAGTACATTAAGATGTAAGGCCGGCTTTTAACAGCTACCTTGCTTTTTTGTTGGGTTAAAACCCCGTTATTCCATTATTTTTCAGGAAAAAATAAATTATTAAACATTTATTTCTGTTTTTCGATAAAATCTAAAGAATAATTACTAAACTTACTCATTCATTATTTATTTCCAGAATTTTTATGGACCTTAAATTTCTAGACTTTGAACAACCTATTGCTGAGCTTGAAGCAAAAATTGAAGAACTCCGTAAAGTAGAGTTTGATAATGATATTAATATTTCAGATACGTTGGTGCAACTTGAAGAAAAGAGTCGTAACCTGACGGAGTCGATTTTTTCCGGCTTGTCTGATTGGCAGTTTTCTCAGTTATCACGCCATCCTGAGCGCCCCTATACACTGGATTATATTAAATATATGTTTACTGATTTCCAGCAGTTGCATGGCGATAGACTTTATGCAGATGATCCTGCCATAGTATGTGGGATCGCCAGGTTAGAAGATCAGCCAGTGATGGTGATCGGTCATCAAAAAGGACGGGATACCAAAGAAAAGATATATCGCAACTTTGGCATGCCTCGACCCGAAGGCTATCGTAAGGCCTTGCGGATGATGAAAATGGCTGAACGTTTTAAAATGCCCATTATTAGCTTAATTGATACGCCAGGCGCTTATCCAGGCATAGGCGCTGAAGAACGTGGGCAAAGTAGTGCGATTGCTACCAATTTATTTGAAATGTCTAAGCTGAAAACACCTGTTATTTGTGTAGTCATAGGTGAAGGGGGTTCAGGCGGGGCATTAGCGATTGGTGTCGGTGATCGTTTGATTATGCTGGAATACAGTACTTATGCGGTGATTTCACCTGAAGGCTGTGCTTCCATTTTATGGAAAAGTGCTGAAAAATCGGTATTGGCTGCTGAAGCTATGGGCATAACCTCAGATCGTGTGCGTGAACAGGGTTTGCTGGATGAGGTGGTGCGCGAACCGCTCGGAGGCGGGCATCGAAATCATCAAAAAATGGCTTTAAGTTTGCGGGAAACCCTGATCAGGCATCTTGACGAGTTAAAAAGTGAGGAAATGGATGTCTTGCTGGAGAAACGTTATCAGCGAATTATGTCTTTTGGTTCGTATGTCGAGGAAGGAGTGAAATAGCTTCTTTTTAGGGGTTTTCAGTGTATTTGTAACTTAAGGTGTTTGTTTGCCTTTTATAATCAATGAAACCGAAGGTGCATTTAAAAAACCGGCTTATGTCGGTTTTTTGCGTTATTTATGCTGACATCTCAATTTATTCTTTCCATTTTACCTCAACATACCGAAAAGATTTTTCTGGCTTTTAGTGGGGGTAAAGATTCTCATGTGTTGTTGCACCTGCTGAGTTCAATTCCAGACATCAGGCATAAAGTCACTGCGGTTTATGTGAACCATGGTCTACAGTCTGAAGCACTGGCTTGGGGGGAGCATTGTCAAGCGATTGCATTGGGCGTGCATGTTGATTTTCATTGTTTAACGGTGAATGCACATAAAGAACCCAGACAAAGCCAGGAAGAGGTTGCAAGGAATGCGCGCTATCAGGCACTCCAGCCTTTATTGACTGAAAAAGATGTTTTATTGCTGGCCCAGCATCAGGAAGATCAGTTGGAAACGGTATTGCTGCAACTGTTTCGGGGTGCCGGGGTTCAAGGTCTGGCAGGCATGCCCTTGTCCACTGGCTTTGGCAAGGGGCAAATGATTCGACCGTTGCTTGATGTGTCACAAGCCGCGATTAGCGCGTATGCAGAACAGCATGATTTGCACTGGATCGAAGACCCTAGTAACCAAGACAATACGTTTGACCGAAATTTTTTACGTAATCAGATTTTGCCTCAGCTGAAACAACGCTGGCCTGCTTTAGATAAAACCGTTTCCCGAGCAGCAAGACATTGTGCCCAAAGCCATTTTTTAAATGCCGATTTATCGCGGCAATTATTGCATCCTCTTTATAATAAAGAGGATCAATCACTCGCTATTCAACCATTACTTGAGCTGGATGATAACCAGCAATATCTGGTTATCCGGCAATGGTTTGCAATGTTGCATTTGAGGATGCCGTCTGAAAAAACAGTTATTACGATAGTTGCTGAGGTGCTGGGAGCAAAACCATCGGCAAACCCGGAGATTAAGAATAAAAGGTATTGTATTAAACGGTATCGAAAAAAATTGTATTGTTTTAAAGCCGATACGATGCCCCGGGAAGAAGGCGAACAGCACTGGAAAAAAGGGCTTGGGCAATTGGCGTTAAAGCACAGTACTTTAACGCTTTGTCGGGCTTCAACAGGGATTTCCCGCGCATTGTGGGATAGTTCGACGGTTTGGGTGCGCTTCAGGAAGGGGGCTGAAAAAATTCAGCCATCAGGTCGAGAGGGGCATCATACCTTAAAGAAATTGTTTCAGGAAATAGCCATGCCACCCTGGGAAAGGGGGGCTATCCCTTTAATTTATATGAATGGGGAGTTGGCCGCTGTTGCTGATTTATGGGTCAGTGCTGATTTTATGTGTGATAGCGAAGAGGAATGCCTGCAATTTAAGTGGAGCAGAACAAATGCAGCGCAAGAAGTAAAATAGTGAGCCTCAGTTTTGTGATGGATTATGCTGTTTTAGCGATAAAGCCAGAAAAATAAGGCCAATTATGATATAATTAAAGGTTTTAAATTTAACTAATAGCTACAACTTAAGGATAAAAACGTAAGATACATGACTAAATTCATATTTATCACAGGCGGTGTAGTTTCTTCATTAGGTAAAGGCATAGCCGCGTCTTCTTTAGCCGCTATTTTAGAAGAGCGTGGTTTAAACATTACCATGACGAAGCTGGATCCTTATATCAATGTAGACCCGGGCACCATGAGTCCATTTCAACATGGCGAAGTTTTTGTGACTGAAGACGGTGCAGAAACTGACCTGGATTTAGGCCATTATGAACGTTTCCTTAAAACCACCATGGGGAAGAAAAATAATTTCACCACGGGGCAGGTTTACGAAAGTGTATTACGTAAAGAACGAAGAGGTGAATATCTCGGTGCGACGGTTCAGGTCATCCCTCATATCACCGATGAAATTAAACATCGTATTTATGCCAGTGCTGAAGGCAAGGATGTTGCCATTATCGAAGTCGGCGGCACGGTAGGTGATATAGAGTCCTTACCCTTTCTGGAAACTATCCGGCAAATTGGCATTGAGCAGGGGCGCGATAATGCCCTGTTTATTCATCTGACCCTGGTGCCTTATATTAAATCGGCAGGGGAATTAAAAACCAAACCGACTCAGCATTCCGTTAAAGATCTTAGAGCGATTGGTATTCAACCGGATATATTGATTTGTCGTTCTGAACAATTTCTCCCTGCCAGTGAGCGCAGTAAAATTGCATTATTTACTAATGTTCCCGAGAATGCTGTTATTTCTGCTATTGATGCCGACACCATTTATCGCATTCCTATATTATTGAATGAACAGGGGCTGGATGATATTGTAATCAAGCAGTTACGATTAGATGTCCCGGTGGCCAAGCTGACTGAGTGGCAAGAAGTGGTCGAGGCGATTACGCACCCAGTAAATAAAGTCACTATTGCTATTGTCGGGAAGTATGTGGATCATTCAGATGCTTATAAATCATTAGCTGAGGCATTAACGCATGGCGGCTTGAAGACCCGTAACAAGGTCAATATAAAATATATTGATTCTGAAATCATCGAGAATGAAGGCACTGCGCTGTTAAATGACGTCGATGCTATTCTGGTTCCGGGGGGCTTTGGTGAACGAGGGGTAGAAGGCAAGATAGCAACAGTGCGTTATGCCCGTGAAAATAAAATACCTTATTTAGGGATTTGTCTGGGCATGCAGTCTGCAGTGATAGAATTTGCTAGAAATGTGATTGGTCTGGAAGGTGCTCATAGTACTGAGTTTCTTTCCAGCTCGCCGCATCCCGTTATTGGCTTGATTACGGAGTGGATGGATGAGGATGGTCAACTTGAAACACGGAATGAAGGTTCTGATTTAGGGGGAACCATGCGATTAGGCGCGCAAAAGTGTCGTCTGCAACGAGGATCATTAGCGCATCAGTTGTATCAGAAGGATGTTATCACTGAACGACATAGACATCGTTACGAATTTAATAATAAATACATTGAAGATTTTGAAAAGGCAGGTTTAATATTTTCGGGTAAGTCAATGGATGGTCGTTTAGTCGAGTTTGTTGAAATTGCAGATCATCCCTGGTTTTTAGCATGTCAGTTCCATCCCGAATTTACCTCGACCCCGCGCAAAGGACATCCTTTGTTTTCAGGGTTTATTAACGCAGCAGCGCAGTTTAGAGAAGGTAAGTAATAATGAAATTATGTGGTTTTGAAGCAGGTCTGGATCAACCTTTCTTTTTAATAGCCGGGACCTGTGTCATCGAAAGTGAACAGATGGCTCTAGACACGGCCGGTATACTGAAAGAAATTTGTAATGAACTGAATATTCCTTTTGTTTATAAATCATCTTTTGATAAGGCTAATCGTTCATCACACCAAAGTTATCGTGGCCCGGGTGTGGAAAAAGGCTTGCAGATTCTGCAAAAAGTAAAGGATCAGATTGGGGTGCCGGTATTAACCGATGTGCATGAAGACACACCTTTGAATGAGGTAGCATCGGTTGTTGATATTATGCAAACTCCGGCATTTTTATCCAGACAAACCAACTTTATTCAGAATGTTGCGAAGCAGGGCATTCCTGTCAATATTAAAAAAGGGCAGTTTTTAGCACCGTGGGATATGGTCCATGTGGCCAATAAGGCCAAGGCGACGGGGAATGAACAGATTATGGTGTGTGAACGTGGCGCATCATTCGGATATAACAATCTGGTTTCGGATATGCGTGGATTGGCTGAAATGCGCAAAACAGATTGTCCTGTGGTGTTTGATGCAACGCATTCTGTACAGTTACCGGGTGGCAAGGGGACTTGTTCTGATGGACAACGCGAACATGTACCTGTATTAGCAAGGGCTGCGATTGCAGTGGGCATTTCAGGTTTATTTATGGAAACACATCCAAAACCTGAGGAAGCTTTGAGTGATGGCCCTAATTCGTGGCCTTTACACAGAATGAAAGAATTATTGGAAACTTTAGTAACTATTGATCAGGCTGTTAAAGCGAACAGTTTGATAGAAACAACCTTATAGAGGAAATTATGGCTAGAATTATTGGTGTTAAAGCAAGTGAAATTCTTGATTCACGTGGAAATCCAACAGTAGAAGTAGATGTTTTTTTAGCATCAGGCGTTGTTGGTACTGCCATGGTGCCATCAGGTGCATCAACAGGTAAGCGTGAAGCCATAGAATTAAGAGATGGGGATAAAGCACGCTATTTAGGTAAAGGCGTTTTAAAAGCTGTAGGCAATGTCAATACCATAATTCGTGAAGCGATCATTGGTATGGATGCGACTGATCAGGTTGCACTCGATCAAAAAATGATCGAATTAGATGGTACGGATAATAAAGCTATTTTAGGTGCTAATGCTATTTTAGGCGTTTCTATGGCCGCGGCGCATGCTGCAGCAAAAGAGGCTGGCATTCCTTTATATCGTTATTTAAACACCAGCGGAAAATTTATTTTACCTGTACCCATGATGAATATCATTAATGGTGGCTCACATGCTGATAACAGTGTTGATTTACAGGAATTTATGATTTTACCAGTAGGAGCTCCTACTTTTCGTGAAGCGATTCGTTATGGCGCCGAAGTATTCCATAACCTGGCCAAAGTATTAAAAAGCAAAGGTCTGGCAACGACTGTGGGTGATGAAGGCGGCTTTGCACCGAATCTATCGTCTAATGAAGAAGCCATTGAAGTTATTCTGGAAGCGATTGAACTGGCGGGTTACAAAGCCGGCGAAGATATTTATCTGGGGATGGATGCGGCAGCCTCTGAATATTATAAAGACGGTAAATATGTATTAGATGCAGAAGGCAAAAGCTTAAGCTCTGAAGAAATGACTGATTTCTTCGTAGACTGGGTAGAAAAATACCCGATTATCTCTATTGAAGATGGCCTAGACGAAAATGATTGGGATGGCTGGAAAGTTCAGACTGAAAAACTGGCAGGTAAAATTCAGCTAGTAGGTGATGATTTATTTGTTACCAATCCTGCGATTTTGCAAGAAGGTATTGATAAAGGTATTGCTAATTCAATTCTGATCAAAGTTAATCAAATTGGTACTTTAACTGAAACTCTGGCGGCTATTAATATGGCTTCTGAAGCCGGTTACAGTGCGGTGATATCTCATCGCTCAGGTGAAACCGAAGATACTACGATTGCTGATTTGGTTGTGGCTACCGGTACAGGGCAGATTAAAACAGGTTCATTGAGCCGTTCAGATCGTATCGCCAAGTATAACCGTCTGATGAAAATTGAAGACGAGCTGGGTGAAAATGGCGTTTATGCCGGTCGTAGTGCGTTCAAAATGTTGTAATCAAGACTTGGTTTTTACTCCTCTCACAAGAGAGTATACTGCGTTCCCACGCTCTGCGTGGGAACGCAGTCAGTAACCTCATCACAGGACGCGCAGCGTCCTCTCACTCATTTCCGCGCAGAGCGTGGGAACTTGTCAACTATGAATGTTTTTAAAATTCTTGCAGTCATTCTTTTGCTGCTGATTATCCAGTTGCAATACCGTCTATGGTTTGGTGATGGAAATGTGCAACAGGTTAAAGCCTATCAACAGCGTCTGGATACGCTAAAAATAGAAGTTCGATTGAAACAAGAACGCAATGAAAAACTCTATGCAGAAGTGCTGGATTTACGCAAAGGTGAGGCGGCAATAGAGGAAAGAGCGCGATATGAGTTAGGCATGATTAAACACAATGAGACGTATTTTCAGGTGATTGAATAACGCTATTTCTGACTATTTCGGGTTAACGCTGCTTTACCGAGTCCACGCATAAGGTAGAGTATTTTTATACTACAGAATTTTTAACCTCAATGATTCCATAATACGATATGACCGAGTCTGTAAATTTCTGGGCTGTTGTTCCTGCTGCTGGTGTTGGTAAAAGAATGCAAGCGGACAGACCCAAACAATATCTTCCGCTGGCGGGCAAAACAGTTTTAGAACATACCCTGAATTGTTTATTACAAGCGGATGTTTTTTCTGCCCTGTCTGTTGCTATTTCCAAAGAAGATCCCTATTGGCCTGAATTAGACTGCAGTCGACATGAACACATCATCACCGCAGCCGGAGGTCAAGAACGAGCAGATTCAGTACTATCTGCCTTAAAATCATTAAGCGCACAGGCGGCCGACAATGACTGGGTGTTGGTACATGATGCTGCACGACCCTGTTTAACTGTTGCCGATATCAGACAGCTGATTAATACCCTGCAACAGGATGAGGTGGGGGGTATTTTGGCATTACCTTCCCACGATACACTAAAAAATGTGGTTGCTGATAGCATCACCCAAACCATCGATAGAAGTGTCATCTGGCGAGCGTTAACGCCGCAGATGTTTCGTTATGGTATGTTAAAGCAGGCGTTACAAGCAGCAGAGGGCAATCCGGCAATTACAGATGAAGCCAGTGCTTTGGAAATGCAAGGTCTGCAACCCAAAATTGTAGAAGGCCGTCCGGATAACATTAAAATAACCCGACCCGAAGATTTAGCACTCGCACAGTTTTATATGAAGCAACAAGCACAACAACGGGAACAGCAAAATGATTAGAATTGGGCAAGGTTATGATGTACATCGTTTTATAGATGAAGGTGAGGTCATACTGGGTGGCGTAACCATTGATTATGACAAAGGTCTGGAAGCGCATTCGGATGGTGATGTGGTGTTACATGCACTGTGCGACGCATTACTTGGGGCGGTTGCGCTAGGTGATATTGGGAAACATTTCCCGGATACTGATGCTGAATTCAAGGGCGCAGATAGCCGTGTTTTATTACGCGATGTCTATGGTAAGGTGCAAGAAAAAGGGTATCAGCTGGTTAATGCGGATATTACCATCATTGCTCAGGCACCCAAAATGGCACCTCATATTGTCGCGATGTGTCGCAATATTGCAGCGGATTTACAGGTTGATATTGAGTTCATTAATGTCAAGGCAACAACTACGGAAAAATTGGGTTTCGAAGGTCGTAAAGAAGGTATCGCGGTACAAGCTGTGGTATTAGTCGAAAAATAAGCGGAGCAGATATTCGCTGCAGATCACGAGATCAGCGTATTTAACAAGCTCGAGTTGCTAGCAGCTCACGACTGCTGTGTACTGGCCGTGTAGGGTCAAGTATACGGTATGTTGATGTCTGCGGATATGACACTGTGCTCGGTTAACGCATCTGCAATGGCCGGTTTCAGGCGTTAGTTAAATTAACCAGCGGTCACGGGAGTTCTGTTAAAGGGCATGTTGGTAAATTGTTTTTTCTTTATTTCTCTCGTATCCTTCATTAGCAAAATAGCATAAACGGTTCACATGACTAACAGTGTTCAGCATCCACAACCAGCAATAAGCATCCCCCTTTGGCCGCACGTTTACGGAGGCCCAGCCAGTACCGGAAAAATAAAATCCATCCCGGATGATTTTATGGTGCAAGAAATATTGTCCTTTCAGCCTGAAGGCTCTGGAGAACATGCCTTTTTGCAGATACAAAAGCAAGGCGAAAATACAGAATATGTTGCGCGTTTATTAGCCCGGTTTGCAGGGGTGAGGCAGCGTGATATTGGTTATGCCGGGTTAAAAGACCGTCATGGTATGACAACGCAATGGTTCAGTGTCTGGTTGCCCGGTAAAGAGGACCCTGACTGGAGTCAGCTGGAAACGACTAGCATTCAAGTGTTACAGGCGGTTCGTCATGCCAGAAAACTCAAGCGTGGGGTGTTGTCTGGTAATCAATTTCAACTGTTAATTCGCGACTGGGCTGGTGATAAAAGTCGCCTTGAAATGCAGCTACAATGCATCAAAAAAAGTGGATTTCCTAATTACTTCGGCTCTCAGCGTTTTGGTCATCAAGGCCAAAACGTCAACAAAGCCCTGGCTTTATTGCAAGGCGCAAAGGTCAAGAGAGAGCAACGTAGTATTTATTTATCGGCTGTTCGCTCCTATTTATTCAATCAAATCCTGTCCCAACGAATTATTGCCAACAACTGGAATCAGGCCATTGCTGGTGATGTTTTTATTTTTAATCATTCCAACAGTTATTTTAAACCTGAGCAGATTGATGATTGCGTGAGGCAACGTATTGGTCAGGGAGAAATTCACCCCACAGCTATCATGTATGGAAAGGGTGTACTAGAAACTCAGGCTGAGGCATTAGCGATAGAGGAAAAGGTTATCTCTCAACATCAATGCTTGAGTGATGGGCTTATTGGTTATGGCTTGGAGGCGAGTAGACGGGCATTACGGGTGATGCCTGATGATTTAAGCTGGGAATTTATAGCCGATGACGGCTTGTTACTGCGTTTTTGCTTGCCTGCCGGCTGTTATGCAACGTCTTTATTAAGAGAAATCGTCGACTGCTGAAGCTTGATCGACAGCGCTAAAGCACCGCAACTTGCCCGGTCAAAACCAATCTGTGTTGCCATTCCCTAAGTGTTGTCTGTCCGCTTCAATTACAGCCCGATATAGTGGCATGCTCTTCGGCCATTATTGGCCAGAGGGGAGGCCATCATGACATGCCGAGATATTTCGTTATCACGTCCAACCGCTGGCGTAGCCAACAGTATGCATCTGTGTGGTTAATATTG